>Ga0316608_1000401_pt1 | contig 21291 bp, 16 predicted proteins | sample MIS2016152B_MG_FD_207673 | JGI IMG/M metagenome (GOLD analysis project Ga0316608, IMG submission 207673) | Microbial mat bacterial communities from Middle Island sinkhole, Lake Huron, Michigan, United States - MIS.2016.152B | ecosystem: Environmental > Aquatic > Freshwater > Lake > Sediment...
CCCCCAACTACAATCAGATCTGAATTGAGCGTAACTTGCACATTCTCCCGTTTTCCGGAAGTTAAATCTTGTCTTAACATAGTGCTTAACTATTTTTTATTCAACGATGTAGTTATTATTCTTATCCCAATTAACAATAAAATAAAGGCCATTCCCAAAACATATAATTTACCCGAAGAGGCTGTTAAACCTATTATTCCCATAATGATACCTGTTGCAATAATCCCGACTGCAATCATCCGTAACCCTTGTTTATTATCCGATGGCTGGGAATTATCAACAGCAGTTTCGTTGGAACTTAAGTCAGCGGAGGTCTGATAATATACGGAATCGGGAATATTCCTTAACCGTATAATTACTTCAAAAATCACAATCAATAATGCGGGAACTAAAACTCCCAGGATCATTTCGCCCGCTCTCGATAAATTAAAGTCGAAAAAGTGGGGGACGAAAAACTTAAACGAAAGTGTTATTATCAATGAAATTATTGTTGAGGCCAGGATGGTTTTACCCGTTTGCTTTTTCGAAAAGAGAGACCATATAAGAGGCAAGTACAAGGGACAGCCTGTGAGAGCCGCAACACTCAGAACAACTTCCTTTGCTCCTCCCATAAACGGCACCATAAGCGCTATGGCCATGGTGATAATGCCAAAACTGATGGTAGAAATTTTCGCAACGCCCATCAGTCGTTTTTCCGTAGAATCAGGGAATTTGTTCCTGTATAAATCGTTTGTGATTACTCCCGCCGAAATATTCAAAACTCCCTGAACCGAGCTAGTTGTGGCAAAAACAAGACTAATCATCATTAAACCAAGCATTCCGGCAGGTAAAACTTCCTTACTCATCATCAGGTAAGCGCCTTCGTCCTGGAGTCCGCTCAAATCATTATTTATCACACGATAAATCATGGGGGGTAGCATCCAGATAACCGGACTGATGATGTATAAGGCTCCAAAAAGCCATCCTACCTTACGTGCATCGGAAGGTGATTTCACAGAAGTATACCGCTGAACAAACCCCCACTGACCACTCAGGTAAAAGAAATTATAAAGTCCGAAACCCAGCAAAAAGCTCCAGGTGTATTCGTGATTGGTAAGATCCAGAAAACCCTGGGTTGGAAGTGATGTAATAAATTGATGTATGCCTCCGACCTTTTCAAGAGAAAGAGGTACAACAATAATGGCTGCTGCCGTGAGAATAATAAACTGAAGGGTATCGGTAACCACAACAGCCCAGAGCCCTCCTACTGAAGTATAGAGTATTACAAGAATGCCAAGTAAAACAATGGCGTAATTCAATGGTAATCCCGTTGAAACCTCAAGAAGCCTTGATACGGAATAAAGATATACTCCTGTCATAAATACCATTATAGAAAGGTAGAGATAAGTATAGGTTTTTTGAACATTAATACCTAACCGTCCGGTAATGTATTCGGCAGCAGTTAAGGCCTTTGTTTTATGCCATTTGGGTGCAATTAAAAATCCAACCAGAAAACCGGCAAGGCTCATCGTCCATTGAATAGAAACAGAAACCCATCCCGAAGAGTAAGCAATTGACCCCCATACCACAAAGGTACCAGCCGAAACAAAGCCCATGAAAAGCGACAAACTGCTGATCCACCAAGGCATCGCTCCACCGGCAGCAAAAAATGATTTCATATTTTTTCCGGAAGTTCCTGAAAACGACATTCCAATAAAAACAATAAGAATGGTGAAGGCTGCAATTACAATAAAATCAGGAGTTGTCATTTCAGTAGCTTATATTATAACCGAAGCCAAATTAGACATATCCTACTCCTTTGTAAAGCAAAATGTTAATTATTTTTTCGGAAACGTTTTCGGAAATGTTGTTATATTTGTCAATTAATTTCAGTAACAACAATTTTCAACTAATGAAACACATTACCATAAAGGATGTTGCAAAAGAATTGAATTGTTCAGTTTCAACAATATCTAGGGCATTTAACGATAAATATGATATCCGGAAAGAGACGCGCGACCACATCCTGGAAATAGCAAAAAAAATGGGATATTCGCCCAATCCCCTGGCAAAAGGTTTACTCAAACAATGTTCGAACCAAATTGGTGTTGTTGTTCCCGAATTTACCAATTCCTTCTTTCCTGAAGTAATCATAGGCATTCAAGAGGTTTTTATTAATAAGGGATATCAGGTTCTGATTATGCAATCCGGAGAATCGCAACAGACCGAATTGGAAAATGTAAAGACCCTGGAAAATAATAGGGTCGATGGAATGATAATTTCATTATCGCTAGAAACCAAAAATGTAGATTATTACAAAAATCTCATTAGCCAAGGCTTTCCTTTGGTATTTTTCAACCGTGTATCCAATGAGCTTGAAACCTCTAAAGTATTAATCGACGATTATAAATGGGCTTTTTTTGCGACAGAACATCTTATATATCAAGGCTATAAAAAAATGCTCCATTTTTCAGGACCCGAAGGGTTAATGTTCACCCAGAACAGAAAAAATGGCTTTATGGATGCACACCGGAAACACAAATTACCATTTAACCAAAGCAGTATCATCGAAACCGGGCTTATGATCGCCGACGGTGAGCGGGTGATGGAAAAACTGATAAACTCCAATAACATTCCTGAAGCAATCTTTGCTGTAAATGATCAAACTGCTATTGGAGCAATGAAAATGCTTAAAAAGCACGGATATAAAATTCCGGGGGATGTTGCTTTGGTGGGATTTACTGAAACAAAACTGGCAGAGTTAATTGATCCGCCGCTAACAAGTGTTGCCCAGCCAACCAAAGAAATAGGACGAACTGCCGCTAAGTTACTTCTCGAACAAATTGGAATAAAAGGGATCTTTGTACCTCAGACAGTGGTTTTAAACGGACGGTTAAATGTTCGTGAATCATCGATGAAACTGAAATGAAGCACCAGTCCTGACTTTTTGGTAAAAGTTTTTAGGATGATATTGAGTGCCTTAAGCAATAAAGCTTGGAACAGGTATTTAGAGCAAAAAGGGAAGTTTCAGCTTGCAAAGCACATAATTACAAGTAATTCAGCAACTGTTCCTAATTTAGCCATTTCACCCCGAAGAGAAAACGCTTCTGATTCCCTATCATAAATTTATTGGTAGCATTAATCCTCTATTCCAAATCCGCAACAAAATTTACAAATCGTTTTCCTGCAAATAGACCAAATACCATTTACCATCAATTAACCTAAACTCCATTTCGAAGCTAAAGCCGCAGTTTTTACAATAAATCCCTTCAAAATATGAATCGATTTTTTTGATAGTTTTTACAGTAAACTCAGAAGGGTTTACTTCATTTGCCTTAGCCTTAATCATGGTCCATTTTGCTTTGTCCCACATTTGAGAACCTTTAAAATTAACCTGTTTCCCCTTTAGTGGGAATTGTACCCGCTTTAACTGAAAAATGCTGTCGACATGAAATCGATTATAAAACTTTTCGAAACTTTCGTCTTTGTTAGAGCTTGCTGGTAAACTATTCTTAGCAGGCGCTTTCTGGGAAACAGATGGTTTGGAACTCGGTTGAGCGACCTTTCGGTTACACTGTACAAATACTAAAAGGCCTGTTATTAATACAGTTGTAATGAAATATTTATTTAACATGTTCATAATTTTTCTATATATTAGATAGTTATGACTTAACAAATTAACTATTGAACCGGATTTTTAGCAAAATTTAGCAGCTCAAAGTCAAAAATACCCTTTCCAGGCTAATAATGTTCAAATGACAAATTAACAATCGACCAATACTCCGTCTTATTTATTCCTCCAAAAAAACGGTGTAAATAAAATCAAGAAGGAGAATAATTCCAAACGACCAGCTAACATATCAAATGATAGTACCCACTTTGCAAAATCTGTTAAATGGTAGTAGTTACCCACCGGACCAACTGATCCTAATCCGGGACCGCAACCAGCCATACAGGTCGCCGCCCCTCCCATTGAATCAGCAAGAGGTAAACCTGTAACCATTAGCAAAAACGTACTAACAACCCAAATTAGGAGATAAATTAGAAAGAAGGCTAAGGTTCGGAAGATTAGCTCCTCACTAATAATCACACCATCCAGCCGGACAGATATCACTCCCCGTTCGTGCAGTAGTTTTCTAAACTGAACCGGGATATTCCTAAACAATAATAAGTACCGGACTACTTTAATACTCCCGGCAGTAGACCCAGCGCATCCCCCAATAAATAATAACAAAAAAAGGATAAACCACATAAATGGCGACCAAATCATATAGTCTGTCGATGCAAAACCAGTAGTAGATATAACAGATGTAACCTGAAAGAAAGCATCACGAAATGCTTTCTCACTATCATAATGATGAATAAATATCAACGATAAGGTTAACGAAACAACTGCACCTCCAATAATGTATAAAAAAAGACGTAATTCTTCATTTTCAAAAACCTTTTTAAAAGCACCTTTCAGTAAATAATAATGAAGATTAAAGTTTACTGCTGCAATAATCATAAAAAAACCTATTACATATTGAATATAAGGTGAATACCCTGCAATACTTGTATTTTTGGGAGAATACCCTCCGGATGCTATGGTTCCAAAAGAGTGACAAAGTGATTCGAATAGATTCATTCCACCCAGAAGCAACAAAACAGTTAGAATTGCAACAAATCCGAGATATATCCATAATAACCGGGAGGCAGTATCTTTAATCTTGGGATGCAATTTCCCACTTGATGCAGAAGAGGTTTCAGCCCCATATAAAAACATACTTCCTGTACCAAAATTTGGAAGTAAAACAATACTAATTACTAATATCCCCATTCCCCCAACAAGGTGGGTCATACTTCGCCAAAAAAGTAATCCATGAGGAAGTTTTTCAATGTCAGTAAGAATAGATGCTCCAGTGGTGGTAAATCCCGAAATTGTTTCAAAAAAAGCGTTCGTAAATTTAGGAATGTATCCACTAATCATGTAGGGTAAAGCTCCAAAAATAGAAAAAACAATCCATACGGATGATGCAACCAAATATCCTTCACGTTTACCAATTTCCTTGTCCGGATCTTGATTGAAAAGCCAGATAATTCCACCGATTACTAAAGTAATTGCCGATGATAAAAGAAATGCGCCAAAATCGTCTTCCCCATATATCAGCGAAACAATAATTGGCGGTATCATGAGCAGACTCTCCAGCACTAAAAGCAAGCCAATTACATGCAAAACATACTTCCTATTGAACATAGAAATTTAGCTAAAATATTTACCTATTTCGGTTAAAGCTTTTGGGAGGGCAAAAACAACCACATGATCCATTGGTTGAATTTCAGTATCGCCATTAGCTATAAAACTCACCTTGTCTCGAATAATACCTCCAATTATAGCATCTTTCGGAAAATCAATTTCATTGATACGCCCCTTCGTAACTTTAGCATTAGGCTGAACAACAAATTCCAGCACCTCGGCATCCGATCCTGTTAAGCATTTTATCACGGAAACTTCGCCCGCCATAGTGTGCCTAAAAATTCGGCTGGCTGTAATAATTTTTTTATTAATAACCGCATCTACCCCCATTTTCTCGGCTAAACTGATATAATCAATATTCTCAATTTCGGCAATGGTCCGCTTTACACCCATACTTTTTGCCAAAAGACACGAAAGAATATTCGTTTCTGAATTTCCGGTAACGGCAATAAATGCATCCATCCGTTTCAGCCCTTCCTGCATCAGAAGTTCAATATTAGTCCCATCTCCGTTAATTACCAACGTATTATTTAGCAAATTAGACAAGCGGTAGGCTTTTTCTCTATTAATTTCAATAAGTTTTATATTGTATCCTTTTCCCAGGTCTTTAGCAGTTAGTTTACCAATTCTACTGCCTCCCAAAATCATAACATTCGAAATATCTACCGATTCTTTTCCCGCATTTTTCATTAACGATTTTATGCCTGCCTGGTTCGAAATAACATATATGGCATCGCCTGCCTTAAAAGTATCCGATCCTTTCGGGATAATAGTTTTGCTATCGCGTGAAATTGCTACGGCCCTATAATCAAGCTTATATATATCCTGTGAAATATCAGAAAGGGTCTTATTGATTATGGGCGAATCAGCATCAATTCTTACTGCGATAAGAGAAAGCTTTCCTCCTGAAAAATCTACCAGATCAGTAAACCCCGTTTGGCGCAACATGCTTGAAACTTCTTTTGAAGCCATCTTTTCGGGGTATATCATGGAATCGATACCTAATCCAACAAAAAAGTCCCGGTTTTCTTTTGCCAGATATTCCTGATTATCAATTCGGGCGATTGTTTTTTTAGCACCCAGTCGTTTAGCAAGAATGGAGGCTGTAATATTTATTTCTTCCGTTTGAGTAACGGCAATAAATAAATCGCACCTTCCCGCCCCTGCGTTGGACAATAATTCCAGCGATGTAGCTGAACCCTCCAGGGTCATTAGGTCTAAGTTAGAACCAAGTATTTTCAATTTATTCTCGTCCGGATCAACTAACACTATATCGTGATTCTCGTGACTTAACATTTTTGCCAGGTGGGATCCAACTTCCCCGGCTCCTGCAATGATAATACGCATATACTCGCCTCAATAAAAAAACGAACAAAGTAATGATATATTTATCACACTATAAACTCATTTGTGATAAATTTTAAACCCTTCTGAAATCCACGCCCCATGCAGAGAAATATAATGGCAAGGCTTCCCTGCCAAGGCAAAGCCTCGCATCAAAGTTTCAGCAGAACCTCGGGAAACATTAGCTGTGACAACAATTTGCCGTGCATCAAAGTATTTTGCAATATCATGCATTTTTACTTTATCTTTTGTATGAATTATTAAAACATCAATCTTAACCGGCTTTTCTCCTAATAAATGAATAGGCGTTTCATGCCAATAGAAAAATGTGCTCCCAGAAAAAGAAAAAAACCCCTTATACAGTAAAATGTCATTTTCCTTTAATACTGTTTTTGTATCGAAAGGAATTAGCTGAGGAGCATTTAAATCTAAATGCTCCTTAGCAGATTTTAAAATTCGCATTCCTGAGCTAAAGGCTACCGAATCAGTTAAAACATAATTTTCTGATCCCCTTATTAAATGAATTAAAGCTACTTTTTGACTATTATATATAATTACACCTTTCCTCGATTGGGCAAATGTTTTAATATATAGCCTGTTAGTAAATATTCCAATTGCAAATAGCATAGCAATATACATAAAAACTATTCGCTTGTTTATCAAGTAAATTCGCAAACTGGCAACAAGTATAAATATGGATAATGCCATAAATACTGAAATATGAACGCCATTGGTAACTGAATATGGAAGATGCTCAATCCAAATTAATACTGCATTTAAGCTATTAACTAATATTTTGAGTACCCAACCTATATAGTCCCATAAAAAACTGAAAGGCGCCAGAATAAGCGCCAGAATCGACCCGTATAAGATTATAGTCGAAAGTGGCAGGCAAATTAAATTAGAAAGAAGAAAATAATTGGGGAATTGATGAAAATGAAACAATGTTAGAGGCAAGGTAAGTAATTGCGCTGCAATAGATACGGCCAAAATACTCCACGCTTGTTTTAAAAACCAATTGCCCGCATAAAACCAATTAAAAATATCCTTATAAAAAATTACAATTCCAAGAACCGCCAGGTACGAAAGTTGAAAACCAATGTCGAAAAGTGATCCGGGTTCGATTAGCAAAATAAGGAGAGCAGAAGCTGATAGGGTATTGTAAATATTAACATTGCGGTTATTATAATCACCCAACATCCAGAAAGTAAACATTACTGATGCCCTTATTACAGATGGAGTTAATCCAGTTATAAGTGCAAAAAGCCATATTATTGATAGAACCAAAACAGTTTGTATAGCCTTTCCTTTTTTTATCCGCTCCAAAGGCCGGAAGAACTGTTGCAACAACCAAAATAAAAGTGCTACATGCATTCCCGAAACGGCAAGCAGATGCATAGTTCCGCTGTTTACATAGGCGCTAACCAAATCGGCGTCCAAATATGATTTTTCTCCAACGGTTAATGCTGAAATCACTGCAAAAGCAGATGCATTCAAATTTAACTGTCGGAAATAATCAAGAATCTTATCCCGGATTTTAAGAGCCCACAATTTCAGATCAAATTCCGGTTCTTGATTTAACAGTTGCCAATTATTTGAATTGGCATAAGCTGTATAATAAAAACCTTTCCGGTTCATGTATTTTCGGTAATCGAACTCGTAGGGGTTTTGTCTGTTTTTAATTTCTTTAAAGGATGCTCTGATTGCAATACTTTGTCCCAACTTTGGGACGACACTATCTTTTGCTTTTTGAAGAACACATAACGTTTTACTGTCCCATTTTTCCCATACTCCTTCTGTTTTTATTGCTTTTATCCTAACTAAAACCGAATGACTTAGCAGGGTGGTGTGTGGATTTTCCAATATGGTTCCGGAAATAACGACATCATTTTCCGGATATTCTTTGAAGGATTTCGATTGCTGGATAGAAGTAATTCCTAAAAATAAAAGAAAAATATTCATATTCAGTCCCCAAAGCCACCGATACCGAAACTGAGCGCTTACTTTAAATATTTCGATAAGCAGCAAAGCAATAATCAAAAGGGAAACACTAATCCAAAGAAAATATGGATTGAAATGAAAATATTCTCCTAATAATATTCCCAGAAGGTAAGGTATTAACAATCTAATAAATGGCGCACTACGAAGAAATTCGTATAAAGTCATACGGATTCAAATAATTTTGAATAATAATTAAACTAATTGATTACTCCGATTGTTATATATTCAAGGGTTTGTTGAAATTCATGATTAAAATACTAATTATTTTTCATAAATTTAATAATTAAATAGTTAATCCTAAAAAACCGTATAAAACTATTCGTATGGCAGATCTCAAAACTACCTACATGGGAATATCACTTAAAAATCCCATAATTGCCGGAGCTACTAACTTAGTTTCGAACCGGGATAACCTTAAAAGGATGGAAGATGCGGGTGCAGCTGCCATTGTATATAAATCGTTATTCGAAGAGCAAATCCAACTTGAGAAACTAGAAATGGATGAAGGATTATCGGAATATGAAGATCGCAACGCCGAAATGGTTCGTCTTTTCCCAAATATGGAACATGCAGGTCCAAGTGAACACCTGATGAATTTGAGGTTAGCCAAAGAAAGTGTTAACATTCCTGTTATTGCCAGCTTAAATTGCATTTATCACGAAACATGGGTAGAATATGCCAAACTAATCGAAGAAACAGGTGTACATGGATTAGAGCTAAATTTTTATGCCGTTCCCAAAGATTTTGCTGTTTCTGGCAAAGCCATAATTGATCAACAAATAGAGTTTCTAAAAGCCATTAAAAATACAGTTAAAATTCCGGTAAGTGTTAAGTTGAGCCCTTTTTATGCAAATCCATTGCATGTAATCAAACAATTTGATGATTCGGGCGCTGATGCAGTGGTCCTTTTTAACAGATACCTTCAACCTGATATTGATATAAATTCTGAGGAACATATAAACTCCTTTAATGCCAGTACTCAGGATGAAAACCGATTACCGCTCCGTTTTGCAGGACTTTTACATGGATACCTTAAGTCCAGCATTTGCACAAGTTCAGGTATACATACTTCCGAAGATGTTATTAAAATGTTGTTAGCAGGATCCGATGGAGTTCAGGTAGTAAGTGCATTGTATAAAAATAAAATTGGTTATTTGGCTGAACTAATTGAAGGTCTTGACAAATGGATGAACAGCAAAGGGTATAAAACTATAAATGACTTTAAAGGGAAACTGTCCGCTAAAAATTCAAAAGATCCCTATATTTATAAAAGGGCTCAATATATCGACATTCTTCTAAAATCGAGCGAAATATTTAAAAAATATAAACTGGTTTAACCTGCGGCAAACTCTTGAATAATAAGCAAAGGCTGAATCTCTTAATTAAAAAAGATTCAGCCTTTGCTTTTAAAAAGATATTTGTACTATCGTATTCCTTAGCCTTAAAGTTCAACTTTAACTATTTCAATGCTTTTATTTTATAACTAACATCAACCTTACCACGCGAAATAGCATTCAGTTTCCCTGCCAGTAACTTTCTTTTAATTGCCGAAATATGGTCAACCAGCAGAACTCCATCTAAATGGTCGTATTCATGCTGAATAATCCGAGCTTTTAATCCATCAAAATCTTCAATATGATGATTAAATTGTTCATCAAAATATTCCATGGTTATTCGGGTCTTTCTTAAAACATCCTCCCGAATATTCGGCAAACTAAGACATCCTTCATTAAAAATCCATTCGTCACCTTCTCGGTTAATAATTTTGGCATTTATAAATACTTTTTTGAAATCGGTCATGGATGGGTCGTCCTCTTCCATAGGCGAACCATCTATTACAAAAAGTCGTATTGAACGCCCTACCTGAGGTGCTGCAAGCCCAATTCCATCCGATTTATACATGGTTTCCCACATATCGGATATAAACGATTGCAAGCCGGGATAGTCCTTCGTAATTTCTTCTGCAACTTTTCTTAAAACAGGGGATCCATAAACAAAAATAGGGAAAACCATAAAAATTTAATTAACGATTGTACGATTGTGATTCCATATACGACTGCAATATAATAGTGGCACTTATGGTGTCAACCAATGCTTTGTCCTGACGATCTTTCTTTTTGACGCCCCCCATTATCATCGATTGTACGGCAAGTTTTGAAGTAAATCGCTCATCTACTAATATAACAGGTATATCGGGATAAAGTTTTTTAAATTTTGCAACAAATTGTTCAATATAAGGCATGGATTCTGAAGGCTGATTATTCATTTGTTTAGGCAAACCAACTACCACCTTTTCGACCTGCTCCTTTTTGAAATACTCTTTTATGAAATCGAATATTTCGTGTGCCGGAACAGTAGTTAAACTGTTGGCAATAATTTGTAATGGATCTGTAACAGCTATGCCTACACGTTTTTTACCGTAATCAATTGCAAGAATTCTAGCCAATCTATTTATATTTAATCTAAATTACAAAAATAGAAATTTATTTTGATTTATAGGCTTTCAATTTTAGCCAATAAAGTGATGTAAATTTAAACAAAAAGCCGTCTCATATCCTGTATGAGGCGGCTTTCATTTATTTTAGAACGAAAAAAACTATTTGGTAAATACCATCTGCGATTGACGTATATAACTATTATATCTCCATTTAGCATTTTCTTCAGCAGCTTTGAATAACTCCGTAGCTTCTCCCGGGAATGATTTTTTTAGCGATGAATAACGAACTTCACTCATTAGAAAGTCCTGGAATTTCGACCAATCTGGTTCCTTAGAATCTATTTGGAATGGATTCTGTCCTTGTTCTTCTAAAGTTGGATTGTATCTGTAAAGATGCCAGTATCCGCTGTTTACAGCAAGTTTAGCTTCTTCCTGCGACTTACCCATACCGTTGCGTAAACCATGGTTAATACATGGTGAGTATGCAATAATAATTGATGGTCCGTTATAGGCTTCAGCCTCTTTAATTGCTTTAAAATATTGAGATTGGTTAGCTCCCATAGAAACCTGGGCTACATAAACATACCCATAACTCATGGCTATCATCCCCAAATCCTTTTTGCGCACGCGTTTACCCGATGCTGCAAACTTGGCAACAGCGCCAATTGGTGTCGATTTTGATGCTTGGCCTCCTGTATTGGAGTATACTTCGGTATCCATTACCAATATATTTACATTCTCGCCCGAAGCAATTACATGATCTAATCCACCGAAACCGATATCGTAAGCCCAACCATCTCCTCCAAAAATCCACATTGATTTTTTAACAAGGTATTGCTCCATCTTTAATATTTCAGCGGCAATACCGCTTTTTTCTTTCTTTAAAGAGGCAACTAATTTGGCTGATGTATCTTTTGTTTTTTCACCTTCTTCGCAAGTTTCCAACCATTCAGTCAAGGCAGTATTTGCTTCAACCGACAGGCCAGCTTGCAATGCGGTTCTAACTAGTTCAATTAACCGGGCGCGCATTTTGTTTACGCCAGTATAAATCCCTAATCCAAATTCGGCGTTATCTTCAAACAAAGAATTTGCCCAGGCCGGACCTTTTCCCAATCTGTTTGTAGTGTAAGGTGTTGATGGAGCCGACCCGCCATAAATAGATGAACAACCTGTAGCATTGGCAATAATCATTCTATCGCCATACAATTGGGTTATTAGTTTTATATAAGGAGTTTCTCCGCAACCTGCGCAAGCACCAGAGAACTCAAACAATGGTTGAGCAAATTGACTATTTTTAACAGTCTGATCTTTGGGCAGAAGGGTATCTTTATAAGTAACATTCTTTGCAAAATAATCCCAACGTGGGGCTTCAATCATTTGCGATTCAAGCGGTTTCATTATCAACGCTTTTTGTTTGGCAGGACATACATCGGCACAGTTTCCGCAACCAGTACAATCTAATACACTTACCTGAATTTTAAAGTGCAATCCATCTAGTACTTTACCAATTGGTTTTAAGCATTTGGTTTCTTCAGGTGCATTCTTTAGCTCATCATCGCTTAATAAGAAAGGACGAATTGCAGCATGGGGACAAACGTACGAACATTGGTTACATTGAATACAATTTGCAGAATCCCACTCAGGTACATTTACAGCTATACCACGTTTTTCATAGGCAGCAGTTCCATGAGGGAATGTACCGTCTTCCCTGCCTAAAAATGCACTAACCGGAAGGTCGTCGCCTTTAAGGTTATTAATAGGGAAAACCATATTCTTAATAAAATCAGGAACATCGCTATTCTGATTAGCTGTTTCGGAAACTAATTTTGTCCAATCGGCAGGTACAGAAACTTTTTCAATTTCTCCACCCCGGTCAACAGCAGCATAGTTCATCTTAACAATTTCTTCGCCTTTTTTACCAAAATCTTTTACAATGGCTTTCTTCATTTCTGCAACGGCCTTATCGTAAGGAATTACTTCCGAAATTTTAAAGAATGCAGACTGCATAATGGTATTGGTGCGATTTCCCAGGCCAATATCCTCAGCTATTTTAGTACCATTAATAATATAGAACTTTATTTCATTCTCAGCAAGATACTTTTTAACCGAATTTGGAAGTCGATTTTTGGTCTCTTCTGCATCGTGATGACTGTTTAAAAGGAAAGTTCCTCCTTTAACAAGCCCTTTTAGCATATCGTATTTTTCGAGATATGCAGGTACGTGACAAGCAACAAAATCAGGTGTGTTTACCAGATATGGGGCCCGAATAGGTACATCGCCAAAACGTAAGTGGGATATAGTAATACCTCCCGATTTTTTAGAATCGTAAGCAAAATATGCCTGACTATATTTATCAGTATTGTCTCCAATAATTTTAATGGAGTTTTTATTTGCACCAACGGTTCCATCAGAACCTAATCCATAAAACTTAGCCTGAAAAGTACCTTTAGGTGTAATATTAATTTCAGGAAGTATTGGCAATGAGGTGAAAGTAACGTCGTCAACAATACCAAGGGTAAAGCGGTTTTTAGGCTCTTTCATCTTCATATTATCTACCAATGATAAAATATGAGAAGGAGTGGTGTCCTTAGAACTTAAACCAAAACGTCCTCCAACAATTATTGGGGCATTGGGTTTTCCATAAAATAAGTCCTTTACATCAAGATACAAAGGCTCACCATTAGCTCCCGGCTCTTTTGTCCTGTCTAAAACGGTAATTCTTTTAACCGATTTAGGAAAAACCTTCATAAAATATTTTTCGGAGAAAGGACGATATAAATGAACACTGATCAAGCCTAATTTTTCACCTTTAGTTCCAAGATAATCAATTACTTCTTTAATTGTTTCGGTAATTGACCCCATCGCAACAATTATGTTTTCAGCATCAGCTGGTCCATAATAGGTAAATGGATGATATTCGCGGCCCGAAATTTTGCTTAATTCCTGCATATATTCTTCAACAGCATCCGGAACAGCATTATAAAAACTATTTGCAGCCTCACGTGCCTGAAAATAAATATCGGGGTTTTGAGCCATCCCTCTGGTTACTGGATGTTCTGGGTTAAGAGCTTTGTCGCGGAAAGCTTGTAAAGCATCCCAATCCAAAAGACCTTTTAGTGTTTCCATATCCGAAGCCTCCACTTTCTGGATTTCGTGAGAAGTTCGGAAACCATCAAAAAGATGCATAAAAGGAACTCGGGTTTTAATAGCTGCTAAGTGAGCAATGGCAGAAATATCCATAATTTCCTGAACACTTCCGGTTGCCAGCATTGCAAATCCGGTTTGACGGGTACTCATAACATCGCTATGGTCACCAAATATAGAAAGCGCCTGAGCAGCCAAACTGCGAGCTGAAACATGAAATACTGCAGGAAGTAATTCACCGGCTATTTTATACATGTTTGGTATCATTAGCAACAAGCCTTGCGAGGCGGTAAAAGTAGTAGTTAACGCACCTGATTGAAGAGAACCATGAAGAGCTCCGGCAGCACCGGCTTCAGATTGCATTTCGACAAGCTTAACTGTTTCACCAAATATATTCTTTCGACCGTTGGCAGACCATTCATCTACGTATTCTGCCATTGTTGAAGAAGGAGTAATAGGATAAATAGCGGCTACTTCACTAAACATGTAGGCCACATGAGCCGCTGCATAATTACCATCGCATGTGATAAACTTCTTTTCTTTTGCCATTTTACTTTTATATTAATTCGAACGACTGAAAATCAAATGAAACGCAAAATTAATTCAAAATATGTTTCCATATTTCGGACGTTCCTTATTCATTTTCATTCCAAATAAGTTAGTCGAAAAATGCTTTTTATTAAATATTATTGATAAATATTATTCACTGTTCATCGAAATCAAAAACTCTTCATTCGAGTGAGTCTTCGATAACCGGTCCCGCATAAACTCCATAGCTTCTATAGAGGTCATATCTGTAAGGTAATTTCTTAAAATCCAGATACGACTAAGAAACTCTTTATCAAGTAACAAGTCTTCACGACGGGTGCTTGAGGCAGTAATATCTACTGCAGGATAAATACGTTTATTCGACAGCTTTCGATCGAGCTGAAGTTCCATATTACCGGTACCTTTGAATTCCTCAAAAATTACTTCGTCCATTTTTGAGCCTGTGTCAATAAGAGCTGTTGCTAAAATAGTAAGGGAACCTCCATTTTCGATATTTCGGGCAGCGCCAAAAAATCTTTTGGGTCGTTGTAATGCATTTGAATCAACACCACCGGATAATACTTTTCCGGATGCAGGGGCAATAGTATTGAAAGCACGGGCTAAGCGAGTAATAGAATCTAAAAGAATAACTACATCATGTCCGCATTCCACTAATCTTTTCGCCTTTTCGAGCACAATATTGGCAACACGCGCATGACGTTCAGCCGGTTCATCAAAGGTTGAAGCAATAACTTCAGCGTTTACACTGCGAGCCATATCGGTTACTTCTTCGGGACGTTCATCGATAAGAAGCACAATCATATATACCTCCGGATGATTTTTTGCAATGGCATTTGCAATATCTTTCAATAAAACCGTTTTTCCCGTTTTTGGCTGAGCTACAATTAATCCGCGCTGCCCCTTCCCTATGGGTGCGAACATATCGACAATTCGGGCAGAAAGGTTTGCATTCTCGCCTTTAGCAACCAGACTGAATTTTTCGTTCGGGAAAAGTGGGGTTAAAAAATCAAACGGAACACGGTCACGAATATAATCCGGACTGCGGCCATTTATTTCTTCTACCTTAATTAATGGAAAATATTTCTCGCCTTCTTTAGGCGGGCGAATTGTACCTGTAATTGTATCTCCGGTTTTAAGTCCGAATAATTTTATCTGCGATTGCGATACATATATATCATCTGGTGAATTGAGGTAATTATAATCTGCTGAACGCATAAATCCGTATCCATCTGGCATAATTTCCAATACTCCCGAAGCAGTAATTGTTCCTTCAAACTCAATGGGCTTTTCAAATTTACGTTCGAATTGACGGCGTGGCTGAAATTCCTCCCTTGGCTTCATTTCGGGGGCTTGCTGTGGCGGAGCAGAAACTACAGGTGCCGGTTCAGGACTAATTTCATTTCTATTTGAGATCTCATTTTGATTCGAAATCTCATTTGTCTCCGAGTCATCTCTCGAAGAAGGAATAGGATCGTCATCGTCCGATTCAGTTGAAATAGCATCTTTGTCTACAATGCTAATATCAGGAATTCTTATTTCCAATTGCTTATTGAGCGGTAAAAATGCCTTGGGCCTTCCACGGCGTTTCGTCTCACTTTTTTCCTCCGATTCAATGGATGGCTCTATTTTCTTATCTAATCGGGGTCTCTTATTTTGAACAACCTCAGGTTCGCTCTTTTCACTCATCCTTTCCTGGGAATTTTTAACCGCTTGTTCGTCAAGAATTTTATAAATTAATTCCTGTTTTTTAAGTATTTCTACTTTTGGTATATTCAATTCCTTGGCAATCTCTCTCAACTCAGGGAGAACCTTTTTATTCAATTCGAGAATATCGTACATAAAAATTATGGAGAATTTAATTATTTATCGGTAAATGTTCGATTGATATTTATTGTATACCGGATTATTCTAGCTAATCTTCAGGAGAATCCTTCTAACCCCACTATTCTTGTTTTTGGAATTATAATGCAATATTAATTAAATACACAGAATTCACAAAATGATTGTGATTTTTTTCGCTACCTAATAATTTTTGATTTTTTTTATTAACTTAGAATCGTTTAAAAGAAAAAAAAATAAATCTAATACTCAGAGTACTTGGACAAAACATTACTTTGATAGTATTGTTTTTATGCAGATCAAATTTAACAAAAAACACATTACTAATATTATAATTGTTTTTTAAATTTTAGAAAAATACTGAAAAGACCCAAATCCCTAATATTACCCGAATGACGATGAGGCAGCTAAAAATTATTAAACAAGTAACCAATAGAGAGACTCCTTCGCTCGACAAATACCTTCATGAGATTGGAAAAGTCGAGCTTATTTCTGCTGAAGAGGAGGTTGAACTAGCGCGCAGGATAAGGCAAGGGGATAGCCAAGCCCTGGAAAAACTTATAAAAGCTAATTTACGCTTTGTGGTGTCCGTTTCTAAACAATATCAGAATCAGGGACTAAGTCTTCCCGACCTAATTAATGAAGGCAATTTAGGACTAATAAAGGCTGCTCAGCGTTTTGATGAAACCCGAGGCTTTAAATTTATATCGTATGCTGTTTGGTGGATTAGGCAATCTATTTTACAAGCTTTAGCCGAACAAGCCCGTATTGTTAGGCTTCCTCTCAATAAAATCGGATCTATAAACAAAATAAACAAGACTTTTGCTGAATTAGAGCAACGTTTTGAACGCGAGCCATCGGTTCCGGAAATAGCTACCGCATTAGAAGTAGCTCCCGAAGATATTAAAGAAGCTATTCGTAGTTCCGGGAGGCATGTATCTATGGACGCTCCGCTTACTCCTGGAGAAGAAGGAACCATGTACGATGTGATTTTAAGTCCTGATTCGCCCAGCCCCGACAGAGGTTTAATAACCGAGTCACTTAGAAAAGAAATTGAACGGGCTCTTTCGACATTAACGTATAGAGAAGCAAGTATAATACGATTATATTTTGGACTAAACGGAAAACACCCACATACGCTCGAAGAAATTGGTGAAGCTTTTAATCTTACCCGTGAACGGGTTCGGCAAATTAAAGAAAAAGCCATTAAACGACTGAAGCATACTTCGAGAAGTAAAATTCTGAAGACTTATTTGGGTTAGTATTATTGGATTCTTAATAAAAAACCGGGATGACTTCCGGTTTTTTTATTTTATACTTCCCTATCAAAGGGATATTATTTATTTTCGCATATAATAATATAATAAGGAATGGCAAATCTTTTATCTGTTTCCATTTTAAATGCGAATTTCGGAAACCTGGCACAAGAAATTGAATTAATAAATAACAGTGAAGCCGATTGGATTCATTTGGATATTATGGACGGCGTTTTTGTTCCTAATATTTCTTTTGGAATGCCCATAGTTGCTGAAATAAAGCGATTTGCAAAAAAGCCTTTGGATGTGCATTTAATGATATCAAATCCGGATAATTATATTGAAGCCTTTAAAAATGCAGGAGCAGATATTTTAACAGTTCACTACGAAACATGTACGCATTTGAATCGAACCATTTCGCACATAAAAGAAACTGGAATGAAGGCAGGGGTTTGCTTAAATCCACACACACCTGTAAATGTATTGGAAGAAATTATTGAGTATGTCGATTTGGTATTACTTATGACTGTCAATCCGGGTTTTGGAGGACAGAAATTTATTTCCAACTCTTTTGAGAAGATTAAAAAACTAAGCAACCTTTGTAAAAGTAAAAATGTGTCGCCCCATATTGAGGTTGACGGCGGCGTAGACGATACTAATATAAAAATGCTTGCCGATAGCGGAGTGAATGTAATGGTGGTTGGAAGCTATATTTTCAGATCGAAAGAGCCCATAGAAACCATTAAAAAGATTAAAGTTCTCCAAAACTAACTGCGAATGGAGAAACTTTATAAATAATCGGATTAATTCATTAATTTTGCAGCACATTTCAATGGGGCTGTCTGGATTTGACAGCAGGGCAAATGGGAATGTAAGCATGTTGAGCCACGTATCAACCGCTCACTAATCTGGGGGTACAACCAATAAAAGGCGAAAATAATTTTGCTCTTGCTGCTTAATCGAATAAAGTAGATTAAACTTAATCCCTCGCTTAGAGCTTGGGACAAGACATCACTCGGCGAGCCTGTCTTACGCTTTCCGATTCAGTGGTGCTCGTGAGTATAGACTAGCTCGGGGAAGGTCCTGGTTCCCGTGCAAAATTAAAGGAATAAGGATTAGTTCGGCTGCCGACTGCCAGGCTAATTTCGAAAACCAATAATCGGATAAACATGTAGAAAGCCTTTCTGTTTCTTGTTTGGACGCGGGTTCGACTCCCGCCAGCTCCACAATAATAAATACCTCGCTAGCTCTGCTTCGGGGTATTTATTCAAGAAGCATTTTTTTGAAACGCTGTTTCGGAAAATTGACCAAAGAGATTAAATTAAAAAAGATGGCCGATAAAGAGTTAAAAAAAATCCATAAGAAATTCGAAACCTTTAAAAAGAAGACGTTGGTTTCTAAAGAAAGTGCATTGCGCTTTCTGAAAGAGGCAGGTATCTACGATTCGAACGATAAGTTAAGCAAAGCTTATAAATAATGTATTCTACAAGACCAAATCTTGTATTAGGTTTTCATGGGTGCGATCAGGCTATTGCTAATGATATTTTGCTTGGCAAAAAAGAATTAAAGAAGAGTGAAAACGATTACGATTGGTTGGGGCACGGAATATATTTCTGGGAAAACGATCCGGAACGTGCATTGGAGTATGCAAAACTTCTACAAAGTCATCCGAAACGATCAAAAGTAAAGATTTCAGAACCGGCAGTGATTGGAGCAGTAATAGATTTAGGCTATTGCTTCGATTTAGTAGACAATAAAAACCTGTTATTCTTAAAAGAAGGTTATGATCTACTCGTTGAAACACACACAAAATTCGATCTTGAAATTCCGCAAAATAAGGCAGTCGGGAATAATAGCGAATTATTACTCCGCTATCTTGATTGTGCCGTTATTGAAACGATCCACCATTTTAATAAGGAAAATCAAGAAAAAGATTTCGATTCCGTTCGGGGTGTTTTTTGGGAAGGCGATGCTTTATACCCGAATGCAGGATTTAAAGATAAAAACCATATTCAAATTTGTATTCGAAATCCCAATTGTATCAAAGGTTATTTTATTCCCCGCTATTCATCTGAGGAATATCCTATTCCATAGTTTTTAAGCTTCAAAAAAACAACTAGATAAATTTGTAGAAAGTTCAGAAGCTTATTTGGTGCTTCTTTGAGGATGGCTCAGTGTTTTAGTCTTTATCTCGGATGATTGACATCAAAAAGAATAAAAATATTAGACATACCGCTGAAATTATAAAAAAAATCCGGCTACGATCAGACCATTCTGTAACATCTAAAGATCCATGAAAAATTGATCCAAGTATATAATAAACTATAAGAATGATTAAGGCTAGTTTAGAAGATTTATTTATTCTCATGCTTTAAAAATATGATTTTTGCTAATAACTCAAAATTAAACAATTTGCATATCAACTTTAAACAAATGGATTAAAATACAAAATACTTTTGCTTACTCCTTGCAAATCTTAAAGCTTACCCAGCGCAAATAATTGTGATTTTATAGTGAACATGGAGGTGAATTCCATGAGAATAAGCTCTAATATTGTAATCTAAATTACCCAAAATAAAATTGCGAAAAAATTAAGATAATCTAATTTCTTAGAAAGCTTTATAAAGGTTATCTAAATCTAGGTAATCCAAACTAATACAACTAGTTCGCAAATGTTAAAATTACTTTAGCAAAGATTTATTAATTAACAATTGTATTCTCTTGAATCTAAGCTCCATATGCCAACTCGAATAAATCTAATAGGATCAGCTAAATTAGAATTTTCATCACCACACAAATTTTCAATTTGATTGTAAAGTCTAAATTCAGAAAACTTATCATTACTGAACCCAATAAATCCATTGTTGTAATCGGAGAGTACCAAATATTCATTAACCCAATGAAAATGCAAATTAAAATATTCATTTATGGTTTTAATTTTTTCAGCTTGGATGACAATTGGTGCATCTTCAGTTGAAAATTTTTCAGTAAATTTAATTCGAATATAACTACCTTTATCGCGAAAGGCTTCCCACTCACCTACAAGAAGTCTAATAAACTTTTCTCTCTTTTTTTGCATTTCTGTTTTCATACAAAATAATTTTAATTAAAAATAACCATCATAAGTTTGATTTCAAACAATCAGATTTAAAAATATTTGCTTTTACGTCTTTATTATTAACTTGGCAACTGGACAAAAAAAAACACTTAAGATTAAGGTTGCTGTTAGCTTTATGATTCTATCAGTTATGCTATAAAATTAAGAGAAAGAAAACTCATTTGCTTTTATAATTGGTCTAACAAATTACATAAAATCATCTAATATAACCAATGCGCAAAATAAAATGGCTGTAATTCCTTGCGGCCATTTTTGTTTCAGGCGCGAGCCGGTGCGAGTGGAGCCACCAGTGGTATACCGGGAGTGCGAAGCATGAGCACGGGGTATACTTACTGCTTTTAGCAAGGGGCCGGCGGGTTTTTTGATGCCGAATAGATCGGCAGAACCA
>Ga0316608_1000403_pt1 | contig 21251 bp, 18 predicted proteins | sample MIS2016152B_MG_FD_207673 | JGI IMG/M metagenome (GOLD analysis project Ga0316608, IMG submission 207673) | Microbial mat bacterial communities from Middle Island sinkhole, Lake Huron, Michigan, United States - MIS.2016.152B | ecosystem: Environmental > Aquatic > Freshwater > Lake > Sediment...
ATGCCGAAAATGTTTTTTTTGTTGAGGATATAAAATGTATAACTTGAAACCACAATTGAATTGGTAAATTGCTGTTTTCAAATATTGTATCTGTCTTTAAACTTATACGAGATTTACATTTTTTACATTCAAACATTAACCTATCTTCTTTCCAGTAAAACGAATCACTTCCACATTTTTTGCATAACAAACCTTGATTCAATTTTACATTTTTTAGATATTCTATGCAATCTTTTTCATCCGGAAATCTTTTGTAAAAATCTAATAACTTCATAAACTTGCTTTTCGCAAATTTAATAATATTTTTTATTTTAGGCACGATTGCCGATAGTCATTAAAGTTATTACTTGAAATTATTCCGGCATGGTTTATACTTCCTGTAATTTCATTTGTAATTTGCTTTTTAGCAGGAAGATATATTTATCATCCACTTCGTAAAAGAGGCTATACTATTTCCAAAAAGTTAAATGATAATCCTATTTTAAAAATTATAATTATTATTATGTCGTTATATGTTGCATTTTCAATAGGTTCAAACAACGTTGCCAACGCAGCCGGACCAATTGCAACTATGACTATTCACGAGTTAGGAATTGATTTCGATAGTCATTTTATTTTAGTTATGATTTTGGCAACATTAATTGTAGCACCAAGTTTTGGAATTGGCAGTTCGCTTTTTGGACACAAAATAGTTGAAAATACCGGAAAAGAAATTATCCTTTTCGGAAAAATAGAAGCTGTTATAATTGCTTTTGTTTCTGCCTCTTTACTACTTAGTGCATCATTAGTAAAAGGAATTCCTACTTCTTTGGTTCAACTTAATGTTGGAGCTATTATTGGAATTGGAGTTGCAAAGCTTGGCTTTAAAAATATATTTTCGAAAACCGCTGTAAACAAATTTTTCGGAATGTGGATTATTGCACCTGTTATTGCTTTTGGATTATCATTCTTACTAATTTTTCTTGCCGATAAGTTTGATTTATTGATGCTTGATTAATTCATATTATGTATTGAATAAGTTTTGATTTAATTTAAACAGCTAAGTCGCCATGACACAAAAAAATATTTGAATCATAGCGACTTTGCGGTATTTATAATTAGTTTTTTTGGAAAATATTATACATCCTTTTCCCAAATACTGTGGTAAGTTTAAACTCTATCTGAATGTCATTAAGGAGAACTTTTTCACGACTTTAGGAGTAAATCTTGCTTTAATTGAAATACTAAAGTTAACGACATAGCAACGTAAATACATAGAACTTCTGAAGTTTAATTAACTTAATACTTACAATTTAAGCAAGTTCGCAAAGCGATGACTTTTTCTTTGTTATATTGTTACCACAGTTTTAGGGAATAGAACAATATTATAATTGCTCAAGTTCATTTTGCATATCGTTTAAAACAGAATCTGTTTTTTCTGAATTACTTTCAATATTATTGTTTTCTGAATTTAGAATTTTACTAAAATCGTCTAATCCACGATTTGTCATTGTCCAGAATTTTCCGACCATCTCATAATCCCATGTATTATTAACATTATCAATATCAAATATAATTTTTTCCATATCTTTACTCAAAAAAATACTTTTATTTTCAGGAAGTTTAAGTGTTATTTTAAGAATTTCGCCATGCCATTTTTTGTTATCACCTGTTGTAAACACCTGATTAAATTTAATTAAACTATCAATTTGTTGCCATTCGTAGTTAATATTTTTACAATATTCGTTAGCAATTTTTCGGGTTTTTCCATGAGATTTGTATTCTAATACTAATTCAATATCTTCTGAACTACTTCTTTCGATATCAAAGTTTGGATTTACCAAAAAACTATATTCATTGTCGTTTAATAAAATTTTAATATCATCAAAATTAATTAGGTCGTACTCCGAAGTTGATTTTAATAGCTCATTTTCTAAAGTTGCTTCAAGATATAAAGTATCGCTTTTGCTGTTAATAACATAAGTTTCTTCGTAAACACTTGTTTGTGAATAATTACGAGCAATTTGCATCGCTGAAAAACTTGTTAAAAATATACCAGTTATCCATAAAGTCAACAGACCTATCCCAAACCATTTATCACGTGCCTGAAATTTCATCAGCATTTTTATGCCCATATAAATTAACGAAATCATTGGTATTCCCATAGTTAATAGCAAACCAATATAACCTGTAATTATTATTTTTTTAGAACCGAAAATTGAAAGAACTTCAAATAAGTTAAAACTATTGATTTCAACATCTGTATTAAAAAAATGCGAATTTCCTGCAAAAGGAATAGCAATTAATGATATTACAGTTGCTAAGCCTGTTAGAATAAAAATAACAGCCATAAAGCCAACAAATATTTTAAAAAGTATAATAAAAATCGATACTAATAATTTTAAAAATCTATCAAAACTATCTTTTGTATTTTCGTAACCTTTTGAATTTCTCCATTTCTGGAAATTTGATTTTACAGAATTAAATTCACTTTTAAACGAATTTTCAATTGATTTTACATTAATTTTTTCGCCACGCATTTCAAGTTTTTGAGAAGTTGTTTTTGCTTCGGGTAAAACCAACCATAGTATAATATAAATTAGTGTTCCAGAGCCATAAAAAAAGAATGAAATCAAAAATATTATTCTGAAAACTGTTGGATTTATATTGAAATAATTGCTAAGACCACTACAAACTCCACCCAGAATTCGATTTTCAGAATCTCTGTAAAATCGTTTGTCTGGTTTATCATCTGAGTCTATAATCTCTTCATTGTCTTCATCTTCTATAAAATCATCAGGTGTCCCAAGTTGGTTTGTTATTTCTGTAACATCATCAATTGAAACAACTTGTCTTCCAATAAGACGTTGTTGAAGTAATTCAGCAATTCTTGCCTCAATATCAGCAATAATTTCTTTTCCTGATTTTGTACCTTTAAATTTAATATTAAGTTTTTCAATATATTCAAATAAAATTGAATATGCATCTTCATCAATAATAAAGACAAATCCGCTTATATTTATGCTTACTGTTTTTTTCATTTCTTTAAGATTTATTTTTTAATATTTCTGATTATTTATAAAGTATTTTCAGGTGCTGAGTTCATTTTATTTTTTATAAAATCAACAGCTGTAACTAATTCGCCCCATGCTTCGTTCATTGTTTCTAAAACTTCTTTACCATTTGGCGTAATTTTGTAATACTTTCGAGGTGGACCCTGTGTTGATTCTTCCCATCTATAGCTCAATAGTCCTGCATTTTTTTGTCGTGTAAGCAGTGGATAAAGAGTGCCTTCAACTACTAATAATTTTGCTTCTTTTAATTGTTCTATAACATCAGAAGCATAAGCGTCTTGTTTTGAAAGTATTGCTAAAATACAATATTCCAAAACTCCTTTACGCATTTGTGATTTTGCATTTTCAATTTTCATACAGTATATTTAGTACCATTTATAACATCTTAATTGGTTTTGCAAATATATAAATATTATTTGGTACTATGTATAACATTTTACTAATATTTTTTATTTTTTTTCAACTTTATTCTATATATTTGTATTTCAAAAAATAAGAAAGATATATTATTTACAAATTCATTTTTATGGAAGTAATATTAAACAAAATGAAATCGGTTCACAATGATATTGTTGATTATTATATTACTGATATTCATTTGAACGAGTTAATTGGAAGCAAAATTAAGATAGATTTTACCGGTCAGATTTTTTGCATCAAATGTGGAAATAAAACTCCAAAATCATTTGCTCAAGGCTTTTGCTATAAGTGCTTTATAAGTGCTCCTGAAGCAGAGGAATGTGTTTTAAAACCGGAACTTTGCAGAGCACATGAAGGAACAGCACGTGATATGAATTATGCAACCGAAAACTGTTTACAAGAGCATGTTGTATATTTAGCATTAGCTAGTTGTGTTAAAGTAGGTGTTACACGCAAAACACAAGTCCCAACTCGCTGGATTGACCAGGGAGCATCAAAAGCAATAAAACTGGCAACTACACCTAACAGATATACTGCAGGTATAATTGAAGTTGAATTAAAAAAATATCTTGCAGATAAAACAAATTGGCAAAAAATGCTTAAAAATGAAATTGATGAAAAAATAAATTTAATTGATGAAAAATCTAGAATTGCAGAATTGATTCCTCAATTCTCTAAATTTATTCATTATGATAACTTTATCTACAATTTTAGTTATCCTGTAAATAAATATCCTGTAAAAGTTAAAAGTATGAATTTAGATGACAATCCCAAAATTGAAGGAGTACTTTCAGGAATAAAAGGTCAGTATCTGATTTTTGAAGATAATAGTGTTGTAAATATCAGAAAATATGGCGGTTATAAAGTAAACTTTGAATTTTAAATATAAATACTAATTCTGATATTTTTTTAGTAAATATTTTATATATAAATTTAAATCAGGATAATATGATTTAAAATATTCATCTTCAAACTCGTTTTTTGAATCGTAATATGTAATAAATCCTGCAAAGTAGGCATTGTTTATTTTATCAATTTTGTTTTTAAAGTTTTGAGGTATTGTAGTATCAAATAAACTGAGAGTATCAATGTTATTTATGATTTTATGAATTTGTTCTGATTTCAGTTCTTCTTTATTTTCAAGATTTAAATTATCAGTAAACGAATTATATAACGAATCTAATTGTTTTGAACCACGTAAAATATGACTTGTAATTTGTTCAGAATCTTTCATCGAACCTATATATTCTGCGTATTCTTTTGAATCTATACCGTACTTACTAATTAAAAACAATTTAGCTCCTTCAACACCAATAAATGTTGCAAGATTTTCGTTGAATTTTGCTTTGTTTTTAAGAAAAATTGTAGCATGTGTTAATTCATGAATAACAAGTTCGGCAACATCTCCATCTATCTGAAATAAAGCATTTGATAGAATTGGGTCTTTAAAATATCCTAAAGTTGACCATGCTGCAACTGTTCCAATTCTTGTATCAAAGCCGTTATTTTTCATTTTTTCAGCCTCTTTCAATGCTTTTTCTTTATCAAAATATCCGGTATAAGGTAAATCACCAATAATAGGATAATGCCATTCATATACTGACATTTCAAATTTTGGAGCAGCATAAATTATCCATACAATTGGCTGACCTTTCTGGTCGTAAATTGAGTTAAAATTTTTTGACTGTTTTAAACCTAAACTATCTATTGCAAATTGTTTAATTTCTTTTACCAGAAGAAGTTTCAGTTTAAGTGAATCTGGATAAGTACTATCGTTTAATATATCATCAATAGGTATCGAATTATTAACAATTTTTAGTTGACCTATTCCTTGTTCTATTCCATAAAACACAATTTTACAATTTATTGCAACAAGAACGATAAAAAAAAGAAGTATAATTATTAAGGTTTTTCTGGGTTGCGACATAATTAAAAATATATTGAATATTTTGGATAAAATTGTCATTTTATAAAATTAATTAGTTGTATATCATGAAATATTTTGATTTATTATAAGTATAGGAATTAAAAAACAAAGATAAAAAAACAACTCGCAGCAAAGTAAAAAAAGTTAATTATTCGACATTTACATTTAATAAGCTTTTATTTATAAATATGTTATCGCAAAAAACGGTATTCTGAAAAAAATTATCCGAAAATACGGAGTACTAGATTCAACAAATAAAAAATAATTAAGTTTTTTGTATTTTGAAAAATACCAAATTTAACCACATACACAAAAAGTTTGTATTATAAATTTAACTTATTTAGTCCTTTTTTTATTTACTTCATTTGATTCCAATAGAAACGAGTTAGAACTTAAATATACCATAAAATTTTTGGTTTGGTTTGCTAACGAAAAAAATTTGATTGATCCCAAAAGATTATGTAGTATCTTAAAAATATATAACGAAATTTTTACGTACCACAAATTTTTCTTTTTTCCCAACAAAACATCAATCGAAAAATCAGCTTTTTCATTACTTATAGTGCTCAATTTATGTCGTTTCTTAGCAAAATGATAAAAAGAGGGTTTTTGCAAACTGAAAGGATTAGTAAAAATATCTGTTAAATATTGGTATATATTACGTTGATATTCTGTTATACTTACACCATTTTCAAATTTTGAATATTTATATTCAGGAATATAATTCTTAATATCTATATTTTTTGAAATTGCTTTGCGATATGTATCAAAAATTGGTTTTAAATCGCTGCGATTATCTAAGTTGTAAGTTATGCTACCGTTAGAGGTAATTTTTTGCTCATCTTTAAAATCGAACCCGCTGAAATGGAAAAACAAAAGGTCGAAAGCATTATTAACTTTTAGATTTTCATTAAGTTGCCTTTCTTGAATATTCCAATATGCCATATTGCAACCTAAATGTTTAATTATATGTATATTATCAAAAAGTGATGGGGCTAAATCCATCCATTTCTGGTCAACATAAGTACTATCGTTTTTAAATACATAGCAGTTATCGTGACAACGTTTTTTCCACCATTCGAGCAAATATTCGCTTTCAATATCTTTTCTTAAAGCCACAAAACCAAGATTATACACTCCAAACCTAAGAAAAGAAAATTCAATATTTATAAAATTTTCGGAAGCGTATTTTTTATCAGCAATGTGGGGTGTAAATAATATTGAATATTCATGAAGTAAATTTATAATAAAGTCTAATCTGTTAAAAACATAAATATCAGGGTCTAAATATATAATTTTCTGATATTTTTTTATATTAAATAAATAATCAAAGCAAAAAGGTTTTATTGCTGTATTGAACTCAATAATATTGTATTTGAATGCTAAAGTTTCAAAATTTTCGATGTTAAGTTGTTTTGCACAAATCACTTTAAATCCATCTGAATTTTCGGTAATTGGTGCAGAAATTTCATCTGCAAGGAAAAAATATAAATCAATTTCAGTATGCAAATCCGAAACAGAATTGAGTAAAGTTTTTACCTGTGGAAAATAATTACCAGAAGCTATTGTAAATAAAGCAATTTGATTCATTGTTTATTATTGTTTTTTAATTAATTTTTTAACAAAAAATACTGGTGCTAAAGGTATTAACAAAATATTCACAATGGTGTAAATTATAAAAATATTTTTAAAACCATGTCTTTCTAAATAACTTTTATATAATGACTTAATATTTTTAAATTGGAATTTCACAATAAATTCATATTGCAGATGTCTGAAAGATTTGAAGAATTTTGGAAATACTTTGTAATTAAATGTTTGCTTTGTCTCGACAATTCCTTTTTCAAAATAAAAATTAATGCAATTCAAAAGAAATTCTGGTGTACAACGTGGTAGCTCAATAATATGCGAATGATTAAGACCATGATATTCAAAATCGTAAATCATTCCTGCAAACCAGTAAGCTTTGTTATTAATTAACTGAATTGTTGATATTTTTTTTACCCAGTTTGCAGTGCTTAACCAAGTTAAACCGCTTGAACAGCCGATTAATAAGTCCGCTCTATTCAGTAATTCAGCATTTTCCCTAAAAGTAAGACAACTTCCGTCAATAATATTTTCATTTTCTGTTTTTATTTTCAGATGCGATGAAAGTATAATTGCAACTTTATCCGGAAATTTTTCTGTAATTATTTTTGAACTTTTTAATGCAAAATCCATATCCACAAATGATTGTCTACTACTTGGTGCAAATTCAAAAACTATTAACTTTTTATTTTCTAATTTATTTTCTGATATAAATTTATCAACATTTTGTATTTCCTGGTCTGTCAATTTAATTACAGGGGTTACATCTGATATTTTATTTGAATACGCTCTAAGTATTGAACTTCTGATTGTTCCATCAAATATATTTAAATTTTTCGGATAAATCTGAGTAAAAAAAACAAGGTCAAATATTCCTTCATTTTTCAATTTATTACATTCGTTTTCAAAACTTTTCCAACCTTTAAAATAATAATCGGGGTTTTCGATAACCCAAATTTTGTCAATATGCGGATTGTTTTGTATAACAGATTGATATTTTGCTCCTACAGCCCAGGTTAAATTATAATCAGGATAATCCGATTTTATTTGTCGTGCAATAGCAGTTGCATATAAACAATCTCCAAAAGAACCTAAATGAGCAAGTAGAATATTTTTCATTATTTAACAGTCTATCATTATTTTTGCGAGTTGGTTAAACGAAATAAGAGGTTTCCATCCAAGCGATTTTATTAAAGCCGGATTTGATTTAAGTACTTTATATTCTGCTACAAAATCAGCTTTTTGTATAATATGTTCTTTATAATTTTTTCCTATTAAATTGAAACATTCATGTAACCAATCTTCAATACTGTAAATTTCACCGCTGCCGATAACAGCCTCAAATACTTTATTCTGATTTACAAGTATCCAAATAGCATTAACAATGTCACCTGCAAAATTCCATTCTTTTTTTACTTTAATATCACCAATTTCAATTTTTTCCGGACTCCCAATAGAAATTCGTTTTACGGCTTCCGAAATTTTTTTACTTACATGATTTTCTTTACGATAAGGACTTTCGTGATGGAATAAATATCCAACATAGACTTTTAAACCTAAACTTCTGAAAAATCGTGCTGCATAAACCGATTGAATACGAGCAACAGAGTAGGCATTCCATGAGTCAAACTCTGTATTTTCATCAATCGGTTGTCCCTTATTTATAAATTGAGCTGCACTTCCTGTTATAAATACCTTAGTCTGTAGCGAATGTTTTTTTACAGAATCTAAAATATTTAATGTTCCGGTTGAAATAGTTTCGTGATTCTCGAATATTGCCTCATATTTTGTAGTTGAATTTGCAGCAAAGTGAAATATAAAATCAGGCAATGTCTGTTTGATTAATTGTTCTACAAAGTTGTAATTTGAAATATTACCTAAAATGTCGCTATTTATGCGTGAAACTTTTAACGTTTCAATATTAAACGATTGTAAAAGTTTACTTAAATATATACCGTCCTGACTATTAGCTCCAAAAATTATTGCTTTCACTTGTCATCATTTTTAATTATTACAAACGAAGCAAAAGAATATTTGCAATTTTCAAAAACAAAATCAGGTAAAGAATCCCAATTAGGAATATCAAATAATTTACAGTCAGGAATTTTTGATAGAAGTCTTTTTTGCAAATCGAATTTTGTATAAAAACGGTAATCAACTGAAGGAATTTTATCTCCTTTTTTATAATTATTGTTAAAATCGCAGGTTAAAATCGCAATTCCATTCTTTTTTAATAATTGAGAAATTTGATTTATAAACAATTCGTCATCAAAAACATGTTCAATAACTGATGTTGAAAAAACTAAATCATAACTATTTAATAAAGTAGTTGGTTTAGTGATAAAAGTATTTAAATCGTAATTTAAAATAGGGTCAATTTCTTCGATTTTATATCCAATTTTTTGTAAAACAATTGCCGCTGTATCTTCATAAGCACCAATACAAAGAATTTTGGGATTTGAAATTTGATTTGCAAAATTCATAACTGTATTTAAAACAAAGGCTTGTTGAATATTTGCTTCAGGAATTTTTCTATTCATTAATTCGGGAACAATCTGAAACATTGCATCTATTATTGATTTATAATTTTCCCGACATTCATTGTCTAATATTCGGTTATGATTTGTTTCTTTTACAGTATTTATTTTAATATCAACAATTTCCTTTTCATAAATTGCTGAAGAAGCTTCATATAATCCCATTTTTTTATCCTGAAAAGAATTATACCTGAATTTATTAATATATATTTTTGAATATTCAATAAATTTTGAAATATATAAGGAACTATGTTTTTTATAATTTGCTAAAACATAATGAATAATTCTTTCATAATCCCAAATTAAATTATTTTGAGACCAGTCGTTATGATATTTTACTAAATATCCAGTCCCATTTTGAATCAGAGATTTTATAGTATTATTTTCAATAGAAATTTCTTTTGAAAAAATATGTCTGAACATAATGCTGAAGGTAATTCCAATTGGCTTATTTACAGCCAAAGCGTAATCTATAGCACTTGAAATTCCTCTATTTTCCATTTGTTCGTAGAAAAAAAGATTAATAGTATTTTTTGATAAAAATTCGAGAAGTTCGTGTTTATTAAAAAAATCGTGAGTTAACTGTAATTCAATTTTTGGTTTGGTTATAAGTTCTTTACAAAGGGTTGCAATTTTTTTCGCATTTTTACCTTCCCTGTCACCAAATTCTGCAAAAGGAATATTGAAACGAATAATTGCTTCATCAAATTCTTGTTGTACAGCTAGTATGATTTTATCAAAACCTTTTCCATGTGTTCCAAAACCAAAACTTCCAATAGTAATTCGTTCAGAACTTTGCATTTTATTTTCAAAAACAGGTAATGGTCTTCCGGTTTTAAAAACAAGCGGATTACGTAGTAATAAAGTTGGGTCTGAAGCTATGTAAAAATCAAAAAAAGAATTATTTGCTTTGTCGGCAATTTGTTGTGTTATTTCATGAATAGTTCCAATCTGTGGTATTGAAAATTTGCGAATTATTTTTGCGTTCAACCATTTTAATGTTGCCTGATGATAATTGTAAATAATTGCTACCGGTTTATTTTTTCTCACATAATTATCTAATTCTGATACATTTTCACATTCACAATAAATAAAATTAAGTTTTTGTGATTTTTTAATTGAATCAAAAACATTCAGTCCATAATCATGTACACCACAATTAGTTTCTTTATGCGAAATAAAAAGAACTGTTTTATTGTTCATATAATTTTTTTAACAATTTCAATATTTGGTAATGGAAAAATAAAACCAACACCTTTGCTCAACATTTCTTTTTCTCTATCAATAAACTCAGCTTTAAAATGCCAGGGCAGAACCAGATAATAATCGGGGTTCATGGCTCTGGATTCGGCTTCGCTTACAATAGGTATTTCTGTACCAAGTGTTAATGCACCATATTTGTCGGGATTTCTTTCTGCCGCAACTTCAATTATGCGATGGTCAATTCCGCACCATTGCAAAATTGTATTTCCCTTAGTAGAAGCTCCGTAGATGTGAATTTTTTTCCCTTGTTTTTTTAATTCCTTTAAAAGATTATTAAGCTCCTGTCGGTGAACGTTTATTCTGTCTTGAAAATTTTTGTATGGTTTATCTGTATCTAATTCCAAATCAAATTCTTCTTTTCGCAATTGCTTAATATTCTGAATGTATTCATCTTTTTTATATTTAAAATTCTTATCGTGAGTTGCAAAACATCTGATACTTCCTCCATTTATTGCATTAAATTCTACGTTAAACAGTTTTAAATTAGCTTTTTCAAGAATAAATTCTATAACTGCTAGGCTGTAATATTCGAGATGTTCGTGGCAAATTGTATCGTACGAATTCATTTTCAGCATTGTAGGCATATACGACATTTCGAATACCCAAATTCCATCTTCAGATAAAATATTTTTTATAGATTTTGCAAAACCAACAGGATTTTCTAAATCGTAAAACATTGCTATTGAGGTAACGACATCAATTTTTTTTTCTCCAAGAATTAATGAAAATTCTGCCGACGGAAAAATATCCTGAATAACTTTTACCGGTGGTTTTATTTCTTGTGCAACATCTGATGGGTCAATGCCATAGCGATTATAATTTTCGGGATAGTATCCCAACATAGTTCCATCATTACAACCAATATCTAAAACATTAGCATCTGGCTTGTTGATAATTGAAATTATTTGGTTTACCAATTCTGATAAGTGATTTCTCATTGTATTATTAGTTCCAGAACGATACCAGTATGCAGAATACAGAATATCAGGTGGAACAGTATGTTCCATTTGAAGTAATCCACAAGCATTTTCGTCTTTTGTAGGGTCGCAACGCAATAATGAAGTTGGAATTTCACGCATCGGTGGTATTTCTTTACCTTCTTTATAAAACGAACCTTGTAAATACTGATTTCCAAGGTCAATTACTTTAGTTAAAGCACTTGAGCCGCAAACTCTGCAAGTTTTTCGATGTATTAGGTGCATTTTATTGTGTTTTAGATATAATTAATAATTGAAATTGTTTGTCAATCTGGTCAATACAACTGTTTCTTTCCAAATTAAGATGAGCAAGTTTTTTTACAACCATGTTTTTTTCGTCATTAGGAACAGCTTCAAAATCATAGACCTTCTCCTGTTCGTGCCACAAATCGGTATTCACTTTTGCGAGTTTTGCAAAAACTTCGCCAATACTTCCGGTAACATTCTGAATTTGATTACCTTCAGCTTTAAATACTTTATTTGCTGCGAACGATAATCTTTCGATAGTAATATTGCCGGAAATCGCACTTAAAATAAATTCGTCTATTTCGTTAGATAATTGATGTTCTTGTTTTTCTAAAGACTTTAACCTTTCTTCATCCTGCGAATGCCACTGTTTTAATTTTACGATAGTTAGTTTATCGCACAAACTTCCTAATGTTTCAGCCATGTTTCAAATTTGCTCTTTTTTTATAAAATATAAAAACGTAATAATATATAATCCACGATATTATGACAAGTATTAAAAATGCTAAAGCTGCACCTGTAATTCCATAATATCCAGTAAAAAAACGAGTTAACAATATACTAGGTGCAAGTAAAAACAAATTTATTGCAAGAATATACTCGGTTTTTTCGTGGTAAATTAAATAATTTTGATAAATAAAACAAATTGAATTTATTACCTGCGATACTAACAATAACGGTAAAATGTACATTATAGAACTGTATTCATTTCCGAAAATATTGAATATCAATAATAATTTGCTCACCAAAATTAATAAAAACGATATTGATATTAATAAAATAATTAAAATTTTAATTAATCTTTTGGTGCGTCTTAAATTATCGTCAGCATTTTTTTCATTAAAAAAATATGGCAACCAAACCATTTGTAATGAAGATGAAATTATTGTAATAACACTTGCTATTGTTACTGCTAAATAATATACAGATAATTGGGTAAAATTGCTGAATTTTTCGACATAAAATTTATCGGTAAAAATAATTATTATACCAGGAACAGCTGCCATCATATAAGGTAGTCCAATTTTTAACGATTTAGTTGCATATTTAAGATTAAATTTAAATTCCATTTTTCGAATATAAAAAACAGAGAAAACAAATACAATGAACATTTCGACTAAATAATTATATTTTAAACGTATAAATACAGTTTCTGTGTTCGAAATGTATAGTAAAAATATTACGATACCATTGCTTAAAATAAATCGTAAGATGTTGAATATCTGTATATGTTTTATGCTTTTTGTTGTAACAAAAAAGTTTGTAAGCATTATGGAATAAATTGATGCTACAATTATAAGAATAATAATGCTACGATACTGATTGTAAGGAATTTTTTCTTTTATAACTAAATCAATTATCCAATAATCAATTTTAAAAAAATAAATTATGAACAACGAAACAGCTAAAAATATAATTAATAATACATTAATAGTAAATAACAATTCACCTTTTTGTTTTTCGGTTTCACAACCAAAATACATTTTTCCTTGCGAAATATTTAAACCAAAATTAAGTATAGCAACAAAAATACCGGCAATTGTTAATATATAATTGAACATTCCGTAATCGTATTGTGGCATAAGCTTTAAATAGACAGGCAACAATAAAAACCCGGAGGCGCGTACTAAAACATCTACAGAAAAAACAGCAGAAAAATTGCGTATAATTTCGTGTTTGTTAAAAATAGCTAAACCTTTGTTGTATATGTTTTTAATAATTTTCAATCAATTATAAATTTACCTGAAGAATATCCTGTATCATTAAAAATTCGGTAAAAGTATATTCCGCTACTGAAATCATTTTTCTCTATTAACATATTATCAGTTTTGGTAGTTATCATTTTTTTCAGTTTTCCTTCAATTGAATATATTTCAATTATTGTAGAAAACCTATTTACATTTTCAAATTTTATTATTCCTTTTTCATTAATTGGATTTGGAATGACAAATGAATTAGTTTTATTTTTAAAATTTTCAATACTCGAAAAACAATCTTCCAACCAAATATTATCAATAATCCAACCTTCTTTTTGATTTTCAATATTATCGCTAATAAAGGTAAACCTATATAAAATTGTATCATTGTAAGGAAAACACCCATCTATTTGAGCGAGATTTAAATATGAGTAAGTCCAAGTATTTACATTGCCTGACAAAACAGGTATTTCAGTTTCCCATAAAAGTTCGTAATTATTAATATTTTCTTCATCTGACAAATCAATCCACGTGAGTCCTTCATCAAAAGAAGTTTCAATTTTTCCATAATCTGAAATTGTATCTGAATTTATTTTGTATCTGAAAGCAAGAGTTATATATAGTCCGTGAGGACCAAATGCTCTTTTATGTTTGATTATAAATGTTGATGTGTCGTTTATCGGATAATAATTTAAAGTATCTGTCATTATTACGTTTGGCTGTGAAAAAGCTGAGTTAAATAATAATTTATTTGGTTTTCCTATCTGCCAAATATTATTTGAATTTGAGATAGTGTCAATTACAACTCTATTTTCAGGATAATCCCACGTTTCAAAATCTATACCCCAAGCCCACTGTGCATAAATATTGCTTGAAATAATAAACATAACGATTAAGGTCAATATTTTTTTCATTATATTTTTTGTAATCATTAACTGTTAAACAAATATATTAAAAAATCCTAGTTCCAAAAATAAACTTCTCAGACCAGTACTTTGATTTTCTCAAATCGGTTTCAATTACTCCACTGCTTGCCGATGCATGTATAAATATTCCTTCGCCCATATAAAATCCTGAATGAGTTATAACTTTGGCGGTTTTGTACGACTTTATAAAAAACACCAAATCCCCTCTAATCAAACTATCGGGTGAAGTTATAATTTTTCCGTAACGAGCCATTTCCTGCGAACCGTGAGGAGTTTCAATTCCCATATCTTTAAAAGTAGCATACAAAAGTCCCGAACAATCAATACATTTAGTTGTTGTACCTCCCATGCAATGTGGTGTACCAAAATATTTATGTGCCGAATTTATTAAACTGTCAGCATTTATGCTATCAACATTTAGAGTTTTTTCATAACCTCCATTAAAAAAAGCATTTAAATTTACAGATAGAGTGCTATCATATTTTGCAATCTGCACCAAAAATGTATCTTTATTAAAATTATAAGTTGTCTGAGCAAAAGTAATTAAAACAGAAAAACAAAACATTAAGGTAAAAATATTTTTTTTCATCGGTAAAAATTATTTAAAATGTTAGAAAGGATTAATATTTTATTAATTTTGCAAAATTATTAGTTTTGCTGGAAAAAACTAAAAAAACAGATTTATATATTATTTAAAATTCATAGATTTAAATATTATTCATTAAATTTGTAACAGCTATTTATTTCTTGATTATTTATTAGCAGCATTATAAAATGTTTGAAAGAAAATCAGATATTCTGAATTTTAATCCTGAGAATTTACTTTTGGTTTCACAAAAAGATGATGACAAAATCACTGAAACCGAACGTAAGATTTTATATGCAGCGGAATCTGATTATCATGCAGATGCTGTTTTTTTCTTAAAAGAGAATCACAAATCAATACCTCAATTTTTTATTTACGATAATACAAATTCATTAAAAAATAAATACAAGGAAGTTACAAAAGAAGAAATTCACAAACGCCTTTGGAGCAGTCAAATTGTGCCATTATATTTTATTTATAATCAAGATAAAATTGAAATAATAAATGCTCGGCGAAAAATTGATAACTCAAAAGAAAATGAAGAAAAAATATTTGTTGATGAAACTATTTCAATTGAAGATACATTAAAAGTAAGCAATAAAATTGAAAAATCTTTTTACGAAAAATTAAGACCATATTCAAAATACCTTTTTGAAAACGGAACATTCTGGGACACTGAAATTGCAAAAGATAAATATTTAAATAACGATATAACAAAAGAAAGTCCTTTTGATATTTTAATTGAAAATCTACATGATTTAAAGAAAATATTAATACAAAAGTCAGTTAATGAAGAAATTGCAAACAGAATAGTTATATTTTGTATATTAATTAAATATTTAGAAGAGAAAAAAGATGATATCGGAAACAGTGTATTTGTAAATGATAAAGCAAATATTTTTCAAAAAAAATGGAAAGTCTCGGATTTTTCTGAATTAATAAAAATTGGAAAATTTACAGAATTGTTGAATTATTTATCCGAAAAATTTAATGGAAAAATATTTGAACTGTCAGAAGGTGAAGAAAAAGCAATAAAAAATTTTCATAATAATATTCTAATCGAAATTTCAGATTTTCTTAATGCTCAGAAAAAAGTTGCAAATAATAACTACTTTATATGGAAATTATATTCATTCAGATATTTACCTGTTGAACTTATTAGTAGAATTTACGAAGAATTTATGCCGGATTCAAAAGGTGCGGTTTATACTCCTCCTTTTTTGGTAGATTTTTTAATTGACGAATGTATTCCGTTAGAAGATTACAAAAAATTTGAAACCGAAAAGTTTAAAATAATTGACCCTGCAAGTGGTAGCGGAATTTTCTGTGTTTCAGCTTTTAAACGTTTATTAGATTGGAAAGTAATTAATGATTACCAAAAATCGAATCGTAAACATTGGAATACAAAATTTGAATTGGAAACATTAAAAAAAATATTACAAGATAATATTTTCGGTGTTGATTTGCAGCCACAAGCCGTTCAAATTGCAATTTTTAGTTTAACCATTGCAATGCTCGAAAAACTTACACCTTTGCAACTTTGGGACGATTTGGATTTTGACGACACAAACACTAAAAAAGATAAAAAGTTTGAAGCACTAAAAGACCGAAATATTTTCCATTGCGATTTTTTCAAATATTTACGCAATGCTGATAAAGATTTTGATTTAGTAATTGGAAATCCACCATTTATTCGTGGAAATTTTGAAGGATATAAAAAGCCGGAATTTAATTTAGATTTTCCATATAATATTCCCAAAAATTTATCGGTTTTATTTCTCGACCAATCAATAAAATTATTAAAAGATAACGGTTTACAATGTTTAATTTTGCAATCTTCATCAATTTTATATAATGATGGAACAATGAATTATCGTAAACAATTCATGCAAAATTATCATGTACCACAGATTGTTGATTTTACACATTTAAGAAGACATTTATTTAATAAAGATGTTGCAACTTGTGCATTTTTTGTAAAAAAAGAAATTCCGAACGATAAATCGCAAACTTTACATTTAATAAGTAACAGAACTACAAAAGAAGAAAATAAAACATTTTTTAGTTTCGATACTTATAATTTTCACTTTGTAACACAAAAACAAGCACTTACACAAAAATATATTTGGAAAGCAAATCTTGTTGGCGGCGGACGTTTGAAATGGATTGTTGATAGATTGAGTAGAATAAAACCAACTTTAGGAGAGTTTTTGGAAGAAATGAAAAAAAATGATTGGTTTTATCAACAAGGATATATTAACGGAAATAAAACTAAATTTGCAGATTATATTACAAATAATTATTTTATTCCTGAAAAAGCATTTTCAATGGATGGAATAGATTATAGTTTAATTGAAATAGAAACCGAAACTAAATTTAAAGATATTTCAAATAAAAAAGTATTTACCATTCCACAAGTTCTAATTAAGAAAGGAATTTCTAATAATGTTATTCCAATCGAATTAATAGATTATAATGAATTAAGAAAATATACTAAATCGAAATATGAATTTAAAAATATACTTTGCTTTCGTCATGGCATAGTTGGAATACACTATAAAGAACATGATTTTGATAAAGCAAATCAATTTTTCTATTATTTTAAAAATATTGAAAATAATAAATTATTTTGCTTGTTTATTTATCTTTCAAGTGGAACAACTATTGTAAATAAAGAAGGAGTTATAGAAAAGAAAAATATTGACTATCTCCCATATCCTCAAACCGAAGACGACAAATTAGATTTGCAACTCAGCGAAGTAGAAAAAATATGGCAAGATGATGTTTTTGAATATTATATACATCAGGCAAAAGCATCAAAAAATAATCCTTTAAATACTGAAATTTTCTTCCAAGCAAAAGAAAATACAAAAGATAAAAAATTTATAGCCGATTATGCAGAAACTTTTGTTTGGTTAATGAATATAAACTACACTGCAAACAAAGAAAAAAGTTTTAAAACACGAAAAATAACTGTAACACAATCGTATATTGCTGTTGAATTTCATTATACAAATGAAAATCTTAAACCCGAATATGAATTTAATAAATCGGAAGAAGAATATCAAGACTATTTTACAACTGAAACAGGAAATAAAAAAATTACTCGAATAGTTCAATATATTGATTATCCAAACAATAAAATATATTTTATAAAACCGCGACAAAAACGTTATTGGTTAAAATCAATTGCCGATAGAGACGGAATGAGTTGTTTTGCAGATTTCAGTAATAATAAATATCAAAAAGTATAATGTATGCTTGTAAATGAAATAGAATTAGTTGCAAGTCATTATACTGAAAGTGAATTGTTTTATTCTGGGAAAATAAATTCGTTACTTGGTTTTCTTGAAATAAATCTAACTGAATTTCCTGACAAAATAAAAATCAGAAACAATACAAAAGAACCAATATTAAACCAAAAATTATTAAGGTTTCTTGAAGCAAAGAATTCATTCTTTAAATTTATTCCTGAAAATCTTGATGAAAAAGAAAAAAATCAATCAAAGCCGGATTTAGGTGTATATGAAAAAGAATTTGATGAAAACGGTATCGAAGTTTATGATGACGACAAAATCCGTTTTTTCGACATCGAATGCAAACGCTTAAATTCAAAAATAAAACACGTTGAGCAATATGTAACGGGTAAAACAGGTGGTATTCAACGTTTCAAAGAAAACAAACACGGAGTAGATTTGCCTCAATCGGCAATGATTGGTTACGTTGAAGACCACGATTTTGATTTTTGGCACACGAAAGTAAATTATTGGATTAACGATGAAAACGAAAAAATAAAATTATTAGAGAAACAAAAGATTGCAAAACTTTCATCTAATCACCAAAGAAATAATGAAAAGACAATTATACAATTAACACATTTCTGGTTAAAAATTAAATTTTCAAATAATTAATAAAATTTAAACTTACTATTGAATTATAAACTTTTAACTCAATTTATTATAAATCAAATATAAACAATATGTCAGAAAAATATCCTTCAAACTTACCTTACAAAGTAAAAGACATGTCCTTAGCATCTTGGGGACGCAAAGAAATTGAACTTGCAGAACATGAAATGCCGGGTTTAATGGCATTACGCAGAAAATATGGAAAAGATAAACCGCTAAAAGGTGCAAAAATCAGCGGTTCGCTTCACATGACTATTCAAACTGCAGTGTTAATCGAAACTTTAGTTGAACTTGGAGCTCACGTTCGATGGGCAAGTTGTAATATTTATTCAACTCAAGACCATGCAGCAGCGGCAGTTGCAGAACGCGGTGTAGCTGTATATGCTTGGAAAGAAGAAACTTTAGAAGATTACTGGTGGTGTACCGAAATGGCTCTGGTTTTCCCTGATGGAAGCGGTCCCGATTTGATAGTTGACGACGGTGGTGATGCTACAATGATGATTCATATTGGAATAGATGCAGAAAATAATCCTTCAATTGTTGATAAAAATTTTGAAGGCGAAGATTCTATTCAGCTTTACAAACGTTTGGCAAGTTGCTTAAAAACCGACAGTCAAAAATGGCATCGCATAGGTAAAAACGTAAAAGGTGTTTCGGAAGAAACTACAACAGGTGTACATCGTCTTTATCAGATGCTTGAACAAGGTAAACTTTTATTCCCTGCAATAAATGTAAACGATTCTGTTACAAAATCTAAATTCGATAATCTTTACGGATGTAGAGAATCTTTGGCTGACGGAATAAAACGTGCAACAGACATTATGATAGCTGGTAAAGTTGTGGTTGTTTGTGGCTACGGTGATGTTGGAAAAGGTTCGGCAAAATCTATGAAAGGTTTTGGTGCAAGAGTTATTGTTACAGAAATTGACCCAATTTGTGCATTACAGGCTGCTATGGAAGGTTTTGAAGTTGCAACAGTTGAAGATGGTTTGGCTGAAGGCGATATTTTTGTTACCACAACCGGAAACAAAGATATTATAACAGTTGAACACATGCAAAAGATGAAAGATAAAGCAATTGTGTGCAATATCGGACATTTCGACAACGAAATACAAGTTGATAAACTCGAAAAACTTGCAGGTGTTAAAAAAGTAAATATTAAACCACAGGTTGACCGTTATTATTTCCCACAGGGACATTCAATTATTCTTTTAGCTGAAGGTCGTTTGGTGAACTTAGGCTGTGCTACCGGTCATCCATCGTTTGTAATGAGTAACTCATTCACAAACCAAACTTTAGCCCAATTAGATTTATGGACTAAAAAATATGAACTTGGTGTTTATCGTTTACCTAAATATCTTGACGAAGAAGTTGCACGCTTACATTTAGAACATATTGGCGTAAAACTTACTACTTTAACAGATGACCAAGCAAGTTACATAGGTGTAGATAAAAACGGTCCATATAAACCAGACCATTATAGATACTAGAAGAGTGAAGAGCGATAATAGAATAGAACAGAAATCGCCTTTGAGCTTCATCTAAATACAATAGAAAACCCTGAGAATTATAATAATTCTCGGGGTTTCTTTTTATATATATTTACAGTACACTCAACTACAATTTTTTTGTTCAAATATAAAACTATTGATTTTTTGAAAAAAAAAAGCTCTTTTTACAAAGCTTTCTAAGTTAAATATTTTATAAATGTCTATTTACTATTCTGTACGAGCTGCAAGTTCGCACTGGTAGAGATTAAAAAGCGACTTACATTTCAAGTTTTTTTCTGTTCATTTTCTCAGTTGTTTCTTTTTCCTTTTTTAAAGTACCGGCGTATTCAAATATCATTTTCAGGCTATTCCGGAGTTTTTCGATACTTTTACGTTCGTTGAAAATTTTTAGCAACTTATTGGTTTCGTAATCTGATATTTGTTTGTGCGAAAGATTATATCCAAAGTAAAGAGCAAACATATACTGACATTCTGAGATAATAACCGAATTACCATTTTCGCTGCGATTATAGGTATCCTAAATCATTTATATGAATAAATCCCGATACATTTGTATCTTAGGAAAATTAAAAACTCTATTCTGAAGAAAAGAACTAAACGACTTTTTTACCTG
>Ga0316608_1000404_pt1 | contig 21186 bp, 17 predicted proteins | sample MIS2016152B_MG_FD_207673 | JGI IMG/M metagenome (GOLD analysis project Ga0316608, IMG submission 207673) | Microbial mat bacterial communities from Middle Island sinkhole, Lake Huron, Michigan, United States - MIS.2016.152B | ecosystem: Environmental > Aquatic > Freshwater > Lake > Sediment...
TGAAAATTGTTGGGCAATGTTGTCCCCCCATATATCTACAACTTATTTTACATATTTTTTATTTTAAGAATATATTCATTATTAGACGTTTATTCCTTAACCTGACGGCTATGGTGAAAACACCTGACTGGTGCAGTCTGCATGTTGCTGGTGTTATCACCTGCAACAGGTTAGCAAAAGACTTACGGATTTAAGGTTAATTTAAATTTATTCTTCTTCTTTTTTAACCTTAATCCAAGGTATAAGATAAGTTAATGAAACTTCTTGGTAATTTATGTAAGAATTTATACCCCAGTCGAAACTGTAACCAATTTTTAGATTTTTAAGATTAATTCCGGCTATTGCAATTATTGAAGATGAATTGTATTGCTTAAAAGCTTTTGGCGAATTTCTATAACCTAATGCAACTGTTAAAATATCCCAGTTTAAATATGTTCTGAAATCTAAAAAATCAAATTTTGAATTAGTTACATAGTTGGTTGTTAGAACAATACTTTTTTCAAAATAACTGTTAACTGATTCTGAAAGTAAAAATTTATATCCTCCAAAACAACTGATTTGTATATTTTTGTAAGTTTTATTAAAGTAAGCCGAATTAGTTGACGGAACAAGATGGTCGGCTGTAAGACCAGCCCAGAATTTATCTCCAAATATTAAAAGCGAAGATGAAAAATCTAAATATGAATAGCTTGGAATTGGAGGTGACTCAATTGATACTGGTGATGTTCCGCCTGTTGAAATTTGGTCGCCAAAAACTAAATCAGGAAAATCTACAAATTCGCTTCCTAAACTAAAATTTATTCCGGGTCTAACTTTTACTTTTTTTGTTATATCAAATTCAAATGTATAATTTAAACATATTTTGCTTGTTCCTATTTTGCTTCCTGCTCCGGCATCTCTTAATAAATTTAAACCTATTCCTGATTTTATTTTATCAAAGAACTGGTCGTAACTTATAAAAATTGTATTGTATAATTTTGTTACCGGCTCAACTTTATAGCCAAAGTTAAAACGACTCGCATTGCTATTAATACCTGCAAACGAAGGACTTAAATTTAAAGTAGTTGTATTTTGAGTAAAAAAATAGTCCTGTGCCCAAAGCCCTGATATAAAACAGCTTAAAAAAACTGTTATAATAATTTTTGATTTCATTTTGTTATATTTTTATTGATTATTAATATTTTATTTAATGATTATCCGTATTAATCAAGATAGCTGTCATCTCGAAGAGAACTCTTTGATGTACACAAAAAAGCAATAAATTCTATAAAATGAATATCTGAAAAACTAATATTTATTTCAGAATTACTTTGTTTGTTTTCAGTGCATTAATCAAAAAGATTTACCTTACGGTGAAAAAGTTCATAGAAATGATATCTGTTTGGTGATTTTAGCAATCACTTATTTTTGATTTTGTTATTATCTCAATATCAGTAAAGTAAAACTATATTTCCGATATGTTTAAATAAAACGCCATTATTATATTTTCCTGTTAAAACATAATTATAAGCTCCTTTATCACAGAGTTTATGATTATAATAACCTGTCCAGCCAATTTCAATATCAGTAGATTCAAAAATCATAACACCATATCTGTTAAAAATTTGGAAATTATATTCGGCAACTCCTTCTGTTATAGCTGGAAGAAAAATGTCATTATCGTAAGGATTTAAAACTCTTCCGTCTCCTTCGTTATTAATATCGGGAGTAAATGCGTTTGGAAAAACTATCTGACCAGCATTGTTTACAGTAACTGCTTGGTCATAAGTCATTAAATCTTCACATTCATCAGCAGAAATGACTTTTAAACTTATATAGTACTCACCAGTTTCCTGAAAGTAGTGTAAAGGTTCTGTTTCGCTTGAAAATGTATTATCTCCAAAATCCCAATAACTTGTAGCTGCATTTTCAGAATAATTATAACAATGTATTGGCTGATTTGGTAACATTACTTCCAAAGGAGCAATTTCGAAATTTGCGTGAGGAATATCATAAACGGTAATAGTATCTGTTCCAACATGTGTTGGAAACCACGCCGGATTTGAACCTTCGCCTGTAACCCATAATTCAGCAAAGTAAGTGCCTGATTCATTAAAGGTATATACCATCATATCGTTAAGATTATACATTTCAATTTGTTCAATTAATGTTTCAGTATCTTCAAATCTATAAATATCCCATCTGAACTCCGAAATACCGGGTGTTGTGAACAATACATCATTTACTGTAAACTCGTGTGAATAAGGAGAACAAGCTTTTATTACATCAGCTTCTATTCTTTTAGGTTCGGGTGCCAAAATTGTAATTGCTATAGTTAAAGAATCTTCACATCTTCCATTATTAACGGTTAAATTTATTGGATAAATTCCCCAATTATCATAACCATCATAAGTAAAATATTCAACTAATTGGTCTTGTGTCCGTTTATCTCCATTAGCCCAGTCCCAGAAGTAAGTACAATTCTGACTTGAAGAATTAGTTAATGTAACATTTGTTGAAGGATAATACTGAACCAAAGGAGTAGGATTAAAAGCAACTCTTGGAATATAATAAACTGTAATTGGTTTTACTACAGAATCTCTACAAACAACACCATCAGCTATTTCAACACTGGCAAGTAGATTTACATAATATATTGTATCGTTAGTATTACTATAATTTGTAAATGTTTTATTAAAAACATTGTTATAGTTATGATTTTCTGTCCAGCCTCCATTTAATCTTGACCATGTATATTGAGTACCGGCAATTGTGTCAATTACTGATGTTGTATTTCTAAATTCAATTTCAAGTGGCGAACAACCTTTTCCGTTTTCGGGATTTGTGGCAAACTGAGTTTCAGGCATATCAAAATATTGGAGATTTAAAGTATCTTTTGCCTGACAAACTTCGTTATATGTAAAAATTAAATTAGTTCTGGTAACTGTCCATTCAAGTAAATTAGAACCATTTAACAAATTATTTACAGATGTTGTCTGCGAATTAGAATTACTAAAATTTCCGTTACCGGAAATAACTTTCCATTGACCTTCGAATGTGCTTGGAATACCGTAATTTATCATTCCGTCAGCATTTAAAGTAGTGTTGTCTTCGCACAAAGGCTTGTCTAAACCAGCATTTGTATCAAATTGATAGTTATAAATGGTTATGTCGTCATAAGTTGTATAACCATTTTTAGTTATATTCCATCTATAAATATTTTCTCCTCTTCCAATATTTCTAATAATAGTAGTTGCATCATATATATTATCAAATTGAGCTGAACCTTGTAAAATAGACCAGTATGTTACGGCATTAGTAACTGGTATTGCATGCATTCGTGTTGTATCGGTACAAATTACAATATCGATACCTGCTGGTATATCCAAACCACGGTAAATAATATTAACATCATCATAATCACTACAACCTGTTGCAGGATTGTAAACAGTCCATCTGAAAGTATTATAACCATACTGAAGACCTGAAACATAGGAATCTGGAGATGATGAATCTTCAATAATACCTTGTCCTCCAATTAAAGACCACGAACCGTTTCCGGTATAACTTGTACTTGCATTTAACTCAATATTAGGCTCTGAAACAATTTGGTCTTCACCAGCAAAAACATAAAATCTATTATTTTTTATAACAACATTATCAGAATATGTACTTCCATTATAATAAACAGTCCATTGAAATGTGTTAAATCCATCAAATAGTCCATTAACCTGAGTATTATATAATGTGTTATCAACAAAATCACCATGACCTCCATTAAGACTCCAAATTCCAGTACTTCCTGCAGGTGGTGGTGTAGCATTCATAAAAGCAATAGTATCACAAACATTCTGGTCTTCACCGGCATAAGCACCGTAAGATATTGTAACTTCATCGTAAGAAATACAACCCAAATAATTTAGTGTCCATCTAAATCTGTTAATTCCAGCAGATAACCCTGTAACAGATGAAGTTGGATTGCTTATCTGCAAAACAGTTGCCGAACCTTGCAAAACAGTCCAGTAACCAGATGAACCTACAGGCAAAACAGCATTTAAAACAGCAGTGTTTCCGCTAGAAAAAGCATCAGCACCGGCATTCGCAATTTTGTTGTTTGTAATCACAACTTCATCAGAAGTAGATGACAAACCATCAGAGATTGTCCAAAGTAAAGAATTTGCACCAGGAGCCAAATTTGAAATCATAGTATTATACAAATTCTGATTTTGAAAAACAGCATTCCCTGTTGTTAGAGTCCATGTTCCTGTTGCTGAAAATGGTTCATTTCCAGATAACTGTGTTGCGTCATTACAAATACTCTGGTCGCCACCGGCATTTGCAACCTGCGAAAAAATATTATTGCCCAAAAGCAAACAAGCTATTAGAAAAAGTAATTTTTTAGTTCTCATAATTTTAAATTTTAATGTGATTTTTTGTTTATAAGACGAAGAAATTTTAAATGGTTGCCTCAACAAAAAAAAAAATCAGAAAATAATTTGATTAACTCAATAACTATAATTAAATTTTAACATATTTTTGATACGCTAATCCCAAATACTGTGATGAAATAAATAATTGCGAATTAATTTATAGGCTATTCCCTATTGTTGTGATTTTTTACGAAAATATTGATGAGTAACAAAAAAAAGTCAAAGTCATCGCTATTCGAACTTGCTTAAATTAAAAATATTAAGTAGATACAACAAAAAAAGTTCTTTGAATGTACACTGTAATTATATTATCATTTATATTTCAATTAATACTAAACCGACATCAAAAACACAACTGCAACTTTGAGGTGTTTTCACCTCAAAGCGTAGAATATCAGGTGAAAACACCTGATATACGTATATTTTTATCGCTAAACTTGATGTCGATTTAGTATAAAGCAAGATTTCATGGAAATGACTTTTTAGTTTACCTTTTAAGCTATCATAAAAATTTGACAAAAAATTAAATCTTAAAAATATCTTATCACAGTATTTGAATATAGGATGATATTTGATTAAAAATTAGTTCATGTTTGGAACATCAACTTTAGTTGATGAAAATAAGTGTTTTAAATTGTTGAAGCAACTCCTAAAAGTATTTTTACAATTTACTGAATATACACAAAGTATTGAAAATGTTAAAGTTTTAAAATTGTATCTTAGCGACTTTACGGGTTAAAAAATTTTTGCGAGTGTACATTTTTTAAATATAACTAAAGTTTATATTCAGTTGATTTTATTGCATAATCAAATTAAATTTTTAAACTTTTTATTACCAAATATAAATTATAGTTTTTTTTTATTTTGACTTTAAAAAAATTTTAAAATCACAAAAAAAAATATTACTTTTAAAAAATTTTTTAAGAAACCTACGTTGATGCAATCAGTACTAGACAAAAATAATTTTAGAGATTTCGTTTACGCTCTCTTTAATGACATAGATAGAGAAGATTTAGAATATATTTACAGAGGCGAAATAACTGCTACGTTAGTTATGAATATCCTTGATTTGGCGAAAAGTAACCTTGCAAAGGGAGAAGATACGTCAAAATTAAAGTCAAGAATATACTATATTATGGGCGAAGGTTTGCAGAATATAACAAGACATCAAGAGGCAGAATTTGCCACCAGTCCCGAAAAATCTGCAATAGTTGTTATTAATAAAAAAGAGTTTACTTATTCAATTACAACAGGAAATCTCATTAAAAATGAGAATGTTGAGTCTTTAAAGCAAAAACTTGAAAAAATAAATAGTTTAACTGCAGCAGAATTAAGAGATTTTTCGCGATACGTTCGAATGACAACTGAAATATCAGAAAAAGGAGGAGCAAGTTTAGGACTTATAGAGATGGCAAAACGTTCTGGAAACAAGTTAATGTTTTCATTTAAAGATATTGATGAAGAATTTTCGTATTTTTATTTAAATACAGAAATACCAATTTTTAAAAATAGAAAAGAAGAATTTACATCAAAAGGAGCCGAATTTTTAGAACATTTAAAAGGTTTTCACGATTTATTAAATAAAGAAAATTTTTTATTAAGTTTTAAAGGAGACTTTAATCAGGAGAATCTATTATATTTGCACAATATTGTAAAATCGCAGTTAACAGAATCTACAACATCAATTAAATTGAATAATGTTTTAGTAGAATTATTACAAAATATTGTAAAACATGCTGATAATAACGATGGTACGGAAATATGGAAACCTGGAATTTTTCTGATTAGCGAAAAAAATGAAGAATTTTATTTAACAGCAGGTAACTATATAAGAACACATAAGATTAAAGATTTTAAAGCTAAAATTGATTCTATAAACGCATTGGACGAAAAAGGTTTATCTGAGCTTTATAGAAAAAATCTTATGGATTTTGCAATACTGGACCCTTTAAAAACAGGTCTGGGAATTATTGATATGAGAAGAAAAAGCGGAAGAACTCTTGATTATCATTTTAAAGATATTACAGACGATTATTCTTTTTTCACAATTCAAATCAGAATAAATAAAAAATAAATTTTAAAATATTTTAACATTAAATAATGCAAAGTACCCAGATGGAAGCACTAATAAAAGAAGCAACTGCAGATACCCCGAAAGTACATCTAGATGCGATAAACAATATTTTTGAAATTTCAAAAATGTCGTTACCCGAAGATGCTATTGAATTCTACGAGCCTGTAGTAAAGTGGCTTGATTCGTATAAACAAAATCCAAACGAAGAAACTGTTTTTACATTTAAATTAGAATATTTTAATACTGCATCATCAAAACAAATTATTCAGATATTGTTGTTATTACAAGAAATTTCACAAAAAAGCGAAGTTACAATAAAATGGTACTTTAAAGATATTGACGAAGATATGGAAGCAATTGGCGAAGAATATTCTCAAGTAATTGATGTAAAGTTTGAACTTATTGAATATAAATAAATAAAACAAAAAAAAGTACTGAAATCGTTATGGTTGTTTTTATTTTTCTGAACAATCCTAACGATTTTTTTTTATAAAAAAATTATCAATTTATTAAACAAAAAAATATGAAACTAATTATTACCGGACAAAACCTTAAAATAGAACAAGTTGTAGAAGTTGCCAGAAATAATATGTTGGTAGAATTACACCCTGATGCACTGCAACGAATTATAAAATGCAGAGCCATGCTTGAAAGGAAAATTGAAGCTAATGAAATTATGTATGGTGTAAATACCGGAATTGGAGAATTTTCTGAAGTTGTATTAAACAACGACCAAGTTAAAGATTTTCAAAAATACTTAATTTACAACCATGCCGCCGGAATTGGAGATCCAGCTCCTATTGAGTATGTTAGAGGTGCAATGCTTGGCAGAATAAATGTTCACGCACACGGAAATTCTGGAATCAGACCCGAAATAACTCTAACTCTGGTAGAAATGTTAAACAAAGGTGTTACACCTTTTGTTTGTCAGAAGGGTTCGGTTGGAGCGTCTGGTGATTTAGCTCCAATGTCGCAAATAGCTCTTTTGCTAATGGGCGAAGGTAAAGCATTTTACAAAGACGAACTATTAGATGGCAAAGTTGCAATGGAAAAAGCCGGTATTAAAATACCCGGTTTACAAGCTAGAGACGGTTTGGGAACAATAAACGGTTCAAACGTATTGACTGCAATGAGTGCAATTTTCCTAGTTGATGCAAATAACTGGTTAAAACAAGCCGAAATAGCTGCAGCAATGTCTCTTGAAGCATTAAAAGCAAACATGAAACCCTATGATAATAAAATACATGAAGTAAGAGGTTTTAAAGGTGCTATGAGAAGTGCTGCCGCAATCAGAAAATTAGTTGCAGGCGGCGATTTGGTAGAATCTAAAGTTAAATGCAAAGTTCAAGATGCTTATTCAATGCGTTCGACACCACAAGTAATTGGAGCTGCACATGATGCACTTGCTTATGCCCGCTCTCAAGTTGAAATTGAACTTAACGGAGTTGGAGATAATCCGATTTTCTTTCCAGATGAAGATATACAATTATCGGGTGCAAATTTTCAGGGAACACCCGTGTCGTTACCAATGGATATGATTGGTATTGCTATAACTATGGTTTCTGTTTTATCGGAAAGAAGAATGAACCGATTAAACAATCCGGCTTTAAGTGTTGGACTTCCTGCATTTTTAACAAAAGGAGCAGGAATGTTTTCTGGTCTTATGTTAAGTCAATATACAGCTGATATGCAAATTGTTGAACAGAAAATATTATCTGCACCTGCATCAATACAATCAATTCCGGCTGCAGCCGACCAAGAAGATTTTGTTTCGATGGGAATGAATACCGCAATTAAAAATTTCCAGATACTTGATAATGCTTATGGAATACTTGGAATTGAATTAATGGCTGCTGCTCAGGCACTTGATTTTAGAGAATATAATTTTGGAAAAGGTACAAAAAAAGCCCATCAGATAATAAGAAAATATGTTGATTTTCTTGAAATTGACCGTCCTCTTTATACAGACCATACTAATATGAAACATCTTGTAAAATCATGCGAAATATTAATTGAAGTTGAAAAAGAAGTAGGTAAATTAGAATAATTTAGAAAATAAAAATTGTTAGCCAATGAAATTATGTAAAAAAAAAATACAATATTTCAATGGCTGACATTTTAAATATTTTTTCTTTGTAAATAAAAACTTACTTTTTTTAAAAATCTAAAATTTAATTACAAAAAAATACGTTTATTTCTTGAATCCTGCATTCAAAAAAAATAACAATACAAAACTATTTTATCTATAACCAATATTTCATTTATAAATTTTGAAAGTTTATGAAAAAATTAATTTTTATATCAATATTGTTAGTGATAATCAACAACGCATCAGCCCAAATAGAAATTAGTTTTGAAAACTTTGATACAACAAAAGTTGAAAAATATAAATTTACCGGATTAGGATTTACACAAAGTTATATACAAATGTCATTTTCGGGATATAAAATTCTAAATCCAAACACTATAAACGATTTTAAAGATAAAACAATTGAAAAAATTGAACTTGTTTGCACAGATTTTCCAAAAAATAAAGATTTAAGTAGATTAAATAAAAAAAGACTTGCATCATTATATTTACTTTTTCCAGAAGCATTTGATAATAAACTAATTAAATGGAGTTTAGTTGAACAAACCGGCTGCAATAGTTCTGATGTTTATAATTATTTTCATGGATTTGTAATAACTTACCGACCAACGCCAACAATCGAAAGCATTTCAAGCGATAATTCTCAGTTGCGAAGCATAGTATATGGTGAAGAAGTTCCAAAAGATTCTACTGTTTTAAAAATTCTGGATAGAAACAGTGAATGGAGTAATATGCTTATAGTCTGTGATTTTACCGGAAGTATGTCGCCTTATGTAAGTCAGGTTTTACTTTGGCATTATCTGAAAATAAAAGAAGAAAAAGTAAAGAGTTTTGTATTTTTTAACGATGGAAACAGAACCCCTGATTACGACAAGGAAATAGGAAAAACCGGTGGCATTTACTACACAGATAATAAAGATATTGATACAGTAATAAATACTGCAATAATGACAATAAGCAGCGGAACCGGTGGAGATGCTCCCGAAAATGATGTTGAATCAATTTTGTTTGGAATAGAAAAATATCCTGATACTGAAAATATAATTTTAATTGCTGATAATAAATCAGATATAAGAGATACAGCATTAATTAGTCTGATTAATAAACCGGTTAAAGTTATTTTATGCGGAACTGAAAATGGAGTAAACGTTCAGTATCTGAATCTTGCTCGTTCTACCGGAGGTTCGGTTCACACAATTGAGGAAGATTTGGTAAATCTAATTGATATTAATGAAGGTGAGGAAATTAGAATTGATGATACAATTTATAAAATTCAGAAAGGGAAATTTGTATTTTACAAAAAAGTAAACGATAAATTTTATTCAATGTAAACAAAAAAGTTCTTGCCGTAAAAACAAGAACTTTTTGTTCATTAAAAAATTTAAATCAAAGTTTAATACTTCAAAAATTTGTTTTTAAAAATCATTAACCCTCAAAAAAATAATTTATTTACTACTTTTTCAAATTTACAAAAAACTGAAAATAAATGCAAATGATTTAACTTTTTTTAATTCTTTAAATTCTTGAAGTTAAATTGTATTCATTTTGAATAACTTTTGAATTTTCGACAACTATCCAGCTTAATTTTTCATAATGTTTTTCTTCAACAATTTTTAAATTGTCTTTTTTCAACATTGCCATTGCCCATGTCTCCAATTTCATTTTCCTTTCGCTTGATTTAACTTCGGGCGAAAAAACTAACTTTATTTTAATTGTGCTCATAGTATTTTATATTTTACAATTAGTAATTTACAGTGTTTTATTTGTAAAATATCAAAGACTATGCCAAATTATTTATTGCATTTATATATTATTGTAATATAATACTTTAAACATTATTACATCATTATAAATGAAAAAAAAGGAAGCCAATATTAACTGACTTCCTTTTTCGGAAATAAAATATACAATTAATTTCCTATTGTTCTGATAAATTCATCTGGATTACTTATGTAGTCACCCGGGTCTAACAGAATGTTGTTATTTTCTTCGTTTTCTTTAAACCATTCATTCTGCATTCTATCAAGTTCCTCCTGATTTTCAGCAACTCCATCTTTATATGTGATATACACTTTTTCGTTAGTCTCGTTGTTATAAAAATACCATGTGCTATCTCTCAAATTATTTTTATATTTTCCGTTTGAATATAAAATTCCAGTACTGTAATATTTTACATACGGACCATCAAGTTTTCCATCAACATATTTTGTTTCAAACATTTCCTGACCATTTTCATAATACCTTCTCCAAGCTCCGTGTTCTACTCCATTCAGATAATTTTTTTCTTCTAAAATTAATCCTGAAGCAAAATATATTTTATTATAACCACTTTTAACTCCATTGTCATAATTTTCTTCCATTAAAACAATTGTATCGCCAATAAAATACTGCCAAAGACTGTCTTTCTGCTGATTAACATAATACCCCATTGCAACTTTCAAGCCTTTTTCATTATATAATATTGCACTTGATTTTGTACTTGTTTCGTCAAAAACCAGATTTGCTTTAAGCTTACCATTTTCATAATATTTTCTGAAAACACCAACAGGTTTGTTATTTACAAAGTTAATTTCTTGTTTTACAATACCATTATCATAATATTCGACCCAAAGTCCGAGCTTGTTACCTTCCATATCAACCTGATTTTTAGGACCTGAGTAATTACCAAAAGCTAATTCCTGTTCAACAGTAACAACTTTTGGAAAAAATAAATCTTTATATTCTTCGGTTGTATCATTGTAAATTTTTGCAATATATTCGTAATAAAACTCAGCATCTTCTTTACTTTCAAGTGCATAAAACCTGGAACCATAGGTTAACATTGTATCTTTAAGTTCTTTCATAAAATCGGCAAATTCATATCTGACAGTTTTATCTTTATCTTTTGAACAAGCTTTAAATGTTTGGCGAACTGTTCCTTTAAGCTTCAATTCGGCACTATTGTCGGTTGTAAGTTTAAAAATTTGAAATTTAGAATCTGCTATATAAAAATATGGTTGTGGCGAAGTAGCATCTCCATCAATATATTTTTCGGCTTTCTCTATACAATCTTCATATTTAGATTGTTGGTACAATTCAACTATTTTATCAAACTTCTTATCCTGTGAAAAAACCAGTATTGAAATCGACAAAAATATTGCAGTATAAAACATTCTTTTAAACATAACTTTCAATTTAGGTATTTAATAAAACTTAAAATTAACTAAAACATTTTATATTAAACTACATTTATGTGAAAAAAGTTCTAATATTGAAGTTAATTTTCTTGAAATTTAATTGAAAAAATGATGAAAAATAATTTGGCTACTGAAAAAATAATTAGAATTTTAAATTCAAATTCTTTGGAAAAAAATCAAGAAATAACAGATATTCTGATAAATAATTTAGTTGATAAAAAAATTGAAATTTATTCAAAAATTCAATTTTGTAATTGTGGATTTCCTCTTTATGTTGAAGAAAACGAGAAATTTGAAAAAATTTCAGAAATCATTCAACAAGAAGTTGATTTCAGGTCGTACAGAGAATTTTTTTATTGTCCTAACTGTAATTTGCAAATAGATGAAATTCAGCATTAAATATCTTAAACCTTACTTTTCTGAACTGCAAATTTTCACAGCTATTAATCTGTCATACTGCAAATTAGAATCATTCTGATAAACATAAATTATGTAGTCATTTTCGGTCTGATAGAAATTTCCTTCTGTAACTGCTGTACTTGTTTTCTCGCCTGATTTAAGAGCATAATAATAGTTATAATATCCTTGTTTTAAGAATAATACAGTTTCATATTGTTGCAGTTCATTATTATATTCAAGTTTATATTTTTCGTCGCATTTCCAATCAGTAAAGTCGCTGAAAATATATAAATTGCCATCAGTAAATGGAAAATCTCTTTTGAAAATAAAATGAACAAAACAGTAATCTGCATCTGTAGATTGGTCAACTCCTATATTACTGTTTATAAACCTTATACCATTAATGTCTTTGTTAAACAAATAAGGTTCGGTTGAACGGATTTTTTCGTCTCGCAAATAAATATGATAATAATTATCTTTATATTCAATATTTCCAATTTTTTCGGTACTGAATTTAAGATTTTTAACATCAAAATATCTAAATTCATTAACAGCCGGAAAAGTATTTTCTAAATCGTAATTATATTCCAAAACATTGTTATTAATGTATTTAGGAACTAATTCAGATATCATATTATCTGTTCTGTTATTTTGCATTATAATAATTTTCAAATCGCTAAGCGGATTCTTAATTTTATAACCTGAATAATCAATTGAAAAATCAACTTCCTGATAATAATCCATTAACGAAGGCTTAGTTGCTTTTTTTACGGTTGCATCAATTTTTAACAAATTTTCGGCTATATAAAATCTTTTTGTAAGAACAACATCTTCGACATCATAATTTTCATAAACTTTAATTATGTAATTTCCTGATTTTGTAAACTTAATATAATCGTTTGGAAATTTCACCTGATAATTTAAATATTTGCAGAAAGTACTGAAAGAAGTGCTAAAATCATCAATATCATTCTCTTCAAATCCATCAATGTACTCAGAAAACATCAAATCTGAAGGAGTCCAATCTGAATTGCAATGAATTATAGTATATTGATAATCTTTACTTTCTTGTTTTTCGTCAATTTCATCAAAAGATAAAATTAGTTTTGCATCTTCGTCCAAAAAAATTATCGGATAATAAATTTCAAAACCTTCTTTATAAAGTAAAACTGTTTCAATATTTTCTTTATAAACTTGATTATAAATTATTTCTTGTGAAAAAACTAAATTTATTCCTAGAAAAAAAGAGATTAAGAACGAGATTGATTTTTTTTGCATCAGTAGAAAATTAAATTAGATGACTTAATTTGTATTTGCTGAAATTTCATCATCAATATTTGGTTGAATTGTAAGCGAATAATTGTTTAGATTCAAGCATAAAAGATTTCCATAACCTACTTCATCTGAAAAAACACAGCCATTATCTAACGGAATTTGTTTTGCATTTATTTCGATATTTCTTTTTATTTGTTCCAAATTTTTGGGTGTATGCCCATAAATAACCGGCTTATTTCTTGCTTTTTTAGCATCATAAGTCCAGCCTCTAATCCACAGCATTGCATCTGAAAAGTTGAATGGAATTTCAATATCAAATTCAAAACCGGCATGTACCAAAAAACAATTTTCAAGTTCAATAAAATATGGTAATTCTGAAATAAAATCAATATATCGCTTTTCTATTTCATGATTTGCATTGTAAAGTGTTGATTTATCATCATTTTCAGAATATTTAACCTCTCCATCAGTAATAATAATTTTTTCATTGCTCCTTAATGTGTCTTCATGGTTTCCAATTAGCGGAATTATTTGATAATCATTTGATATAAGTTCAAAAATGTAGTCAATCACTGCTCTTGCGTCTTTTCCACGGTCAATATAATCGCCTAGTAAAAAAAGCTGGTCTTTTTTAGTGAGGTTAATTTTTTCGACTAATGCTTTAAAAGTTTTTATACAACCATGAATATCCGAAATAACAAATCGAGTTCCTTTACAATCAGGAACATGAATTGTAAGACTGTTCTTTTTATTTTTTTTATACTTTAGCATAAATACATTATAATTTTAAATTAAACAATTGAGCCCACTCCGAAAAGTCGGAATCGTCATTGCCAGCGATAGCGAAGCAATCTCAGCGTGCTAATCTTCAAGAGATTGCTTCGTGAAAAACTTCGCAATGACGCAAAATTGTACTTTTCATAGTGCTCTCACAATTAAGAATTTTGAAATTAATGCTCTTTTAATTTATTCATTATTATTATTTTTTTAGTTAACTTTCTTTCCATTTATATAAGTTGAAACCACTTTCGTGATAAAGATTTCTTTTTCTGCAATTTCCATAATGTCTGCATTTAAAATTACAAAATCTGCAAATTTTCCGGTTTCGATACTTCCTTTTTCATTTTCTTCAAAACACGATTTTGCAGCCCAAATTGTCATTGATTTTAAGGCTTCTATTCGAGTTAACGAATTTTCAGGGTGAAAACCGTTTTCCGGAAAACTTTCCAAATCTTTTCTAGAAACAGCAGCATAAAATCCGTAAATTGGATTAATATTTTCGATTGGAAAATCACTTCCATTTGCGAGCCAGCCATTTTGCTCAAGAAGTTTTTTATAAGCATAAGCACCTTTAATTCTGTTGTTTCCGAGTCTGTTTTCAGCCCAGTACATATCAGATGTTGCATGAGTTGACTGAATTGATGGAATAATTGAATATTTTGCAAAAAGTTCAAAATCAGAGAAATCAACAACCTGACAATGTTCAATTCTCCAACGTAAATCGTTTTTTTGTTTCATAAATTCGGAATAAATTTGCAAAACAAAACGATTTGCAGAATCTCCAATTGCATGTGTATTTAATTGATAACCAAATTTTAAAGCAACTTCACACCAATATTTTAAAGTATCTTCCGAAATTACCATAATTCCCATGTTATCAGGTTCATCAGAATATGGTTTCAACAAAGCTGCACCACGAGAGCCTAAAGCACCGTCAGCAAAAAGTTTAATTGAACGAATATTCAGATTTTCAGTTTTATAAATTCCTTTTTTGACAAAATATTCCAGATTTTCGGAATTTGCAGTCAACATAGCATAGACTCTCATTTTCAGGCTTCCAGACTTTTGAAGACTGTCAATTAACATAACTTCGTCTTTTTTTAAACCAGCATCGCCAACGGATGTTAAACCAACAGCAAAACAGTTACTTTGGGCATTCATCAAATTTCTAATTTTTTGCTCAGTTGATGGTTCCGGAACTAAATCTTTCAGAAAATCGGCTGCATTGTCGAGTAAAACTCCGGTAAGTTTGTTGTTTTCAATCAGAATTTTACCTCCTTCTATTTTTGTTTGAGATGTAATTTTTCCAATTTCTAAAGCTTTATTATTTACTATAACTGCATGACCATCAATGCGAATAAGCAGAACCGGAATGTCCGGAAAAAGTTCATTTAATTTTTCGTTATTCGGAAATTCTTTGTTACCCCAATCGTTTTGGTCCCAGCCTCTTCCCAAAATCCAGTCTGATGGAAATTTTTTGTGATGTTCGGTAATAATTTCAATAATCTCGTCAAAAGACTTAGTTCCAACCAAATCGGCAGATTGCAAACTTCGTCCATATCCTGTAAAATGACAATGTGGGTCAATAAATCCCGGATAAATTGCTAAACCCTGATTATCAATAATACTATCAGAAGTATATTTTTTCAAAATCTGGTCGTTTGTACCAATTTCAACAAATTTTCCATCTTTTACAGCAAAACTTTCAGCAATTGTAAAATTACTGTCAACAGTGTAAATTTTTGCGTTATAAATAATTAAATCTACTTTTTGCATTTTTGTGCATGAATTTATTAAAAATACTAGTATTGAAATTATTATGATTGATTTTTTCATTTTAAAGAATTGAAAATATCTGTAATTTTTATTTGCTTATTGTTAATAGAATACGAAGAAAATTATGCTACAATTTTATGAATAGATTTTACTTTAAGCATTTTAGAAGCAAATATTAAACACGCTTTTATATCATCGTTATCTAATGCTGGATAATCGGTAATTATTTCTTCATTTGTCATTCCGGCAGAAAGCAAATCTAAAATCATTTCAACCGGATATCGCATATTTCGAACACATGGTTTTCCTAGACAAATTTCTGAATTTATTGTAATTCTATTTATAAGTGATTCCATAATTTTTTATTTTATACAAATTTAATCAATTAAGAACAAAAATCAAAACACGCTTAATTTACAATCTTATGATAATAAATTTTCCATTATCTCCAATTAAATAAATTGTTTTATTGTCAATAACTTGAAAATATAAAATTGTATTTTTTCATAAAAAATGAGTTAATGATTTAATAAGCTATACCAAAATGCTATGATTCTTATATAATTAGATAATCTGCAATATGTTAAAAAAATAGAGTTTTCTCCTACTGTCATTTCTTTGAACTTTTTCACCGTTAGGTAAATCTTGTTTTAATTGAAATAAGAAAGTTAATAACTTTACTATGTACTTTCAAAAAACAAATTTATATTAATTTTCTTAATACTTTCAATTAAGGCAAGTTCGCATAGCGATGACTCGTTTTTTGTTTTAAAATTCATACTTTTATTAAAGTTATCACAGTATTTGGGAATAGGACATGATTTTATTTAATTTCAGTTGGAACTATTTCTCCTTTAAATCTAAAAATGATTATATCACCATTTGTTAAATTAAATCCCATAGTTTTATTAAAAGTTCCTTTATTTCCTGTAAAGCTAAAACAAATTTCAATTGAATAAATTTGATTTTTTATTAATGGTTCATGGGGATATTCACAAATAAAATGTGGATCGCCAGTCCAAGTTCGTACAATCGAAACAGTGTCATTTCCAATATATTTAAAGTATTTAATAAGTCTTTTATCGAAAGATGTAACCCTTCCCATATTATTCGCAAATGAATCTGTAACAATATTAAACATTGTATCCAGAAATAATAAAGTATCTTTCTGAATAGGTTTGTTTTCAGTCAGATTTTTTCTGTTTCCAACCGAACACGAAATTATAATAGTTATTAAAATTGAAATAATTAAAATGTATTTTTTCATGAAAATTTTTCAGCTGAGTTTTCAATTTACAAATTTATGGAAATTTAATTGTCTTAATTAATTTTCTAATATTTTTTTGTATATTTGTATAATAAAATTGAGGTACCAAATTATTAAATTTCTCGCAATAAGGGAAATTCAATTTTTAGCAAATAAAAATTATGAGAACTTTTTCTTATCAATATGTAACAGACCTATCGGGACAAAAAAATGCTGTGCTGCTTAATTTTACTGACTGGGAACGAATTATGAAAGATTTAGAAGAATTGGACAGATTAAAAAATAAAGAACTTTTTTTTCTAGGTCTAAAAGATGCTTTTGGAGAAGTCAAATTAATAAAACAAGGGAAAAAGAAATCAAATTCATTTCAAGAATTAATACATGAGTTACGAGATAGTTCCGACAAATAATTTCAATCGGGAAATAAAAAAACTTGCTAAAAAATATCGTTCAATAGTTGATGATTTAGAAAAACTTGGAAATGAATTAATTCAAAATCCAACTAAAGGTGATAATCTTGGAAATAATATATTTAAAGTTCGAATGGCTATTTCAAGTAAAGGAAAAGGTAAGTCTGGTGGTGCAAGAATAATTACATATGTTTATGTAGATGGAGAGAAAATATTTCTTTTGTCAATTTATGATAAATCTGAAAAAGAAAATATTTCCGACATCGAAATAAAACATTTTTTAAAAGATATTGATATTGAATAAAAAAACCTTTATTATATACATAACAAACGAATTACTAATTAATTAACTATCTTAAAACCTATTAACAACCTAACAACCTAACTACATAATTACCTAACTACCTAACCACCTAACGACCTAATTACCTAAAAACCTAACCACCTAACTACCAAAAAACCTAACCACCTAACTAACTTTTATTCAATCCTCTCATAAACACCAATATCTGGTCCTGCATCAATTAAACGATCGTTGCCTTCCAAATCGAATTGAAGAATTCCGATATTATTTGTAATTACCTGCAAATTTGCACTATCTTTTGCCGATGAAAGAGTATCAAGTCTAAAATCATAATCTTCAACTGCTTTAAAACCAAAGTTTTTGTTAACTTTACAATCTAAAAATAAATTTTGAATTGATTGATAAATTTCGGGTTTAACCCTAGCAACGCAATGATCAAATGTAAAACTCATTCCGCCTTCAATATTAAAAGCATCAGGTACAAATTCACTTTCCTGACTTCCCCAAATTATACAATTTGCAAAACTAGCCGAAAGATGTCCCCAATAATGGTCTATATTATTGTAAGTAAGATAATTATTTAAAGCTAAAGCAGGTCCTAAACGTGGTCCCCATTTCCAGTAATTTGCAATGGTACAATTGAAAAAAGAATAATTTCCGCCAAGAAGTAATGCTACAGAATATACACCGCAATCGGCTATTAAACAATTTGCTGCAACAATATTTGTTCCTAAAGCATAAATTCCGGCTATTGTATGATGAACAATTTCAGTGTTCAATAAAGTAAGATTTGGCACAGATGGATTCACCAGAGTATCAATTCTAATTCCATAATTTGCATTTTTTATTTTTGCAAAATTTATAAAATTATCATGGCTTCCGGCTGCTAACCAAATACCTCCCCATTGTCCAGGACCTTCATCGTAATAACTTTCGAGTCTATCTCCTTGAAATGTAACAGGTAAATCTAAAGTTCCATTAACAATTAGCGAACCTTTAACAAATAAATAAGAATCCTGATGAAAATAAAGCTGTGTACCTTGTTCAATCTGAAGAGTTTCCAGTGTATCAACCAACATTGAATTGTATATTAGATATGGCTTTTCATTTGTCCAGATTTGCGAACCGATAATTTCACCGTTTATCAAATTTACATCTTGTCCAAAAGCAACTAAATCAACATCTTGATAATTTCCATTTGTAACAAAAATTATTGAATCCTGTTCAACCATCTGGTCTCTGTTTGGGTCAACAGTAACTTCTACAAAAATATACATACTATCATGAGCAGCAATTTCAATTTCGGTTGCTTTATTATCAGGTATTCCATCAATATTCAAGCGATATGACGAATTGCTTCCTCCTGCTAAATTTATAGATGTAATAATTATTGGTAAATCATGTTCGTTGTGAACCATTAATCTTTCAGTTGCCGAACCAATTGTGGTAAAAACTGTATCAAACATTACGGTATCAACAGAAAAACTCAGTTTTGCAGATTCATCTGTGATGTAATCAATTCCATTACAAGAAAAAATAAAAATTGAAATCAATAAAGGGAGAAAATATTTTTTTAGCATTTTTTATTGTCGTATTTTTAAAATCGTTAATAATTAAAGACAAATCTCAAAAAAATATTAAGATAAGCAAAATTATAAACGCAGAAAAGTGAATAAATTATTCCAAATATTCAATTAAAATTAAAAAAATTACAATAAATTTGATTTTTTTGCTAAAAACCAAAAAAAATAAACATAAATAATTAATTTTCTATTTTTAATAATAAAAAACTTAAACAAATGAAAAAAATATACTTTGTTATTCCGTTTTTATTCATTTTTCTAGGATTTTCGTCTGCTTTTGCACAGAATTCTAATTTAGGAAAAAACTCAATTTTAAAATCATGGAATCAATTGAAATTTAATATTTCAAAATCTATTAATTGTAATTCTGTTAAAAATTTAAAAACAACAACTTTGTCGGGTATTTATAGTATTGGATTTGGAATAAATGATGATTATCAAACTCTAAATCAAGCTTTAGGAGTATTACAAATTAGTGGAGTTTCAGCACCTGTAGTCTTTGAACTGTCAGCAAATTACAATCCTGATATTGAATCATATCCAATTTATTTTTTTAGTTTTCAGGGGAATAGTTCTACTAACACTCTTACCGTACGACCTGCCGCAAATGTTAATATTGTTATAGAAAAATCGACTACAACACAAATGTCGGCAGTTTTTGCAATTGTAGATGCTCAAAATATAATAATTGATGGCTCAAATAATGGAACATCATCAAGAAATTTAACAATCAGAAATACTTCTCAATTAGATAATTGTGCTGCAATTGCACTTTTTACTAACATAACCCCTGGTCGCGACATTACAATTAAGAACTGTGTTTTAAAAGCGTACTCAAAAAATATTACTTCAGCTGGAATATTTTCGAATAAATTTACAAATATTACGCTGCAAAACAACGAAATAAGTAATTCCGAAATTGGAATAATATTTTCCGAAGGAAGCGACGTAGAAGTAATTAACAATGTAATTGGCTCTGAAACCGAAGCTGAGTATTTGAATTATGGAATTGGTTTTCAAAATATTGCGAACTATGTATGTTCTGGAAATATTGTTAAAAATATTTATTCAGATTCTAACGAAGGTGCTTATGCAATTTCAACTTATCAGGGAACCGGAAATAATGAAATTTCATCAAACATTGTAAAAAACATCTACCATACAACAAATAATGTTGCTCAACCAATTGCAATACTTGACGAAAATGCTACAAGTTTGAAAATTATAAATAACCAGATTTCTGATTTTGCATCTGAAAGTTATACTGATAATTATCCTACTGCAATTGCAATTTTAAGTCCGAATATGACATCTGGAATTGAAATTTGCTACAATACTATTAGTCTTACTGAGAATAATTTATACGGTACTGGAAATGGTGATGATTTTGTTTTTATTTCGGGAATTTCGATTGGTGCAGGTTCAGGTATAATTCTGAAAAACAATATAATATCAAATACAATTGGTGAAATTTCGGGAAGTACAAAAGTTACGACCGGAGTAGCTGTTTTAATTGCAAATACAGTTTCGCCTTTTGCAGAAGTAAGTAATAATGTTTATTTTACTGAAGGCGATTTTGATTATAATTTTTTGGCATTCAATTATAACGGACAATTGAATCATGCCGATTGGAACACATGGACA
>Ga0316608_1000405_pt1 | contig 21171 bp, 5 predicted proteins | sample MIS2016152B_MG_FD_207673 | JGI IMG/M metagenome (GOLD analysis project Ga0316608, IMG submission 207673) | Microbial mat bacterial communities from Middle Island sinkhole, Lake Huron, Michigan, United States - MIS.2016.152B | ecosystem: Environmental > Aquatic > Freshwater > Lake > Sediment...
ATTGTTGGGCAATGTTGTCCCCCCATATATCTACAACTTATTTTACATATTTTTTATTTTAAGAATATATTCATTATTAGACGTTTATTCCTTAACCTGACGGCTATGGTGAAAACACCTGAAATGTGGTGATAATTTTGCACTTGTCAGGTGTTTTTCACTTAACAACTGTAACTTAAAATAACATTAGCACTTTTTTATCAATACTGAAAAAGAAACAATTAAGCAATTTTGCAACCGACAACAAGTACATCATCAATTTGTTGACGTTCACCTCTCCATTTGTCAAAAATTTCGGAAAGCAAAGCTTCTTGTACCGAGCAAGGTTCCTGATGAATTTCAAAAAGCAAAGTATTTAGTTTTTTGACCATAAACTTTCGTTGTTCCTCTCCGCCAAACTGGTCGCCAAAACCATCAGAATAAATATAGAATGTTGTAGGTTTAGAAATATCAACTAAATGTTTGGTAAATTTTCGCTCACTATCTTTTTCCCACTGCACACCACCAATTGGATGTTTATCTCCTTTAATAATATATAATTCGTTGTCCTGAATATAAATTAAAGGATTTTTTGCACCTGCAAACTGTAAATTTTTATTAACTAAATCAATAGAACAAAGAGCCATATCCATACCATCATGGTTTTCGTATTCGTCTTGTTTTAAAGCTTTACGGATATATTTGTGAAGCTCGTTAAGAATAACATCAGCTTCGGTAATTTCCTGACGTTCGATAATTTGATTTAAATAAGCTTCACCAATTAACGACATGAATGCTCCCGGAACTCCGTGTCCGGTACAGTCAATTGCAGTAATAATAACTCTATCATTAGTATTTGAATACCAATAGAAATCACCGGAAACTATATCTCTTGGATTAAAGTATATAAATGCATCATCAAATGTTTCTTTGATTTGTTTTTTTTGCGGAAGCATAGCTTGTTGTATTCTTTGAGCATAATTTATACTTGCTGTAATATCTTTGTTCTTCTTTTCGATTTCTTCCTTTTGAGCTACAACTTCTTTAGTTCGAAGAATAACTTTCTGTTCCAGCATTTCTTCATTTTCTTTTAACTGATTGATTTGTTGTTTTAACTGATTACGCATCACAATCAGCGAATTTCCCAAAATATCATGTTCACTTAATGGCGAAAACTGATGATTAAAATTTCCTTGCCCAACATTTTCGGCAAATTCAGATGTTTTTCTAAAAGAACCTATCAGAACATTTAAAGCCTTAGCCATTTGTCCAACTTCATCAGATGATTCTTCTATTGTTTTTGCGGGTAAAATACCATGAGCCATTTCCAACAGAATGTTTTTGATATATAGCATTGGTTTTACAATAGAACTTGTAGTAATAGAACCAATTAATAAAACTACCAGTCCAACAACTACTGTAAGTATAATAATTAATGTACCTAATCGATTCGATGATTTTGTAAGTTCAGCATTTGAAGTTTTAACAAGTTGGTTTTGAGTATCTGATACAATAGACAGTTTTTCGAGAACAGTATTTGAGCTAATCATAATTTCTCCAAAATCAGGGTCAACCATCATCTGAGCCTGAACATTAAACAATGGATCGTCGTAACTTGCAAAATCAGAAAGTAGTTCGTACATTATTATTTTATCCTGTTCAAACAGATATGTAATTTCTTCAGTAGCTTCATTATAAGTATTATGACTATTTTTATCCCAGAACTCAGCCAGAGTGTCTAATTTCATTTTCAATTCAGGATAAACAGTATCAATTAATTCAATAAGTTTTAGTTTATCAGTAGCATCGTTAATATCTTTACGGTCAACCCAAACCCAGTTTTTAATAAGAAATTTAGAGTCGTTAATAAGTTTGTATAATTCGTCAATATTTTTAGCTGAGGGTGCATAAATATTCTGATATTTTTCGCTCAATTCGTTGTTTTTATTAACAATTTGAAGAGTTAACAGACTATTAACCAAAAAGCCGATGAAAATAATTCCAAAAGCAAGAATAAGTTTGTTTGATATTTTGAGTTTAAATTTCATAACTTGAAAATTTATTATTGAATTATCACTATTTGTACTCTTCTGTTTAATTTTCGTTGTTTCTCATTCGAATTTGGTGCCAAAGGATTTTCTTTTCCAAATGAATTAACAATAATGCTTTCTTTTGGAATTCCGGCTTTTATAAGATAAGCAAAAACTTCTTTTGCTCTGTCATAGCTTAATTCTAAATTATATTCTTCAGAGCCTGTATCATCAGTATATCCGCTAACAATCAAAGAAATATCAGGGTTTGATTTCCAATATGAATAAATCTTATTAAGTTTTGCTTTTCCTTCATTTGTTAATTGAGTGCTGTTTAAGTCAAAAAATACAAATTCTATTGTATTTAATTCACTTGTTGTTTGATTATTATATACATAAGTTGTATCGTGAATTAAATTTACATTATTGTTACCAGAATTAATATAAACAGTATCATGGACATATTCTGTAATATACATTATTTTTGTGTTTGTAGAATCTGTATTATTAAAAGCTGAATAATTTTCTGAATTAGATAATTTATAAGCAATTAATCGGTCAATTCTGTTTTTCTGTACAATATTAAGATTTGAATAATAAAGGTTATCGGTTGAATTTAATATTATTTTAGAAGAATTTTTTTGATTTAAATATGCTTCTACTGTGTTATTTATAAAATTATCATCATTAATAGATAAATTTGTAAGTAAAAGTTTATCTCCGTTTTTAAAAGTCTGAATGTCTGATATGTCTATATTAAATATTCTAGCGGTGTACATCATTTCAATAATACTTAAATCGTCGTATTTCAGATTATTTACAATATTTTTATCAGATTCGAGGTAAGCTAGGTCGAGATTATAGATGTAATTTGCGATTTGATGTGATAATATTTTTTCGTAGTTAGAAATATCATCTTGTGTAAGTAAATCCGAAATTAAAGCTATTTCATCAATTCCAGTGCTTATTTCGTCTGTGTGGTATTCAGAAACTTCGGTATTTGAATCATACATCAGATTATGAATTTGCGAAGCAATAATTCTGTCTATTCTGTTTTTAGTTTGAATGTCTAAATCGGAATATTTTTTTGCATACTCTGAATCAATTATTACAAAATTAACTAATTCTGATTTATCTGCATATTTTAGTACAATATTATCAACCATATTTTTATTTTCTATGGAAAGCTCTGAATAATTATTTTTATCAGCTTTTTGCAAAATGTTTTTTACGGCAGTATCCTGTATTTCGTAAGTTCGCATCTGAAACATCATATCAACCAAACTTTTATCGTCTATCGACATATTTTCAAACAGATTGTGATCAGATTCTATAAAATCAAGTTCAATATCATAAATAAAATTGGCAATTTTAAACGAAAGTATTTTCTCGTAATTATCATAATCCACAGCTTCAATTAAATCAGTATTTTCCGAAAGTTCTGAAATTGTGGTTGTAAGTTCGTCGTTTACTAAAGTTTCTTCAATTTCAGCAACTTTTTCTTTTTCTTTTATTATTTCAGATAATTTAAGTGCTACCAGCCTGTCGGTTTTATACTTATCTTCAACAGAAAGTTCAGAATATTTTTGAGATACAGATGGATTAAGTTTAATAAAAGTAGAAATATCGCTAATTGCTGTATATGATTTAACAATTTCGGTTACAAATGTCTTATCTTCATCAGAAGAATTTGCATAAATAATTTCATCAGCATATTTTACTGAATCTAAAGTAGTTTTGTCTTCAATACTTATAGTTTTTATTGCATACATCATATCGAGAATACTAAGTTCGTCGAAAGACAATTTATTATTTAATTCATAATCTAAATTATTGAATGGAATTTGAATATCGTAGATAAAACATGCCAGTTTAAAAGTTAATATTCTTTCGTAATAATCAGCTTCTTCTTGATTAATTAAAGAGGTTTCTTCTGTTAATTCGGTTAAATTCAATTCATCTGTTGTTAAAACTTCAACCATACTTTCGGAAATAACTTCAGCATTTTTATTGTTTTTGATGTACATTGCAATAAACCTATCGAGCTGATATTTTTGCTGAATAGTTAATTTGTCGTAATAAAGTCTGTCGTTTTCAGTTAAATCCAGAAAGTCTATTTCAATACCTGATGAAATAAAGTCGTTTGCAATTCGGGTAACAAAATCTTTTTTCAGAATTTCGGTTTTTTCAAATCTTGCATTATCAATAGTTTTGAGAGAATCAACAATCAGAGGATTCTGTAAAACAATAACTTTGCTTTTATACATTAAGTCAATTATACTTAAATCGTCGATAGTAAATTTTGAGTTTAGCAAATAATCGTTTTCGATAAAAGGCAATTCAATTTCGTAAATTTTCTGAGCAATCATAAACGAAACTATTCTTTCGTAATTATAATATTCTTCTGCAGTTATAATTTTGCCCGATTTGCTTAAATCATCAATGTAAAGTAAATCTGAAATTAAATAATCTTCTGTAGATAAAACTGTTGCCGGAGGATTTAATCTTAAATTCAATTTGTGCATTAACATTCTGTCGGTTTTGTATTTTTCTTCGATGCTCAAATTTGAATACCATAAACTATCCTGCGGATTCATAGAAATATACGGAGTGTTTTCTTCTGCAAAAATAAAAAGTTCTACTTGCCTTTCGATAAATTCTCTATCAATTTTTGATAACAATTTATACTCTTTTGCATCAGAATTCTGAACTGCATCTAAAACATCTGGGTCTTTGAAAGTAAATACTTTAGAAGCATACATCATATCGAGGATACTTAGATTTTCTAAAGTCATATTTTGTTTAATTGCGTAATCAGGTGATAAGTATATTTCTGATAAAGCATTAATATACATTGCCATTTTATAAGATAACAAGCGTTCTATTGTATTTAATTCAACTTCGGTAAAAATTTTATTAACTTCACCTGTATCAGAAATTCCAAGTTCATTAGAAAATATATCTTCAAAGTTTTCGGCTGCTTTTTGTCGGTCTGAATATATTTTAGAAAGTTTGTATGCTATTAATCTGTCAATCTTTTTTTTATCAACTAAATTTAAATTAGAATAGATATTTTTTTCATTATCTGAAAGTCTTATAAATTCAGAATTATATTCTGATTTTGAATAATTTTCAGCAATTTTGTCTATTAATTCCTTTTCAATTGTTGATAGGTTATTATAATTATTTTCATCACTTTCGAGAATTGCATTCAATACTGTTTCGTTAATTTCTTTAGCTTGTAGTAAAAATACAGTTTCAACCAATCCTCTATCATCGGTTGTTAAAGAATTAGATAGCAAATAATCTGGCTCGGCATATGGAAATTTTAGATTGTAAACAAAACCGGCAATTTTTGATGATACTAATTTTTCGTACTGTTCCTGTTTTTGTTCATTTACGATAGTTGTATCTATATTTGGCAATAAATCAGAAATGTTTTTTTTCATTGTAGCGATTGAGTCAATAACAATCAGCTGAACTTTATAAGCTAAAATTCTATCGTATTTGCGTTTACTTTCAATATCAAGATTTTTGTAAAAATTTTTTTCGGTTTCGTCAAGTTTAACAAATTCATCATTTTCTCGTGTATTAATTTGTTTAACTGCCAGTTTATCAATAATTAATTTGGTTGTATTATCTAATTCTTTGTAATTTAACTTATCTTCTTCGCAATATGTTGTAATAAGTTCATCTGATAAATCAAAAGCTCTTGATTTATAATCCATTTCCAATAAACTTTGGTCTTCAAAAGACATTTTATTGAAAATTTCAGTTTCTATTTCATTAAATAACATATCGTTATTATGTAAAAAACCAGCAGATTTTTTAGAAATAAGGCTTTCGTATTCATCGTAAGTATAAGCAATATTGGTTGTTGCAGAATCAAGGAGTTCTTTTATTCCAAAATTATCCTGAATTAACAAATTGGCTTGTTGAGCATTTATTTTATCTAGCTGAGTTCTGATTTTAAAATTTATTAAACGGTCAATTCGTTGTTTATCTTCAATTTGCAAAGCATTGTAAAAATCTTTTTCAGCTTTACTCATTTTAATGTAACCCGAACCACCTGAGGTATTGAAGTATGCTTCCGAAATTTTATCAACAAATCCTTTTTCGTCAAAAGATGATTCATTATAAATATCTTTATCAATATTTTGAATTGAATCAATTTCTGATTCTGTAATATCAACTTCCATTGCTATATACATCATATCAATAATACTTTTATCGTCAATGCTTAACGAATTAAAATCGGTATTATCTGTTTCGGTAAAAATAAGTACAACATTATATACTAATGCTGCATATTTAGCTGATAAAATTCTATCATATATTGATAAAATATCTACTGTAAATAATTCTTCGGGAAGTTCGGGTTTTATAATTTCGACATCGTATTTTAAATTCGAAATTTTTGCTGAAAGTTCATCAAGTTTTGTGTGATAATCGGCAAATTTTGATTGAGCAAACTTATTGTTAAACGAATAAATGTCAAATTCGCCCAGACTTCCATCTCTGTTTGAAGTTATGTAACCTTTTGATTGTCCCAAAACAAAGTAGCAATCGTCTAAATTTGAATTAAATGGAGAACCTAAATTTGTTATAATATATGCTCCGCTGTTATCTTTTTTTCCAATAAAAATATCCAAGCCACCAAAACCTTTTCTACCATCAGATGCAAAAAACAACATATTTTCAGTACTATAGTAAAAAGGTGTAACTTCGTTAAAAGGTGTGTTTACATCGAGTCCCATATTAGTTGCAACTCCCCATTCTTTAGTACTTTGGTCAAAAACGCTAAACCAGATATCATTTTCACCATATCCACCAACTCTGTTTGAAACAAAAAACAGAGTATCCTCATTTACAGAAATTGCAGGTTGTTTGTTATCAGAAAAAGGCGAATTAATATTTACGTTAAGAAGTTTTGGCTCAGACCAGTTTCCTCCAATATTTTTTTCGCTGAAATATATTTTACAATAACCGTCTTCCTCTCTTCCACAACTTGTAAAAAAGTATTTTGTTTGACTACTGTTAAAAACACCTGAGCCTTCGTTAAATTTAGAATTTATACGACTGAATTTATCATCGGGCTGAATTTCATTCCATGTATCATTTTCAATTTTTTCGAATAAAAAAGTATTTGTAAAAGCCTCACCAAAATCGTTTTTAATATCAAATTTTGATTCGAATCTGCCTGATATTATCAAAATATTTGTATCATTTTTATTGATAATTGTTCCAAAATCGTTGTAAACAGAATTTACAGGTTCGGGAAGTTGAATACATTTATATTCAAATAATTGTTCAATAGACCAATAACAACCTTCCATTTCAATTAATGTACGCTGAAAAATTGCTTTCTTTTCTTTAAAATTAATTGGCGAAATGTCTTTTGTATTGTTTATAAAGTTTTCAAATTCGAGTAAAGCTAAATCATAATTTCCGTCGTACTTCAACATTAGTGCATAATAAAATCCAGACAGAGGAAACTCTTCTAAACCTACAGTATAAGCAACTTTGTAAAAATCTTTAGCTTTTTTATAATCGAATAAAATGCGGTAACATTCAGCAATATAGAAATTTGAATGAGCATCAGCAGGACTGATTTCGATTGCACGCAAATAAAAATCGGTTGCATTCTGATAATATTCCAAGTCAAACTGACTGTCGCCCAAACGAACAAGAGATTCAAATTTTGCCTTATCTTTTAAATTTTGTCCCAACAAGTTAAAATTGGCGACAAGAATTAAAGTCAGAAAAAGAATAGAAATTTTTAATATTATATGTTTTTTTTCTATAGTCAAAATGTTTATTAAATTATAGGATGCGAAATATTTCTGTGATTATTAATTTGTTTGTTGTTACCTTTGTAATTAATAGAAACTTCAAAAGCTCTAACGCCCTTGTTGTTATATTTAAAATTTGATACATTTAAATCGTAACTAATTCCCAAAGTTAAATTTTTCATTTCAAAACCCAAAGAAACTATATACGAATCTCCTATTCTGTACCAACTTCCAATTTGTATCTGATAAAATGTTGAGTTAGTATTATTTTTTGTTGGTAAAAAATATGCAATATAAGTGCCAACATTAATATGGTTTTCTCTATTTTGCCGCATAATCAGACAATTTGGAAGTAGTTCAAATTGTGATGATAATGGAATTGATAGTCCACCATGAAATTTAAATAAAGCAGGGTAAAATAATTTTTGAGTATCAAAAAATGAATCGTCTGGTTTGTTGATATTTGAAACTGCAATTCCTGCAAAGGTTCTGAAACTTGTTTTTTCATAAGGCGAAAAATCGTTTATATTATAAAACCAAGTTATTCCGGCATTAAAAACCGGATATAATATTTTTTGATTTGAAAATAAAACAGATGGAGCAATTCTGCTATCGTAACCTAAATCGGGAGTAAATTGAGAACCCCATGTAAGTTTTGAATAATCAATGTATTTTTGAACAAATCCTCCTTGTAAACCAAAGGAAATAAAGTGAGCAAAAGCAATTTGCATAAAGTACGAAGTTGTTATACTTAAACCGCTTACACTATATTCATTATTTGAACCTAATAGTTCGTTATATCCAGTAAAGGCAATACTACCAATGTAGTTTTGAAGTTGAGTGTTTTTTCGTTGGTATCTTTTTGAATTTATTAAGATTGGCATTGATACTGTAAATTGCCCCAACTTATAAGGAAATAAAATCTGATTTGTATTTGTACGGTATGATATATTTGCAGAAATATTGTTCTCTCCTCCAGACATTGCAGGGTTCAGAAAAACAGGAGCAGCATAAAATTGAGAAAATGCAGCGTCCTGAGATTTTAACTCGGATGAAAATATTGAACAAACTATGAAAAATAATGTATATAATTTTATTTTCATGAATTTATATTTAATTTATTATCATGATTGTACCTGTTTTTTCCAATTTTTTTCCTTCAGCATCTATTGCTTTTATAATATAGGAATACATTCCGTTTGATTCAGGTTTGCCAGTATTCTGATTATTTCCATTCCAGCCGGTATTTTGCATATATTCTAAAGAATTAGTTGAAAAAATTAAATTTCCCCATTTATTATAAACCATAAAAATGAAATCATTCTCTGAAAAATTATCTCCATAAATTTTTACAACTCTATCTTCTTCATTAGGAGCAACAACAGACAAAGCACTTGGTATAAATAAATCAATATCTAATTTTCCCAATAATGCTAATGTATAATACTTTTTAGTTGCAATCTCAGAACTAGTAACACCTCTAACATTAATTCCACTATTAAAGTTATTACCTAAACTTTCAAAATCTTCACCTTCATTTGCCTGAACAACAACAAGGTTATCATAATCTGATGGATTGTATGTTTCATCATAACCTAATGAAATCTTTGAATTTATATTATTTCCGTTTAAATATGAAATTTCATAATATCTGCTATCCGAAACCGTTAGTAACGGATTTGCTTCTAATTTCAGATTAGGATAAAACATTTCTATTCCGACAATTGAATAATTTTCAATATTAATTAGTTCTATGGGCGAAAACAGATTATCTTTTCCTATCGGAAAGAATTTATAACCAACACCTTCATTAAATAATAAACCATTTACATAAGAATTTTCAGATGAATTTGTAGTAATTGCATTTTCAGTGAGAACGAGATTATTTCCTTCTTCAACTTTTAATAATCCATTAATTAAAGACAATTCTGTCAAAATTTTTGCATCAGATAAAAGTAGCTTTTCACCTACTCCGTCTATAACCAAAACATTAAAATTCTGATTATTATGTTGAATATTTTGATGATTTTCTCCGTTTAAATATAGTGTTCCGGTTGTATCGTAAAATGAAGAATTTAACCAATCAGCTTCGAGAAAAATTGTGCCTGAATTATAAATACTTCCATAATTTTCAATATTAATCGGAGAAGCTAAAAAAGCATTTTCCTGAATAGAAAGTGTTGCTCCGTCAATAGTAAACTGAGCAAAAATTTGTATTGAAAATAAGAATATTATATATGTAATTAATATTTTTTTCATCTAATTAAAATTTTAAATCTATGGTTTGTTTACTTTTAAAATTCCATCTTGTTCAATTGTGAGTAATGCATTATCTGAAATATTAATTGTTATTGTAAAACATTCTGCATTTTCATTTGTAACATTATAAATAACAGAATCATGATATATTCTTGGTTGAAAAGGAGTATTTCCAGGAATTAAAACATCATCGCTTGCATCAGGAACTGTTAAACTACTCCAATTATCGGCTTCGTGCCAGTTATCGTCAACACAACCAAGCCAAACATTATCATAACCTGCAAAAACTAAACTTTGAGCTTCGTAACAACCTATGTCTATGTAACAAAATTTAATTCGCTGATTTCCTGCTAAATCTGTATTAAAATCGGTAATATCCGTTAAAGGGTCACCAGCATTTATGCAAGGAGAAGTTGATTGTAATGTGTAATCATCTAAGCCAGTATCAATAAATAGCGGTGGCAAATCAATATTATTATTATAATTACCCCAGAAACCACCACCTTCTTCATCATTAATTCCAACAAATCCTAATTGAATATTATTGTAAGTTAAATCAGGACTGCAATTTGAAGTTTCGATATTTATCTGACGACCAAATGAAGCTACATTTCCGTAAAATATTGAATTCTTAATTACAGTATTTGAATTACTATTCAGATTTATAGCACCTCCAATAGCAGCAGTATTCTGAAAAAGTGTATTGTTGAAAAATTTGCCACCCGTTTGGTAATATGCAATAGCTCCACCTCTGGTTGCTGAATTATGTACAAACAAGTTGTTATATATTTGCGGGTTAGAGAATTGCATAACAATTGCACCACCATTATTAGTTGCAGTATTTCCATTAAAGACATTATTAAGTATTAATGGAGATGAATTATCCATGAAAATTGCTCCTCCATTATCATTTGCAATATTTGAAATAAAAGAATTATTCGCAATAGTAACATCGGACTGGTCTAGAAAAATGGCAGCCCCATCATAGTTGGAATAAGAATTAAAGAAGTTATTGCCTTTTATTGTGAATATTGAGTTATAAGCATAAATACAAGCACCACTATGTGTAACCTGACAATTATTGAATTGATTGTTAGTTATTTTAACTTTGTTAACATCATCTACATAAATTGCACCTCCAGAACCATCAAATTTTACATCATTAAAAATACAGAAATTAAACACAGTTGTATCATTTGTTGCAGTAGTATTATTCAATGAAATACCTTTCCAACCTGTTGCAGGAAAACGAGGAGCAAAAGTAATAGGATTTGCAGCGTTTGCATTTGCAACTAATCTACCTTGTATTCTAAAAACCACTTCATTCTGCATTTGGACATAAGTATCTGGTAATATTGTAATTGTAGTATCATTCCCGATATATATATAATCAATTAACTTTACGGTATCTGCTACCCAATTTGTTTCCAAATTAAACTCATCAATATGTCCTTTTTCTTTCATAAAAGGAATAATTTGAATATCATAAGTCATAAATTCGGAATCTTCGTTTGATGTTACTTTGTAAGTTAAATTATCTAAGCCATAAAAATTTCTGACATATTCAGCATCACCTGTTTGATTGTCGTTAATAATTACTGTACCTGCTGGAAAAGGAATTTCAATACTAAAAGTTACACCTGAAGAGCCATTAATGTCTTCACCTCTAAGAAAACCGGTTTTAGTATAGTCTTTTTTTGTAATAACTCTAATTGGTGCACCGGGGAAAGTCCAAGTAGGGAAATTATGAAGTTTTCCATGATTTTCCTCACCGGAAAAATCCCATACATTATCGTAGTTTCCTTCGTCGAATCTGTAATAAGCCATCAAACCGACTGCACCCCCGTTTATAGGAACATTAATATCTCTTCTTATTTCTTTTTTGGTTCTTGCATAGTCCCAAATTCTGATTTCATCAATTTGACCTTCAGAAAACTGAAATTCAGGAGGAAGAGTTCCGTTATCGGACATTATATTCAAATCCCAATCGTTTATTACATTAGGCCAAGTTCCACTATTCCAGAAAGTAACTTCTTCTTCTAAACCATCAACAAAAATTTGAAGATTATCATTAGCTGCATCAGCAACACATACTATATGATGCCATTTTCCATCAATTATATCTCTGTTTGTAAAACAATTACGCTGAGGTCCTCCCAAAATATCTTCAATTACATTAAAACAAATTCTTCGTCTATGTCCGTCTGCATCATCGGTTGGACCAATAGCATTATCACCGTTTACCCATATAGCATACTGAGTAAAATCGCCACCGTTCTCAACTTTCTCAATAATTGCAGCAGATTTATCGTTTGCGGGAATTTTAGCCCAAAATTCTATAGAAAAACTACCTGTTCCGGGGTTTAAACTTGTAGCATCAGGGATAATCATGTAGTCATCAACCCCATCAAAACTTAAGGAATTACCAAAACCGGCTATTACAGAATTGAGTGGTTTAATATTTTTAATTAATGTTGTACTTTCAACACCTAAATCATTTTCGACACTAACCCCAAAATAATAAGTTACATTTGAAGTTAAATCAGGAATAAATATCTGATTAGTAGTATTCGGAGAAACAGTAGTTGTAAAAACGGGTAACGATAAATCTAAATTTTGGGAAACATAAATATTGTAATGGTCAAAATTTGGGTCTGTGCTAACATCCCATTGCATTGCAACTTCTCCAAATCCTGAAATAAGAGTTAATGCTACTGGTGCAGTAGGTGTTGTTGATGGTGTAAAATTACCTTCATCGGCACCGATGTCGGGATTTGTTGCATTTCTAATATTTCCATCAATATCAGTTGTAAGTCCAATAATTGGTAATGCATTTCCTTCGACATTTGTAGGAATTGATGCATTAATATGTAAGAATGGTGCAACAAATGGCGGATTTTCGTTAAAAGAATTCAAATCTAAACCTGTGTTAGTAGTCCAATCTGTTAATGTAATATAATCAATGCCATCGGAACTTCCTACATTTCCTGATGCAGAATATAAAATATTGTAATCACAATCTGTAACCGCAAGAATATCTTCGAAATATAATGAATATCCGTTAAATAAATTTACAAAAATATTATTTAGTAATATTGTATTAATTGCCGCTGATTCGAGATATAAACAACTATGCCATGAACCTGAGGAATTAATTTTTATTGAATTATTAATAATATCAAGGTAATTGCAATCACCCACATAAATTCCATTATTCCAATTATTTCCGGTGGACATAATTATCATATTATTTGAAATTTCTATTTTATTTCCAACTGAGCCGTAACAATATTCAATTTTAATTCCATTACTTGCTCCGCCATTAGTAGGTTTGCATTCAATTTTATTGGATAAAATTCTTGTATTATCATTACAATCTAATAAATATATTCCACCTTCTGAAGCAAAAAATCCTTTACCATCAAAAATATTTTCTTGAATAAGTAAATCGTTTTGATATTGAATATAAACACCGGTTGAAAAATAATCTATAAACTGATTATTAAAAATAACATTTCCTGGACTGTAAGCTGAACCATTTTCCCAAAAAATTGAATAATTTCCACCATTAAAAACATTATTTTGAATTGTTATATTATCAATTGTATTAGCCCCTGAAAACATTCGAATACCGGAATAGTTATCATTATTACTACTTCCTAAAACAGAAGTAATTATATTTCCATCGAAAACTACATTTGTAATTGAGCTACTTGGAGTAATTAAATCAATTACTCTACCGTAATTAATATCGGTAGATGTATTGGTTATTTTAAGATTTTTAAAAGTTAAATAATCAGCTCCGTCTAATTTTACAACATAATTTTGTGCAGGAGTTGTAGATGCATCGAATTGCAAAACCGGAACTTGAGTATATTCAGCAATAAAAGTAATTGTATTTGTTGCACTTGCTCCTGTTATTTGAGGAATTACAATTTGTTCGTTGTATGTTCCGTTTGCTACTGTAAAAAGTACTGTGCACGAAATTTCGTAAGTTGTTAAGGCATTTACAGCTGCTGTAAATGATTGAAAATTTGTTCCTACAGGAAAGTCTATTGGATGAGTTCCTGAATTATCAATTGTATAATTTCCACATAAAATTAGATTTGTAGTGCTGAAAGTTTGTGTCTCGCCATAAGAAATTCCGTTAATATTTTTTGCGTAAGCACGAACATAGTAAGTTGTTGAAGGCGACAGTCCGGATATTGATTTTGTATAATTTCCTGTTGCAAAAGCATTATTTGTTATCATTATACTATTTGCAATTGTTGGACATGGCGATGAACTCCAGACTGCACCGTATTCGCTTGTTGCATCGGTTCCTTTTCCAACGGAAAATATTTTCATATTTATGTCCGCAGTATTTCCTGTTATATTGGTAACTGAAGTAGTTGTAAGAATAGGATTTCCTTCTTTACCGGAGAAATTCCAGTTACTTGCAATTCCGTTAAACTGAAAACCATTAATAATTTGGGGAGTACATGAATTTGAATACGATATTAATTCTTCTGGTAAGGAAGTATTATTTCCTTCGGGTATGCCTTGGTCAAAACGAAAGTATTCAATTAAATTAAAATAATTTGCATGAGATTCATCAATTAGATTATACATATCCATTTGAATATCAGATTGAGTTCTTTCAATATTCCAAACTCTAAATTCATCAATTTTACCTTTAAAAAATTCTGCTCCGGAACCATTTGCTCCAATAGAAATTTTTTTGATATTTCCACTAAATGCTTTTGTTAGACTAGATCCACTTTGCCAAAGTTCTCCATTTCTGTATATTTTCATTTCGCCGGAAACAGCATTTTTTGTAAAAGCCCAATGTGTCCAAACACCAGACCAATCATTACCAGAGGCAGGTTTTTCAATTCTATCGTTTCCAAGACCGTCTCTTCCAGCATCAAAATAAATAGTACCATTATCCCAAGGCATGTGAACAACAAACATTCGTTCACCTGAAGAATTTAATCCTTGACAAATTGTAGTTTTTGAGTTAGAAGAATTTAAACCATATTCCCAAAATTCAATGGTTATTTTTGTATCAATTGAGGAATATCCGGAAGCGGAAGTTAAAACAACTTCATCATCAATTCCGTCAAAATTGAGATGGTTGCCTGAAGGAGATTGAAATTTAAACTGAAACTTTCCAGTAAATGGGCTCGTCCATACACCAACATCACACCACATTCTAATATAATAATCCTGACCTTCAACAAGAGACAGTCCTGTTACACTAAAAGTAGTTCCCATAGGTAAAGAAACATTTTGCTGAATAAAAGTTGCAAAAGTCGGACTTGAAGATAAATCGTAATAAAAATTGGTTACGTTATGAACCGGAAGCCAATCTAAAGTAAATCCATCAGAAGAAATATTTGAAACATTTACAATATATGGAACCATTGCATTAGAAGTAACCCAGTCTATTGGAAGTTCAAAATTGGCATTCAACAATCCATTTAAAACAGCATTTCCTTGTCTGTTTATCAATGAATTTCCGAAAGTATGGTCAAAATCATAGTAAGCTACTAAACCCAATTCGTTTCCGATTAAACGTTTATGAGCATTTTCAAAAATCTGTGCAGGTGTTCTTTCAACATTCCATAAACGAACTTCGTCCATTTCGCCATCGGCAGCATATTGATTTATATCCCAAGGAGCAATTCCAATTCTTAAAGGATTACTTGTTGTGCCCATATTTTGAATTCCTGCAGTTACACGAGAAGCCTCAAAACCATTAATATACATTATTAAATCACCGTTTTTTGCCCAAGTAAAAGCAAGGTGATACCAATTGCCAACACGAATAGGTCCAGCAAAAGTTGATTTTGTTACTCCAGTTGCATCCCAAGTTTCAACTTCAAAATTTCCTCCATTAACAGCCATTACCCATCCTCGAGTCAAACCATCACTTTTTCCAATTAACTTCTGATTTCCAATAAAATTAGGTTTATACCACATTTCTACAGACATTGCAGTTGTAAAATTAATTGCAGCATTATCGGTAACAGAAATATGTTCCAAAGGAATAGTAGAATTATTGAATGACAAAGCCATGTATGGCATTAAAGGAGCAAAAAAACCTTCATCTGCACCAACATATACAGGATTTCCGGTTCTTGCTTGATTGTCAATATCATCAATAACCAAAGCATTTAATGGGGCAATTTTTAATCCGACTTGTTCCGAAGCTAAGTGTAAATCGGCATTTGAAACAAAAGTAGGTAATATATTTATTGAATTTAAATCAAGCGATAAAGCTTGCCATTGTGCATAAGTTTTGTCGGTAAAACCGAAATAACCTATATTCGTACCTGTTGAATACAAACAATTATAATTACACGATGCTAAATTATGCGGGTCTTGCAATTTAATAGCATAACCACCCACTTGGTTTGAAAAAATATTTCCTTCGGCTTTACAATCTGTGCTGTTTGTAACAGCATAAGGATAAAAACAATATGAAGATACAGACCCCGATTTTATATTTACGGTATTAAACAAAAATTGAGTATATTTGATTGTAGTTGCATAAATTCCTTTGTTCTCGCCAGTTCCCGAGGTAAAGGCAATTATATTATTACTTATAATATTCGGATTTGAACTTGCCACATTCGAATTTGAAAAATATATACCGAAACTGCTGATAGCTGCTCCTGAAATTATTATTTTATTTTTTTCAATTTTCGAATTATTATCCGAATATTTTACATAAATACCATAATCGGTACCCGGATTGCTTCCTTTACTCTGAATTGTATTTTTACTTATTGTCAGTTGGTCATTATTTTCAATATAAATTCCGTATTCATGAAAATTTGTAAGATTATTGTTTTCAATTATATTTGTGTTTTCTCTAACTGCCGAAGAAAAACCAATAAGTTGAATGGAAACAGAACCGTTTTCAATGATATTGTTTCTGATTTTTAAATTATTTACATCATAACTTCCGTTAGCTGCTGTATGAAAAACAGGAATATTATTTGCGTCATAAGATGAATAATTTTTACTGATTACCTTATTGTTTTCGATTAAAATTCCGTTGCAATTATTTAAAACAGTATTCAGTACAAAAACTTTTCCCCACGTAATTGTTGAGTGATTGTTTTTCAATGTCATATATCTGAAACCTACAAAGCTACAACCGTTGAATTCAACTACATAATTAGCTCCGGCAGTTGGGGATTGAAGTGTTACATCGGCATTGTTTCCTGACGACGATTGAAAAGTTATAGTTTTTGAAGATGAAGCTGTAGCAATATTCGGAATAGAAATTTGTTCGTTGTAAGTATTTGAAGCAACTTCAAAAATAACATGACCTGAAACACCATAAGATGTCAATGCTGCTACCGCATTTGTAAATGAAGAATAATTTTTTCCGGAAACTCCCAGAGGATTTCCTGAAAAATTACCTAAAGTTGAATTTATAGTATATGTTCCGTTTAGTTGAGCAAAAGTATTTTCATTTATAATCAATAAAATTATAAAAATTGCTAATATTTTTATTTTAAAGTATTTTTCCATAATGAAGAGTTTTGTTTGTTTAACAATAATTCAAATTTTGTTCAAAATTAATGGTTGTTAATTGTTTGAACTGTATTTGAACTCTCCATGTATTTTAATAATAAATCTATTTGTTTTTGTTGCGTATCAAGTTTACTTGTAAGTGTTTTGTATTTTTCACTTATATCAGTATTTGAAGAATTTAAAATTTCTAATTCTTGTTCTTGTTCTTCGATAATTTTTTGCTGTTCTTTAATAGCTTCAACCAAAAGAGCAACTAAATGAGAATATTCAACAGATTTATATCCATTTTCGTCTGTTTCTACAATGTATGGAATTACTTTTTCAACCTCCTGAGCGATAAAACCAATTTGTGTTCCTTCGGTAAAGTTATTTTCGGGATAATTTTCAATATCCCACTCATAATTAACACCTCTTAGTTGATTAACGATTTCAATCGGATTTTCTATAGTTTGGATATTCGTTTTGTATCTTTCGTCAGATAATTCATTAACTCCTTGAGATTGCAAACGACCATAAACTTTAAGTTTGTAATTTGCATCAACTGCTCCACCAATTGCAACATTGTCTGATGCGGTTGCTAAAATAATTTCACTTGTAGCAGGAGAACTCCAAAGCGTGTTAATAACATTTCCGCCACCAATTGTAATTCCTGTTCCTGCGGTATAACTTGCAGAAGTTGTAAAAGACTTCCAAGCAGCGCCATCATAGCCCTCAAAATCTGTTCCTGTCCAACGAATTGTTCCTGAATTATTTGTTACTGTAGTTCCAATTCTTACAGCCCCTGCAATATCAAGTTTTTCAACTGCATCAATACTAATTCCAACGTTTCCATTAAATCTTAAGATATCGGTTGTAAAATCTCCATAAATTAAAGCATTGTTTTTATCAGCACTCGTATTTTCAATAAATAATTTATTTGAAGAAGTAGCTTCATTCATCCCAGCTTGGTAACCAATAAATATATTATAAGAGCCGGTATTGTTGCCTCCGGAATTAACTCCTAAAAAAGTATTTTGAGTACCATTATTATTCATTCCGCTAAAATTTCCAAAAAAAGCATTTAACGAACCATTTATTAAATTTGAACCACTTGATGTACCAATTATTGTGTTAGTAAAAGCATTAGTTGCACTAATCCCTGCATTAGCTCCAATATAAACATTATTTGCTCCACTAGAATTATTCTGTCCGGCATAAGAACCTATAAATGTATTATTTGAACCTGTATTATTTTGTCCTATCGTAGCACCAACAAATGTATTGTCAAAACCAGAACTATTTAACCCTGTTAATTTTCCAATTAAAACATTAGTGCTTGCAAATTCAAGAGTATTTTTATTGAAACGAACTCTTTCAGTGCCATTAATATCTATTCGAATAATATTTTCGTCTGCAACTTCCTCTGTCATAATTTTTGTATTTGCATCTGCGTCCTGAATAAATGATTGAACCGGAGCATTTCCCCAAATTGGAGAAGTACCATCTGTAGTTAAAAATTTGCCCGAATTACCTGTTTGAATGGGAAGTTCTAATTCGTTTGTATTTGAGTTATCAGGTAAATCTGACCAGGCATAAATAGTTCCGTTAGTACCTAAATACTTGCCTCCATTTCCGGCAACTGTTGGAATTTCTATTTCATTAAGAGGATCTGCATCTGCGTCAGAAATATTAAATGTTGTTGAAGTTCCTCCTGATATGTTAATTGTAACATTATTACCTGCAACCGAATTTGATAAATTTTGGCTGTCAGTATTATCTAAATATCCTGCTAAAGAAACTGTATTTCCCCCTGAAATTGACAAATTATTTGAACCATCAATACTTAAGTTTTGAATTTCATTTGTTATACTTCCGTCAACTTCTATGGTTAAAGCGGATATCCATGAAGGAGATGAACCATTTGTTGACAAAAATTTACCGTTGTTTCCGGTTTGTGCAGGCAATTCTATTTCGTTTGTCGGATTTGCATCGGCATCATTTATTGAAAAACTTCCACCTCCGTTTGACAATGTTACATCGGTTCCTGCAACAGAAATTGTTTGAATTTCGTTAGTTACACTTCCGTCAACTTCAGAAGTTAAAACATTTGCCCATGAAGGAGATGAACCATTTGTAGTTAAAAATTTACCTGAATTTCCGGTTTGGATTGGTAATACCTGAGGAATATTTGCCCATCCAAATGCAGTGCCATCTGTGCCCAAGAATTTTCCACCATTTCCTGCAACAGATGGAATTTCAATTTCGTTTGTAGGATTTGCATCTGCGTCGTTAATTGAGAATGTTCCTCCACCATTCGACAAAGTTACATCACTTCCTGCAACTGAAATTGTTTGAATTTCGTTCGATATGCTTCCGTCAATTTCTGTGGTTAAAGCGGTTATCCATGAAGGAGATGAACCATTTGTTGACAAAAATTTACCGGTGTTTCCGGTTTGTGCAGGCAATTCTATTTCGTTTGTTGGATTTGCATCTGCATCGTTAATTGAGAATGTTCCTCCACCATTCGACAAAGTTACATCACTTCCTGCAACAGAAATTGTTTGAATTTCGTTAGTTACACTTCCGTCAACTTCAGAAGTTAAAACATTTGCCCATGAAGGAGATGAACCATTTGTAGTTAAAAATTTACCTGAATTTCCGGTTTGGATTGGTAATACCTGAGGAATATTTGCCCATCCAAATGCAGTGCCATCTGTGCCCAAGAATTTTCCACCATTTCCTGCAACAGATGGAATTTCAATTTCGTTTGTAGGATTTGCATCTGCATCGTTAATTGAAAATGTTCCTCCACCATTCGACAAAGTTACATCGGTACCAGCAACTGAAATTGTTTGAATTTCATTTGTTACACTTCCGTCAACTTCTGTGGTTAAATATCCGTTATTGCTTACATAACTGTCAACTTCTGTTTCTGTTAAAACATCATCATTTACAGAAGTCCATGAAGTTCCGTTCCACGATAAAACTTGTCCGATTGAAGGTGCAATATTTGAAATATTAAAACTTGTAGGTGTTGTTCCAGAAAGGTTTATGGTATTTCCCAAAATTGTGATGGCTTGATTATCTGTGTTATCTAAATATCCTGATAAAGAAACTGAATTGCCACCTGAAATAGCTAAATTATTTGAACCATCTATACTTAAGTTTTGAATTTCATTTGTTACACTTCCATCAACTTCCGTAGTTAAATATCCGTTATTGCTTACATAACTGTCAACTTCTGTTTCTGTTAAAACATCATCATTTGCAGAAGTCCATGAAGTTCCGTTCCACGATAAAACTTGTCCGGTTGAAGGTGCAATATTTGAAATATTAAAACTTGTAGGTGTTGTTCCAGAAAGGTTTATGGCATTTCCCAAAATTGTGATGGCTTGATTGTCTGTATTATCTAAATATCCTGATAAAGAAACTGAATTTCCACCTGAAATAGCTAAATTATTTGAACCATCAATACTTAAATTTTGATTATCTGTATTTAAAGAAGTATTTTGAATTTCGTTTCCTACTATGTTTATTCCTGTACCTGCGGTATATATATTGTGATAAGGTGTTAAATCAACAACTGTTAATCCGTTTTCTAT
>Ga0316608_1000406_pt1 | contig 21090 bp, 17 predicted proteins | sample MIS2016152B_MG_FD_207673 | JGI IMG/M metagenome (GOLD analysis project Ga0316608, IMG submission 207673) | Microbial mat bacterial communities from Middle Island sinkhole, Lake Huron, Michigan, United States - MIS.2016.152B | ecosystem: Environmental > Aquatic > Freshwater > Lake > Sediment...
GCGCTTCACCAGGTCAACGATATAGCGCGGGTCGGCTGACCAGTCGTTAGGGTCGTTGGTGATGTCGCTGTCTTTGTCGCGGGTCACTTGATAGCGTTCCATAATCCAATCGAGGGCAGATTTGCCCTTGACAATGTAATCATAAGCCCCTAGGGGTATACCTGACAGGGTGACATGGCTGTTGTAAACAATCGTACTCTTATCAATCTCTTTGCCGTTGCGCCCAAAGGTCATTTTTTGCACACGGTAATCGGTGGCTTCTAGGTCAAGGCGGCTCTTGCGTTCCTTTAACGGGTACGGCTCAATGGTTTCGTAATTCAAATGCCACGCGGCCAGGTCACGCCCTGCTTGGCTGAACGCCCAAAAATCTTGGGCAAAGGGAATACGCGGCAACATCTTTTTGAGGTCGGCGGCAAAGCGGCGTTTATATTCGGGGCTGTGGAGGATACCATAGACGTAATAAAAAATATCCTCTTTGGTCATGGCGGGGGCGGCGTAAACTTTGCGGAACTCGGCCAGAATGGAGTCGGGGATGGCCTCTTTGCGGACATACTCGCCAGTGGGGGCGGCGGGGGCGAACATGTCTCGGCTGACAGGGTTGGCTTCGGGTTTTTCGTAGTAGTAGAGGGGGAAGCATTGGCTACCAGCATTTTGTAGGTTTAAATCAGGTAAGTGGTCTGAAATAAGTGCAGAAAAATCTTTTGTTGCGCCAACGCCTGGCACACAAATTACAAGATTTTCCAAACTTGCGTTTGGGAAAATCTTTGGCATCTGATAAACACGATTATTAAATTGTCTATCGAAATAAAGCCATTGGTGACAATATGGGCGGTACATGCATCTAACAATATGATTTTCATAAAATTTACCGCTTTTATTTCGCGATAAATCCTCTTTTATTTCAAAAGACCAACTGATTTTTTTAGGATTGGTGTCAATAAATTTCTCAACATCAGGGCGTTCATTTTTAGGTTTATCCCCATAAAGTACGTGATAAGTGTTAACTTGTGAATTGAAAAAATCAATTAACCCATTCATGTTGGTAGCTAAATGAGTTTGAGAGAAGTTATAAGCCCAAGTATCACGGTTGGTTTTCACTCCACCAGAATAAATATTAAAAATAATTTTTGTTGATTTATCCCCTTTATCGCCTAACGAAATAAACTCCTCAAATGCGAGGTCTCGTTGGTTTATCCAGTCGTGGCTGTCGTTTGGCGTGAGCCGTTGCCATTGGATACCGTTAATGCTGCCAAAATCAGTAATGATTTTTAGCTTTTCCTCGCGACTCAAATAGTCACCAATATCATGATAGAAAAGCTGACATGGGTTAGTTTTATCGGGATTTTTGACAAGTATAGTAATAGCAATGGGAGCGCGACTACCTGAACCAAAAATCTTGCCCCCTTCCATACGGGATAATTCACCAGAGGTACGTTGGTTGCCTCGCAAATTAAAACAATAAATGGTGGTAAATTCATCAGTAAGGCACTTCCGTAAGCCGTCCATTGCATTGCCATCAATGAAAGAACCACTAGTAACATAACAAATAATGCCTTTATCTTTAATACGGTCACTTGCCCAACGAATAGCGCGAATATAGGAGTCATAAAGGCTACTTTTGAGGGTAGCGGTTGAATAAGCTGCATAAGTATTACGGATTTGTGTATCTAACTGAGGATAGGCAAGGTTCTTATTGCCATCATTCTCGCTTTCTTGCTTGGCCGAATACGGCGGATTGCCCACAATCACCCGAATGTCATTTTGTCGTTGCAACGTCACTCGCTGGTTATTCTCTGGAAATATTTGGTCGTTATATGACCGTTGCGTTAGGTATTCCGACATTTGAAAGGTATCCGTCAAAACAATGCCATTAAAGGGTTGATAGTCGCCCTTTGCCTGGTCGTGATAGGTGGACTCAATGTTGATGGCCGCAATGTAATAAGCCAGCAAAATCAGTTCATTGGCATGGAGTTCATGGCTATATTTACGGGCTAAATCGGCGGGGGCAATCAGGCCGCTTTGCAACAGCCGCACCATAAACGTGCCTGTGCCAGTGAAAGGGTCAAGCACATGCACGCCCTCATCACTCAGCCCCACGCCAAACTCCTGCCGCAGCGCATCATCGGCACTCTTAATAATGAAATCTACCACCTCAATCGGGGTGTAAACAATGCCCAAGCGTTCCGCCATGCGCGGGAAGGCGGCCTTAAAGAATTTGTCATATAGCTCAATGATGATTTTTTGTCGGCCTGCGGCGTTATCAATGCCAGTGGCTTTGCGCTTCACACTGTCATAAAACTTATCAAGTTTGCCCGTTTCTTTCTCTAAGGCTTGCCGTTCCATCAGGTCTAACATCTTTTGCATCGCCAGCGACACGGGATTATGTTGGGTGAAGGCATAGCCCTCAAAGAGCGCATCAAAGACGGGCTTGGTGATGAGATGTTGCGACAACATTTCAATGGCATCGGCTTCGCTGACGCTAGGGTTAAGGTTAAGCTGCAAGCCTTTCAAAAAATCAGCAAAGGCCAGGCGGTGTTCGGGGTTCGCCCCCGCTAAGAGGGCTTTAATGCGGCTGATGTGTCGCTCGGCAATATAGGCCACATCTTTGGCCCAATTTTCCCAATACTCGCGCTCGCCACATTTCTGCACAATCTTGGCATAAATCGCATCGCGCCACTCCACAATGTACGGTAAATTAAGCTGAACCGCTTTGGCTTCACCACTCAGCCCCTCGCCATCGCCCTCGCCGCCCCCAATGCCAATGACCTGAATTTGGTCAGGTCGCTGTTTATTGAGTTCAATCTGGTTGACAATGGCATTAAAACGGTCATCATGGGAGCGCAACGCCTGGAGAACTTGCCAGATAACCTTATATTTCATGTTGTCGCGCAGGGCTTCTTCAGGAGTCATATCGGCAGGAATCCCAACGGGTAAAATGATGTAACCATATTTTTTGCCTTCGGCGCGCCGCATCACCCGCCCCACCGACTGCACCACATCCACCTCCGAGTTACGCGGAGTCAGGAACATCACCGCATCCAGGGCAGGCACATCCACCCCTTCCGATAAACAACGGGCATTGGAAAGTATCCGACACACGTTATCCGTTGTCGGGGCCTTCAACCATTCTAACTTTTCATTACGGCGCAAGGCGTTAAAAGTCCCGTCCACATGCGCCACTTCACAGTGCAACAAATCAGGCTGATGAGATTGCTGCATGATTTGGGCAAATAGTCTAGCAAACTGTTCGGAGTCCTTGATAGAACGGGCAAAGGCAACGGCGCGGCGCATGGGCGCAGTATCGCCCTCAAATTCTTGCCCATCCCCATCTCTCACCAACCGTTTAGATAAGCCATTCCAACAGCCCGTAATTTTGACCGCATCATTAAGGTTAATCTCGTTATTCTCGTCCCTAATTTGGGCTTGAAAGGCTTTGCTCACAAATTTTTCATCAATCGCCAGCACAATCACCTTATAATCTGACAATAAATTATTACTGACCGCCTCCGAGAAACCCAAGCGATGAAACTCCTGCCCATACAGTTGCTCATCATCCATGGAGCAAAGCACCACCTCATTCTCTTGGGCTTTAGATTTGGCATTGTCCCCATAAAGGCGCGGCGTGGCCGTCATATAAAGCCGCTTTTTGGCCTGAATAAAATTCTGCCGATGGACTTTCACAAAATGGGACTCATCTTCATTCGCCAAAGCTACGCCAGTGGTACGGTGAGCTTCATCACAAATAATCAGGTCAAATTCAGGCAAGCCCAACCCTTGCGCGTCAGAGATGACTTGAATGGATTGATACGTCGAAAAGATAACGGTTAGTTGCTTCTTGCCGCCAAAAATATCCACCTGCGCCGCCAATTGGCGCGGGTTCGTGGTCGCGGGGAAGGCCAAATCATGCGGACTAATATCCTCATTCGCTTCCAGTTCTGAGTTTTTGCCCTTCCGCACCACTTGGCTATCAGAACAAACCGCAAAACAATGCAATGAGAGAGCCGCCTCCGCCGTCCATTCCCGTAACGATTGCGACATCAGCGAAATAGACGGCACTAAAAATAGCACATAGCCACTGGTCACGGCCATGCGCTCGGCAATTTTGAGGGCAGTAAAGGTTTTGCCTGTGCCACAAGCCATAATCATTTTGCCCCTATTGGCTTTTTCAAATCCTGCCATGACGTTATCCAGGGCGGTTTGTTGGTGCGGACGGAGTTGTTTTTTGGGCTTAAGTTTGAGGTCTTGGGGGCGGGTAAAGCTAAATTGCGTCCAATCAACAGGGCTATCGGCCAAATTTTGCACATTCAAACGGGTAACGGGCGGGGTTTGGTGTTTAAGAGCTTCCTCCGCATGGATTGTCCATTTGTCGGTGGTCGAAATAATAATACGGTGGCTAAACGGAGCTTTGCCAGAGGCCGTAAAGAAGGAGTCAATGTCCCCTTTATCCAGGGTGTGATTAGGGTGATAAAACTTACATTGAATGGCGGTATATTCACCCGTATAACGGTCTTGCGCCACAATATCAATGCCCGTATCAGGTTGGTTGTGTCGCCCAGGCCATTCTGACCATAACCAAACATCACTATATTTTTCTTTATGAAGTGGGTCAATGGTGAGGTAAGCCGCGACTAAACGCTCAAATTTATCGCCTTTGTCGCGCTCAGAGGTGGAGGTTTGTCTAAATTCATCTAACAGGGTGTGAATGGTGGTCATAAAAGGCTCCTGGGGAATTTGTTTTTTCATTCTAGCATGTGAAGAATAATTCAGCAATTCGCAAAAATCCCCTTTGCGGTGATAAGCAAAGGGGATTTTTGTTAAAGCACACTCAACAATTTTCGCACCATCCGATTTCGCATATCAGGCGGCAATTCAGTCCCAATGGCCTGCCTAATTTTAGCCTCCAACGTACTCTTAACCTGCAACCGCCGTAACACCGCCAACACCGCCACCTCATTGGCCTCCTGACCCTCTGGCAACTCGGCGGGATACAAAACAGCCTCGACTTTGGCCTGTAAATGGTCAACCAAATCCACAAAATCGCTTGCAGGGAGCGCATGGGTTGGCGCAGGGGTTGGCATGGGCGCGGCGGCTGGCGCGGTCACAGGGGGTTCAGGGGTGGGCGTGAGGGGTGGCTCGGCCACAGGGGGTTCAGGGGTAGGCGTGACGGGTGGTGCGACCACAGGGGGTTCAGGGGTGGGCGTGACGGGTGACTCGGCTACAGGGGGTTCAGGGGTGGGCGTGACGGCTGGCGCGGCCTCGGCTGTGCCAATTGGCACACGCCCCCCCATCACCGCTTTCGCCTCCGCCGCTTGGATGGCAGATTGAGCCTGGGCTGTGCCAATTGGCACACCGCCGCCACCGCCACTATTGCTGCCAATCACCGCTTTAGCCTCCACTTTGGCGATGATGATGTCGGTTTGTTTCTTATGAACATTAATTTCATGGTCAACTCGCAACTTCAAAACCGCGACGGTCTGCTCCATCCGAACCGCCTCCGCCGCTATCTTTTCAATGGTGGCCGTATCCACCCCTGCTTTCACCAGGCGCACTAGTTGACTGCCATGACGCTGCCCTGCCCCTTTGCCGATACCAAACGCGCCACTTTCTATCAGAGCTTGCACACTTTTGGGTAACATGAGCAGCGACAGCAAATCCGATATTTGCCCATCAGAAACAACGCCATGCCCCTTGCCCGCCGCCCTAGACGATAGATTAAACGTTTCTTTGCCTAGCTGAATGGAACGGGCAATCTCTATCACATTGGGGTTTTCGCGCTGACCATTTTCCGCCGCCATGTAATGATACATTTCCAAGTCGGTTAGCGGCCTGATAATCATCTTCATCGTGGTGAATTGCGCCCAATTTGGGAACGCCTCATCACCTTGCTGCCCCTGAGCCACGATGAGGTCATGGGCTAATTTTCGCCGATGCCCAAAGGCTTGTTGGGTTGTCCCATCAGCCATGCGGCGACCCATGGGGATTTGCAAAAGTCCGTTGGCATAAATATCGCTTGCCAATTCTGCCACATCGTTGAAACTAACCTCCCGTATTTGGTAAGGGTTGGGGGTAATCAGATCAAGCGGAATTTCCTCAAACGCCGCAGCTTTTATCGTAGAAACTTGGGTGGCATCCATCAATTGTTTCAGGAAAATCGGAACGGGGACATCGCCGCGTAATTTATCCAGTTGGGCCTTATCAGAAAGCGCGATTTTAATACTTGTCTGTGTCACCTCATCACTCCTTGTGAATCCCATTCGTTACGGCCATGTTAAAAGTTTCTTTCAATCTGCTCACCGTGATTCTGGCGACCCCCAGTTCTTTGGCAATGGTATCATCGCTCAACTTCATGCTTTTGCGTTCTTGATAATAAGCCCAACGTGCTTCATCCGTTTTCAATTCATCCCACAGCTTTATGCTGACCGTTTCCGCGTCCTCATTCAGCTTTTGTAACTGGCTCTCCACTTGACTTGCCAATGAGCCAACCAGAAACTCAGGCACACCGTTATTTTTCGCCACTTGCTTCACATTAATCAATAATGTGTTTAAGCCCATTGGAAAATCAAAGCGACTTAATTCTGCTTCAATCTTAACCTTTTGTTCAGCCGTCGCGCCATAACTGCTGGCAACATGCAACAGGGCTTGAATAGCCTGAGCTAAGGTGACTTGTAGCATGGGTTTAGGTGTTGCAACAACCTCAGATGACGCAACAGCTTTTGGTAATGATGCAACAATCTCAGATGATACAACCTCAGATGATGCAACAGTTTTTGGTAATGACGCAACAGGTTCAGATGATACAACCTCCGATGATGCAACAGCTTTTGGCAATGATGCAACGGGTTCAGATGATACAATCTCTTTGCGGCGTTGCGTCATGGCGGGCTTGGGGGATGATACAAGAACGGGCTTTGACGCAACAGGTTCATCCTGCGGCATGCTGCTTGTATCATGGGGTTGTATCCGATAAGCCATACCCACTGAGCCAAGCATCAGCGGTGCATAGCTTGCCACCGCAAAACTCCACAGCCAAAACAGCGGCAAGGGCAAGGCTTCAGGAATGGACTTAGCGAGTCCAGCCGAGGCAACCACGGGGCCGAGGGTCAAGGTAATCAACATAATCAGGGCCACTTTGAAACCGAGTAAGGCGCGCTCTTGTGACATGGTCTGGGCGTTAGTCTCAAACAGGAACAAAATCGCCCCGGCCTCAATCAGGGCGCGAGCTGACCAGGCCACCGTTTCCCAAATCCAGAACCAAAAAGGTAACTCGGCGGCAGCATGCCCACTCGCCAGCCAGCCCTGCAACGAATACGCGGGCATCAAGGTGGCCGCAGTTAAGAGAATAAGTAAGAATGTTTGGCGTTTTCGGGTGAGGGTCATGATTATTGTTGCCCTCCCGTTTTTAAGTCCTTGATGTTGTACGAAACAGGCTGTAACTCGGCGTAAATTTCATCATACCGTTTGCCTGTGGCTTGAGCATTACCGCCCACTTTTTCGCGGGTGTTGGTCTTGTTCATGCCCCGAATGATACACATGGCTATTTCCAAATCGCGGGCGGTATAAAGCAATTTGGCCTGTTCCATCAATCGTTCTGTATCAGAAAGGGAAACGGCAGAGGATGGCGTGAGAACGGCCTCAGAAACGTTGTTTTCGCTACCAGAACCGCTTGAAACGGCAAGAACGGCGGTGTTAGAATGGTCTGATTGACCGTTGTATAACCGTTTTGCGCCATACCGTTCTAAGTCAGGCAAGGGGTTAATGTCAATGATGCCCTTGTAATCCTCGTAGGTGGCATAAAACTCATATTGCTCGGTGCAAGCGGCCAGTCGCTCATAAAGCCGCTTTTTGTTGGCCTTCCCGCGCCGCAAGGCCAAGTAGTCGCCTGATAAACTACCGATACAAATTTGAATGAAATTACCTTTGTCGTTTGATGAGAGGTCAAGGTCTTCACACAAAACCGTTTGAGACAAAAGTATCAAATTATGGTTGGTGTGTGAGCCAGTGGAGTAAATAGAACGCAACATCGCCATAACATGGGCATGAGTGGCTTTATCTGTGGCTTTGAGGGATTTGAGCAAGCTAGGGGCTTCGTCAATGATGAGAATTTTGCGCCCTTGCCCCTGACGACTAGTTTCAGTCAGTTGAACCAGGGCTTGATGACTTTCGTAAAACTCCGTCACTGCCTGCACAAAATTTTTGCTGACTTTGGCATGGGTGGGTAAGAGCCAACCACTATCCACCTGATTAAACAATGGGTCAACTAAGGTCATGTCGAATGATACAAAGTATTCGTTCATGAAACAATTGACTAGCGTTGATTTACCACTGTTGCGACTCCCAAACAAAATCATGTGCAGTGACTTGGCTTGTTTCATGAGTGTATCAATCCAGATGGTCATGAAAGGTGTTACTAATTCGGGGGCGGACAACAACATTGTTTCAGGCTCATTGGGTTGTGTCAAAGCGGGAATGTAACGTGTTTCACCTTGATGTATCATGAAGAGGGCTTTGTTTTGTGTCACCTCTTTGATGATGGTGGATGATGCAACAACCTGAGCATGGTTCAAGGCCGCTTGGCTATGAATGACCAGGGCTTGGGCGCGCATTTGTTCGGTGGTTGCTTTGGCCTGACGCAATTCTTCAAAGCGCATCAACAAGGCTACAATCCTGTCACCACTGAACCAGGCCAGCCAAACGCCACCCGCAAGGATAAGAGTTAGGCACAATGCCTGAACCGTCATGAGCAAAACCCCGAACAAAACCAGCAATTGGCTATAAAATACCAGGCTAAGTCCCAGGATGGTGGTGGCGGCAACTACGGCAATTGAAAGCAAAATTTCTAATTTTGGCGTGGTCATGAGCGCACCCCCCAGGCCAGAGCCTTGATGAAGATGGTCGTCATAACCACTATGAGCAGGGTTTGACTGAGGATAGTCAGGGTAGAATATGTCATGGCTTGGGTAACTTGAGCCGCCATGAGGGGGAAGGCTGCCATGAGCCACATGGCGAGTAAAAGCGGGGTGAGGGGCAATGTGAACATTTGCCCATTGCGCGTAATGGTCAAACTGAGGTATACTGTTGTTTGTGTCATGATAAAGTTCCTGTTGCAAGGGTTTTTGAGTGATGCCTTTGTCCTCTAAGTTCGCTTAGGGGACATCGTTTTTTAAACGGTTGGATTATTTTTCTAACGGACTTTCATTTGAGCAGGTGAGAGAACTTATTCATCATTGCGGTCTAAATTGACCACCATAGCCCTGCCTGTGGCAATGGCAAAAAGCATGCGGCCGATGCTCCCTTGTTTGGGGGCATTGTGAGAGCGAAACCCATTGTCTCCAGCAATTTGAGCCAGGGCAGTATTTATCTCGCCTCTATCCGAATCTGCGGGCAAGCGGACGGTTAATAAGGGTGGTTTTGGTTTATGGGTAGTTTTCGTTGGCATAGATTTCCTCTGAATGGGTAGATAGTTGCAGTATACCACAAGGTAGTTACCTTGTCAAGAGTCAATTTGTTTCAATTTGCCGCCTGGCTTCAACGGTAGAAATAGGGTCTACTCTTTTGAACCGCGCGGGTTTGGGCGGCTCAAGATAAACCACACAGACTTTTTCTCGGCCATGCGACCTGTAGGGGTGGATAATCGCGAACCTTTTTCGTATAGGACTATAAAAAGTTTGTTTGAGACAGTGAGCCAGCCTGAACTGAGCCTCCGAAAGTAACCCCTCCGTCACCAGGCGGCGCGTCATGGGGCGCAGTCGTTCTTTTTTAATGAGTTCGCCCGTTTTCATCGTTAGCCTGTAATTATTCTTATCCTCCATTTTAACCCCCTTTCGCTATCAGCGCAAAATTCCCTGTTTTCTGATTAAAATGCGTCATGCCGCCAGCCAGCGCGATTTGATAATACTGCTCGCTGACCGTGCCATCGTCCACCAGTTTGTGCGTAATGCTGACCAATCCATTAGTCGGGTTGACGGCGGCTAAAAATTCCCTGACCTCGCTTAGACACTTTCCCAAATGGGGGTATCTTTTCTTTTTTTCCATTGTGATGATTTTTTCTTAGCCATAATTACACTTTTTCCTTTTCGTTGCTAATAAATTCAATATACCAATTTCCTGGCATGTTTTTATATTTCATCGCGCTGTGTAGGGCGCGGGTAATGGTGTTCTTAAGCCGTCCTTCCAACATTTGGCAGACTAGGGGTGGGGCAGCGATGACAAATTTATCGCCCTCCATCTTAACTAGCTTGGCGTAATGGAGGCCACCATTGTAGCTCGCGTCCCCCAGGCTGGCCTTGAGCATCCGCTTGGCATCTGCCCAAGCCTCCAGATAATCAGCCTCCACCGTTGGGGCAGGTGGCTCGGCAACGCGGCCATGTCCATTCGTATAGTAGGTCAGTGGTGGAGCATCGCCGTTGGTGTAGGGCGAAGTAGGGGAATGGGGCGCAACCCCGTTGCCATTTATGACGGATTTTGGCGCGGCATCTGACTCGTTGTTTAAAGACGGAGTTGCTTGCCACATGTAGAGTTCGGGGACTTTTAGTGAGCCATCAGCCTTTTTGTCCATGCAAAAGTAATAGGCATAAACACCACCGCCTGTCCCAGGGAAACGGGCCAGGTGGTTTTTGGCTTTTTCTATATCCTCATCGGTTTTTAATCCTGCTTCCAGGTTGTCCAGGGCAATTTTTAATTTTTTGTCACTCATTATACCGAGTTCGCGTAGTCTAATACTACGCGTGGAGCGAAGCGACACGCTGGAAAGTTGTTCACTTACAGGGCTTTTTTCCGCTTCATCCGTTTGTAATGTAATGGGACTTAATAACGGTATAGTTGGTAATGTGGTGGTAGTGGGTTGGTGTTTGGACTCTTTGTTTTCTTCTTTGTTTAAATCATGGTTTAAAACATGGTTTGGTGTGTTACATTGGCGCGCACAGTCAGTTACATTGGCGCGCTCACCCTGTGACATTGGCGCGCTCATGGTGTTACATTGGCGCGCACACCCTGTTACATTGGCGCGCTCACCTATTACAAAAAAAGAACCATTCTTAAGATGATAAAGATTTCCCTCTTGGTCAAACACTAAATTTTTGTTAATAGAATAGACGTTTCCACCCTTTCTTTCCTCAATGGTGATTAACCCTACGCCTTCCCATTCAGCCAGTTCTTTTAAAATTTTCTGAATAACGGAATGTCTACTAATACCGCTATGGGTTTTGAAATAGGTCATGGAAATCTTGTCAGATTGTTGTTGATAACCAATCGTCAATCGCCAGATAAAGAAAAATAGATAGAATTGTTGATGTGTTAAAAGTTTCATTAACACATCTATTATCAAGTGGTGGATTTGGGTAAAATTGCCTCTTTGTATCCCAAATAACATTGGCTGGCCTGGTATCGTTCGCTCCAGGTTCAGGCCATACAAATTACCCTCACCCTGTCCAGTAATGTGGTCAATGAGATAATGACCTGTTAATGCAGGGCGGTTTTCGGTGGCCTCAAGGCCGTCCTCTAACTGAGCTAGAGCTTCCCACATCGTTGAGCGTGCCTGTATCCCTGCCCCTGCCATCGCCTCCTCATATGTGAACCGCCGTTGAATCGGGTCATTATGGTTATGTTTCGTATGACGGAGCATAAACAAAAATATCTCCAAAGAGCTTGGACGCAATTGGGGGCGAATGTAATCGCAAAAATAGTTATCCATCATCATTTGATAACCCTCTACGCCTTTACCGTAATAAAAATCTACATCAAACGCGCGAATGAGCGTGGGGGGGGTGACAATATCACCTTTGAGCGCAGGACAATCTTTACAGCATGGAGTCATCTTAAACCTCGCAGGGAAAACAAAAAACGGCCTTTGTGCAGGGAACTAGTGGATGGACTGGAACCAACGCAACACAACGTAATGCAATCGTGAAACGCCCACTAGCCCCATGCAAAAAAGCCGCATAGGAAAAATCTATTAAATTAAACGTTGTGTTAAGGTTTACTACTATTGGTTTCCAGTCCAATTGGTCAAAATTATAGCATGGCTTAGGTTTTATGTAAAAAGTGGCAAACGAACATTTAATAATGTTCATATATACCCCCTTTTTGGGGAAAACAAAAAACGGCTTCTTTGGGGGAAGCTAGTGGGTGGCCTGCAACCAACGTAACACAACATAACGTAATCGTGTAAACGTCCACTAGCCCCTTGCAAAAAAGCCGCATAGGAAAAATCTATTAAATTGAGAGTTGTGTTAAGGTTTACTACTATTGGTTTGCAGGCCAATTGAGGGAGATTATAGCACAACCATGTAAAAAGTCGCAAAAGGGCATTAATAAATGCGCTTTTGCGACTTCGCCCAAAAAAGACTATACTTACTGTAGATACAATGACTTCGGTACTATGAGGCGGTTGGCAGCTGACCCCATCAGTATTAAAAAAAGCAAAGCGCGAGGTAGATGTACCTCGCGCTTTGTGACCTAAAAAACCTATTGTAAATCTCACCACGAACAGTGTAGTAAAAAAACGTCCTGAATGTATTAACATGTAGTTTGGGGCGTAAACGGGTGGGGTGGACTACCGTCTAAAGTTGATACCCCACCCGTTACGATATAATTGTGCCTTCTCTCGTATGTAGAGGGAAGGCATTTTTTTGTGCAATGGGTTAGTGTAACCTGACTCCTTGGCTAAAGCAATAGTTAAAGTGTCAAATATAAAAAACTCATAACATTTTACCGCCTCAATTGGCCAGGGGAGACTCGAACTCCCCCTTAAGCTGACCGTCAGCCGCTTTTTTTCTTTTGCAAAAATTCCTTCAGCCGTTCCACCTCCGCCCGCGACACCGCCTTATGCGTGGTCAAGGCTGAGGAAAAGCCCCGCAACGTCCCCAGCTTGATGCGTTGGGAAACATATTGGATTTTCGTCCCCAAGATTTCCGCCGCCAGGCTTTGGCTGATTAAATCTTGGGGATTTTTGTCCGCCTCAATAAAGAATAAACCACAACTCGTACATTCAAAGGCTGTTTTCGCCTCCCCCCGTAACATGACTTTTTCTTTAATCGACATTTCTTTGCGACACACCGGACATTTTTTCATTGTTTCAGCCTCACGTATTCATTTTATACCAGATAATGACTATTATCTTTACAATGAACCTCTTGTCAAATGAACATGAGGGAGACTGAAACCGCCCCCCTCATGTTCGATGATAGAAACTGGCTTACACCATCAAATCAAACACCTCACTCAAACGCGCTTTTTCTTTAACCAAGTCGCTCAAACTGATAATTTTATCCGCCCAATCCACTTGGTTAGTGCGTGAGCCAATCACCACCGCGATAATCTTCACGGGTCGCCGCAGCTTGGCCTCGGCCAACGCTTTTTTGAACTCGGCAGTGGGGCTGCCAAAGGCTTCATCCGTCAGAAACAGAATATCCGCCGCCATGTCCCCCGCGTCAATCAGGTTCAAGGCCGCCGTCAGCGCAGGCCAGGGGCGCGTCCCCCCATCATAAAAATGTTCTAAATGCTTAAACACCGACTCCATCGTGGCTGCCTGCGCGTCCCAGACATGATAATCGTAAGAAAACGGAATTGAATAAAAATCCCGCTTATCCTTTCGGGCAATGTCCAACAACGCCCACTCCACGGCCACGGCCAACGCATGGGGCGCGCCCTCCATACTGCCCGACTCGTCCCTGACAATCACCATGCCGCCCTTGTTTTTCGCCTCATCGCCGCGATAATGGCGATGAAAGACTCCACCATCCACCACGCGGCTCAAAAAATCCACTTTCACTAACGGACTTTGACTTATCATGGCGGCATACTCCCAGGAAGCCAAATGGCTTGGGTCAAGTTCTTTGGCCTGGTAGCCCGTAAACTCGGTGTGACCCTTTTTAGACCGTCGCTTGGCCGCCCGCGTGGTGCGCTTGGCCCAGCCCAAAAAATCAGCCAGATGTTTCAAGTGGGGGTTATAGGCCAGCAAGCGCATGGCCTCCCCCGCCATCTCCAAACTGACTTGACCAGGCTCGCCCCCTGCCGCTTCCGAAAAACCCCGCACAAAGGCCATCTGGTCAGCCACCTCGCCAGAGGCTTTTTTAGCCTGTTGGTTGATTTGACTAACCAGCGTGGCCTTTATTTGGGCTAAATCACCTTGCGCTGCCACCTGAGCCTGTTGGTAAGCCGCCTCACATTGCGCGGCCTGCCTTTGCGCCGCCTCAAGCTGGGCCTGTAGCTCCTGTTTCATGCCTTCATCCATTTGTTCTACCAGCGAATCAAAAATCTCATTTAACTCACCCCTTTCTTCAACGGATTTTGTAAGTTCAGCCGCCTGGGTCGCCGCTGCCTTCATCTGTTGCTGGGTCGCGGGCGGGATAATGTCCGCCAAGAGTTTATTCAACATTTGCGCCCCCAGCCCCGCGGCCACCATATCCCCATCACAGGCGCGGCGCAAATCCTCATAGCCAGGCGTTTGCATGGCCTCCCGAAATATCTCCCCCAACGCCTCTAAACCCAGCGAGGGGTCAATCAACGGATTGGCCTTATACATGGCCCAAAATGCGTCCCGTAACGGCTTTCCGCCCATTTTAAGGGCCGCCGCCTCATCTTCCTTCGCCAATCGAGGCAGGGCTTTCGTCACCTCCTGCCAATCCAGCAGGTCAAATTTATTGGCGTTCAAGGCACTGGAAATCTCTTGTTGCCATAAGTTACTTAAGGTTATTTCATGGTTCATTTTTTTTCCTTGAGGGCGTAACCAGCATCCGCGAAGGACGCGAAGAAAAGCGAAGTTTTTGTTTTTTTTCTTCGCGTCTCTTCGCGGATGCTACGCTTAGTTGGCTATAATTCGCCTCGCCCCACTTTATCCACCAAATCTTGCGACTTGTTGGAGACATCATCCAAACGGTAAAAATACTCCTCCGCCTGGCCTGAATTTACCAATTGGGTCGCTTCCCGTTTAAGGCCATTGGCCTTGCGGATAAGCCCCAAACGGATTTTGTCCTGCTTATCGGCGGGAGCTTGCTTAATCTCCTGGCCTTCCCGTTGCAGGTCGGCCAATTTCCCCTCCAAGCTGAGAACTTCCCCCGCCGCGGGGTCGCACAGAGCCAACAGCGTTTTGACCACGCCCTCGCGCTCATCCGCCTGTGACCACAAAATCCAGCGCCCCACCGCCAAATCCAGCGGCACGGGGGTCAGACTGCCCCGCAACAGGCAATTTCCACAGGCCGCTTTAAGGTATTTTCGCCACCGCCTATCACTCACCTCCGCCCCCTTAAATTCACGGCGGATGCTGACCATCGTATCCATGACTTCATCGGGTGGGTTTTGGGCTAACACCTCTGCGGCCGCGGCCAACAAGCGAATTTCATCACTGTGCAGGGTGGTGGTCATGAGAGTTGCGCCCGCGCTCGCCACTAACATGTGGCGGAAGTCGCTCATGTCATGCACATAGCCCGTCTCTACACGAATTAAGAAACGGTCATACACCGCCTGACTTTCCTGCTGGTCAGGGATTTCGTTACTGGCACTCATGGCCGAGAGTAACGGAATATGTCTATCCTGCCCGCCACTAGAAACGCGACGTTCCTCTAAGCCGTCTAACAAAATATTGACGACTTGGGGCGAGGCTTTCCAGATTTCATCCAAAAAAGCCAGGTCAGCACAGGCCAACGCCGCCCATTTCCGCAGCCATAGCCCTTGCGCCAAAGCTTGAGGGTCTAGCGCGCCCAAAATTTCGTCGCGAGGCAAATCAGGATTCATGACCACCCGCCAGAAATTTCCGCCAATCCCCTCCGCAAACAACCGTAAGACGGAGGATTTGGCCGTCCCAGGCGAGCCATACACGAATAAATGTTCACCGATGGCTAAACTCAGAGCAATCGCCTGGGTCAGTTCGGTGCGGCCAATGAAGTTGGCGGCGACGGCTTGGGCCAGGGCGTTCAGCCGTGTGCCAACGTCCATAATATCCACTAATTGACTACCATTACGGGGTGTTTCGCTATGCAAAAAGGCGCGGCCACCCATCAGCCGTTGATAGACCCCGTTTTCAGGCGGGGTCAAAGTAATCATTTGTTTCTTAAATTTGGCGTACATGTTTGCTCCTATTGGATGCTCACCACCGCATCCTGACATGGTTGATATAATGTTTCCAATATCTCTAAATCATCTTGCAACGATGTTTTTAACAACCCCACCAGAGATTTAATTTCCAGTAATTCTTTCAGCAACCGCGTGGCCTGTTTCTCATACCGCGCGCCTGCCTTATCTTTATCCTCTGACTTCGCCAACGCCACCGCCTGCCGTTGCAAAGCCATGAGCCGCGTCGCCACATCATCACAACTCGCTTGCGTCACATCATGGAGAGCCTGCGAGTCCGCCGCTGAAACGGCAAACACGTAGGCCAACGGTTGTTGACCTGGGCTAAGTTGAGCCATGCCGCGCACATAATTCCGCATGGACATCAAACGGTCATACATGCCAACCTGTTCAGGAATGTAATAGGTGGCATAGCCCCCCACCAGCGTCACCCGACTGCAACTTAACAAAAAGTGGCGCAGCCCCGCACGAATGTCATTGGCGGTACAACTATTTTCCAAGGCCGCTTGCTTCAGCTTGAGTTTATCCACCAAATCCTGAATAATCTGAAAGTCTATCCAAGAGTCGGCGGCAGGCGAAAAATAGCCCTTACGCAAGCCCGTCTGACAATCAAACTCTAAGGTCGCCACCGTCTCCACCTTCAAGTATTTCTTTTTGCCCATGCCATCATCCGTGTCGTTCAATGATGACGGGACATAACGCACTTCCTGCAAACTGCGGCGCAAAATGGGGGCTTTGCGAGAGATATTCTTATGCTCAATTCGCACCATAGGTTCAATCCCATATTGGCCGACAATTTCCACGCGTTTCCCATATAGCACTGGCACTTTAAGCCCTTTCTGACCCAAATTGGTGGCGATTTCCCACGCATTGCGGGCAGATTTGGCCTTTGGCACATATAGCTCCTCAAAGCCCACGCCTTGAGCTAGAGCTAACAATTCGTTAATCGGGGGGTGGCACTGGTCGGGTAAACTAATCACCGTCAACCAACCACGCCCTAAGGTATCTGTCATTTTGACCTCCCAGTTAATTCGTGCCAATTGGCACAAAAAAGACCCCCACTCACGGTGGGGGTCTCGTTGTTTTTATCTGATGGGTTTCCAATTCCAATCCAAAATGTTCTTGCGTCTATTTTGGACGGCCTGGAATTTTGCTTCACAGAGCGTAAGTTGGTAGATACGCCTTTTAGCCGTGAACGAGATTTCTTCAATCACAAAGCCATCTGCCAGCCCCAACAATGTTTTAATAAACTCTTGAGTATCTGTAGCCATCGCCTCATTATACTCATTTTTCGACATTTTACAATGATTTGTCTATTAAATAAATATTCACTCCCATTTAATGACCTTTTGCGGGTAAGGTCAACTCAACCCGTCTCAATTTAATCCCCCTGCTGTGCCAATTGGCACAGCAGGGAGGCTACCCTAGCCGTTGGAAATCCCAACGGCTAAACGCGAAGGGCTTAAAGCCTATTTATCCTCGCCCAGTCGAGTCATTCAAATTTGATGCCCCCCGTTTCGGGGTCAAACTGCCAGCACTTTATTGTTTCTATCACCACTTCAGGCTCAGGAAAGTTTATGGGCGCAATCCCCCAGGGAACATACAGGTAATAATTTATCATGAGGGCTTTCAACACGATACCGTCATTGTCCTGAGCGTACAGCCTGACGGAATAATCTCCCGCGAGCATAAGCAACCGCCCCGTCCCCGCGCACCCATCGTAGGTGGTCAACAGCCGTTGCGCCAACGTTTTCTCGCCCATGGTGATTTGTGACATCATCTTAACCACCCCCAGCGGCGTGGGATAAAAACCGTTATTTCCGCCCCAATGGTAAGCCGATAACAGGTCGCCAAAATAATCGTAGGGGTACAGCAACATCGCATCGAGCGCGAAAATCTGGTAAAGTCGGTCACTCGCCCCCTCACACGGTTCACGCGGCAACGCCTGCACCCACTCGCTGCCCAACGAATAAAGAATCCAATCGAAAAAATAAGGAATATTTTGGCTGCCGCTACTGCCCCCATATTCCAGCGTTTCCATACAGGCTTGCAACATCCGCATGGTGCGCGGTTCGGGGGTGTCCTCCCAATCCATTTCGGGAATAGGGCTGTCGGGCAATTGCCCCGTTTGGTCAAAGTGCCAATGGCATCGCCCCCACCAAGCCCACCGCCCATTCACCCGCGTTTCCAAATCCATTAACATTTCCAAAGCCCAGCCATGCGGCAGGTTTGGGCGCGTCACCTTCGGGTCAGGCTTACGCGGAAACTCCTGGGCTTGCGCCATCTTCCGCCGCCCCGTCATCTTGATATCGTGACGGGTTGCTTCTTTGGCTGCTTCTTCTGCCAGAGTCATCATCTGAGTTTCAAGCCTCCGGTAATGGGGTCACGCGTGAACTTAGCCTCAAGCGGCACGCGCCCTAATTTTAGCCCACCCGTTTCAGGGTCAAACTGCCAAGACATGCCCAGGTGCGGCAGGTCAGCCATTTCTACCCGCTTGGCCGCCTTCACTGCTTTGGGCGCGTGCTTAACCGCCCTGGCCCTAATGTCAGTGGCAATGCGGTTGTAACACTGCGTTTGTTCATATGGGGTCAGCTGTTCAGGGGCAATCTCCCGCCAAGCCTGCTCCGAAATCCCACCAGGGCCGTAGACTTGATACGCCTGATGAGCCGCCCAGGTCATGACATTCACCCACTCGTCATGCAACGGATTTTCTAAGGCTGACGCTTTCATAACAATGGTCACTTCCAACGGCGTTGCCAGCAGTGGATATGGGTTTTCCCCCTCGCTAAAAATTTGGGTCAACCTTGCGTGACGGACATTTTGGGTCAGCCACGCGGGGGTGTCCGCTGCCCAGGGGCTGTTGCTGTGCATCACCGGGCCGCGGAGGTATTTACCTTGCTCAGAAGTCATTTTCAGGCCCGCGAGTTCGCTCATGGCGAGGATAACTTCCACGCTTGCGTTCACCCTGGCTAAAGCCAAAATCAGCCCTTGTTTGTGTTCAAGCTCAATTTGAGCTATAATATTGTCAGTCATTTTAAGACCCTTTTAAATTCTAAATTCAAGAGAACGGCGCGCCTAGTGTGGCGTGCCGTTCTTTTTTATTTAGCATAAAATCCGTTGATTTTCGTCCGGTAACGCTAACACATGGTCACAATACCCATCGAGTTGCATTTTAATTCTCGTGCCAGACCGCCGATTGCGCTCAAACATGGCGAGAATCGTGGTCTGAGTCTCGGTGGGGTCGGTGAACATATTTTCTTGTGACAGAAATATCTGCACCGACTTGACCCCCGATTTTTTGAACATCACCCACAGTTCCACCGCCGCCAGCACATCTTGGGCGATGGCCGCATCAGGCGGTCTACGCCCCTGCTTGACCAACTCCTCCACCTGCGCCACCTTGATGATTGACCACCGCAACGCATTAGTCACACTGCGGATGTCGTTATCATATGAGTCGTAAGTCAGCATGGTTAACCACGCTGACCCATAGACCCGCGCTAACAGGGCGCGCTCTAGGCGCGCCACCCCCGCCAAGTCTACCGAGTGAGTGCGCGCATCCAGGATGGCTACCCGCTCCGACTCCGGTAGTTTGCCCAACCAAGCCGAGACAAAACGGCTGTTGGCCTGAGCCATGAAAGTCTTCTCAGGCGACTCCTTCACCTCCAACATCAAGAGCAAGTCGCCGCTGATAAAGTGCGCGTCCACTGCCGCCCATTCATCTTTACTGTAACTTTGATTAAGTCTCATATTGGCCTCATTCACAAACAACACTAAATCCACCTCTGACAGGACGCGCCGCACTAAAATGGGTTGTTCGTAATCGCCTACGTCCAAGCCCAATTCATGGGCGCGCTCAGCCAACATCTCGCGATACGTTTGGGCTTGCCAGCCATCTTCATGGTAGGCATGCGAGAGAATGGCACACCGCCCATTGCCTACCGTAACGTAATCCTGAATAACAATGGGCGTTCCCAGCGACAACTGCCGAAACTCAGCCAAAAATTGCCACGCATCGAAATAGGCATAAATTTTGCTGAGATAAAAATGGCGCGCCAACGTCGCGCCACGCGGTTGTAATATCGCTAAGGGATAGCCCTCAAATGGCTCGCCGAAATAGCTATGCGAATAACGAATTTTCCTTAAATCCCTGACCTCATACTCTAGGGTGTAAATATGGTCACTCACCAGACTAGGTATTTTTATGGTCATGAATGATTTGCTCCACCTCGGACAGAAATGTTTCATCGGTCAGTACCTTTTCCTGTAAATCGGTCAAGACCCTTTCTCGCCGCCAGGCGGCCCACTTCTGTTGCTCGGCCTCCTGCCGCTTCGCCCTATCACGGTCATGACAGGCTTGCCTGACGGCCTGGTTTTTATCCATGCGCTCCCGTAAAATTTGCCAAGCCGCGGCCTTTTCCGCCTCAGTTCCATCGTGGCAATCTAACACTTTATTCATTTCTGCCCCGATTCTATCCCCTTCCTCCACCCAGGGATTTTCCTGGAGATATTGCCGATAATCCCTATTCCAGGGCAAGGTATAGACCCACTCAGGCAGAATTTTCCGCATGGATTCCACTAACACATAATCAAACATGGCCGCCATTTCTTCAGTTGAATCTGACTGACAATGCTCTAGCTCCAGGCAAAGCTGCAACTCTAACCCTTTGAGTAATTTTTCTAATGGTTGCTGCCCTTTGAGCAACCATTCCAAGCCCACCCGTCCCCGCTGACGCAACATGGCAAAGCCGAGATTAATGTCTTGGTCGTAAAATGTCCCATCCCAAACGCTTTTCAGGTCAACCCCGTAAAAATCCATGTGCCTGACCTTCAGTCGGTTTTGGGTGACGGTATGAACCGCTGAATGGGCTAAATAGTCGCCATTGACATCATCATTTGTGTTGGTATTTTTCTCCATGAAATCGCCATTTAAGCGATAAGCGCAAGGGATATATTCCTCGCGCTGCTGAGGTAAATACTGTTTGGCTGTCCAGACAAAAAATTTCTTGATGCCAGGCAGTTCTG
>Ga0316608_1000408_pt1 | contig 20962 bp, 20 predicted proteins | sample MIS2016152B_MG_FD_207673 | JGI IMG/M metagenome (GOLD analysis project Ga0316608, IMG submission 207673) | Microbial mat bacterial communities from Middle Island sinkhole, Lake Huron, Michigan, United States - MIS.2016.152B | ecosystem: Environmental > Aquatic > Freshwater > Lake > Sediment...
TGTACCCTTTTAATAGGCGATAAATCATGTATAGGCTTTAATGCTACTACCATAATAATGGTAGAACAGTTTGGATTGGCAATTATACCGCGGGGACGAACCAAAGCATCGGCAGCATTTGCCTCTGGAACTACCAAAGGTACATCGGCATCCATACGAAACGCACTGGAGTTATCGATCATTACCGCACCATATTTAGTAATAGTGGTGGCGTATTCTTTTGATATACCGGCTCCTGCTGAGGTAAGGGCTATGTCAATTCCTTTAAAATCGTCGTTTTGTTTTAATTCCTTTACGGTAAGGGTTTTTCCTTTATATTGGTAAGTGTTTTCCGCACTGCGTGCAGAGCCAAAAAGAATAAGTTCGTCAAGCGGAAAATTCCGTTCTTCCAATACGTTAAGGAATTCCTGGCCTACTGCACCACTTGCTCCTACTACTGCAACTTTCATATTTTCTGTTTTTTTAGTGTTAAATATCCAAAAATACTATATTTATAGAAAAAATATGTTCTAAAATATGTTTTTTGGCTTCTATCATGATTTATTACTTGAGAATCCTCGTTTTTATTTTTGTTTTGATTCCTGTTCACTGCTATTCTCAATGGACTGATACTTTTTCAGATTCCAATTTTTCTGAGAATCCGGCGTGGATGGGCGACATCACTAAATTTGATATAAATTCAAGTGGACAATTGCACTTGAATGCTCTTCCTGTTTCGGGGAAAGCCTATTTGGTAACTCCGTCAAAAGTTTCGAGCGCAGCTAGTTGGAAATTCATGGTACAAACGGACTTTAATCCATCCTCGAGCAATTATTCGAAAATATATTTAATGTCGAATACCGCCCGAATCGATTCTTCTTTGCAGGGATATTATCTTAAAATTGGTAGTGGCGACGACGATATGGCATTATACCGTCAGAATGGTACCGTTAGTCAGCTGATTGTGGATGGGCGGGATGATATGCTGGATGCCTCTGTAAATAAGCTGCGCATTCAGGTAACCCGATCGGCGAAGGGCGAATGGTCGGTTTTTGCCGATACTACCGGTCAAACGAATTATTCACTGATCGGATCTGCCATTGATACAAGTTTTTGGATTTCAAATTATTTTGGAGTTCTGGCGGTATATACCTCTACCCGTTCTACAAAATTTAGGTTCGACGATTTTGAAGTTTCCGGAAAGATCTCGACTGATACAGTATCTCCTAAAGTATTTAATTGGGTAATTGAAAGTGATAGTGTTATTTCTTTTGAGTTTTCGGAAGCTATAAATAATGCTGCGTTATTGAATAAGAGTAATTATAGATTACCAACAGGATATGATGTTTCAAAAACAAATTCTACCGATAATAAAAAGGTAAGTATTACCATTTCACCGTCTATTTCATGCACGCAAAAACTACTTTTTACTATTTCAAGCCTTACCGATTTGTCTGAAAATATAATTGCAGATACTTCATTTCAGCTTTTCTATTGTCCGGGTGAGAGGTATGATGTGGTTATCTCCGAAATAATGGCCGATCCGGATCCAGTTGTTAATCTTCCTAATAGTGAATATCTGGAGTTCATTAACCGAAGTAACTCTAAATTGAACCTCGGAAAATGGAGCCTGCAAATAGGAGAGGATAAAATTTACTTTCCCGATATTGAGCTTCCTGCTGATAGCATACTTATAGTTACTACAATAAATAATTGCCCTGCCTACAAAAAACCGGGGAAGTGCCTTGAAATATTATCGACCAATAGCCTCAATAATTCCGGTGAGTATTTAGGGCTGAAAAATAAATCGGGGAAACTTATTCATTGGGTAAATTACAGCGACAAATGGTATGGAAACATGCTGAAGGAAGATGGGGGATGGTCGCTCGAAATGATTGAGCTGGATAGTCCCTGTTTGGGTAGCTCTAACTGGCGTGCAAGCAATAATTCTTTGGGAGGTAGCCCTGGCGAAATAAACGCTCAGATAAGTTCAAATCCTGATATTGAAAAATTTTCCTGGAAAAGAATAGGTGTGGAAAACGATTCTGTGATCCGGATTTATTTTTCAATACCGGTAAATAATCAAAGTCTTTCTCCGGAGTGGTTTACTGTAGACGGAGGCTTTGGACATCCCATGAAAATTGATATTGATCCGCTGGAGCATTTGTATGTTGATTTGGGTTTTTCCAGGGCTTTTCTCAAAAATCGAACTTACTCACTTGAGATTTCCGATAAACTTACCGATTGCAGCAATGTCCCGTTACAACAAACAGAAATTGTTTTGTTTGGTGTTCCATCAATTATCGAAGTTGGCGATGTTCTGATAAATGAAGTGTTATTCAATTCTTTTGCAGGAGGTTCGGAGTTCGTCGAAATTTATAATAATAGCGATAAATTTATTAAGAGCGAGGATATTAAGTTTGCCTATAGCAGCTCTACGGAGAATTATACCGGAAAACTCGAATTAGGGGATTCGCCTTTTATTATAGCTCCACATTCATTTTTGGTGTTAACTTCAAATAGCAAAGGTGTCGCCAGTTATTATAATGTTTCAGAAGATAGACTGCTCCTCGAAATTCGTGATTTTCCGGTTCTTAATAATTCAGAAGGCTGCGTCGCCCTTTTAAGTTCTGATTTGACTGAAATTGATGAATTTTGCTATTCCGAAAAAGAACATTCTCCTTTATTGGCAACTAATTCCGGTGTCTCGTTGGAGCGCATTCATTACGATGAACCTGCAAAAAATACTGCGAACTGGAATTCCGCCGCATCAACCGAAGGGTATGCTACTCCGGGTTATCAAAACTCCCAATATTTAAGCCCTGTAAGTTCGGAAGAAGAAGTTTATCTGGAGGAAGAAATATTTTCACCCGATAATGATGGCTTTAAAGACATTCAAACATTGCATTATAAATTAGACAAGTCTGGTTATGTGGGTAATATAATGGTTTTTGATGCGTTGGGCCGCAAAATTAAAATATTGGCAAATAATATGGCGCTTGGCACCGAGGGACTACTCCTCTGGAATGGACTGGATGATAAGGGACAACTGGCTCCTTCAGGTATATATCTTTTTTATGCCGAACTCCATCATTCGTCGGGTGAGGTAATAAAGTATAAAAAAACGTGTGTTTTGGGAATGCCGTTTAATCGGTAAATTTAGATGGATATTATCAATTGCTTTAACAGTTTGGTCATTTGAGGTTCGGCTTTATTAGCAGCATTCAGCACATCCTGGAGGGTAACATGTTTTATTTTTCCGGGTACCCCTAAATCGGTAATTATTGAAACAGCAAAGCACCGTAATCCCATATGGCGTGCAACAATAACCTCAGGTATTGTGGACATCCCAACGGTATCCGCTCCAATAATTCGTAAATAGAAATATTCTTTTGGAGTTTCCAGCGATGGGCCGGTAACGGCAACATAACAGCCTTTTTGAATTTTTAGGTTTTGCGAAGCTACAATTTCTAAGGCTTTTTTTATCAGTTCTGCATCGTACGGTTGACTCATATCCGGGAACCGTGGCCCAAGTTCATCAATGTTTTTTCCAATAAGTGGATTGGGAAGCAAATTAATATGATCATCAATAATCATTATGTCGCCTACTTCGTAGGACGGGTTTAAGCCGCCGCTGGCATTTGAAAGGAATAAAGCTTTAATGCCTAAAAACTTTAACACACGAACCGGGAATGTAACCTGATCCATGGAATATCCCTCGTAATAGTGAAAGCGGCCTTGCATGGCAACTACTCTTTTGCTCCCAAGCATCCCGAAAATTAATTTTCCATGATGGCTTTCAACCGTCGAAACCGGGAAATTTGGAATCTCTTCATAATCGAGTGTGAAAAGTACTTCAAGTTCCTTTACCAGGCCGCCTAACCCTGTTCCCAGAATAATACCAAATTCGGGTTCAAATGCTATTTTACTTTTTATAAAGGATACTGTTTCGGTTATTGTTTTTAACATAATGGAAAATATATTTGTTAAAACTTTCATCCTCTGTCGGATGAAATGCTATGTGAATCGGGATATAAAACCATTGGTTGGGACCAAGCATAATTGAAGCAAATTCCTTCAGTCGCGCCATATCCTTCTCGGTGGTCAAAATAATTTTTTTGTCGCCGGGCAATGTTTCGAGTTCATTGTGGATCTTTCGCAGGTCGTTTTGGGTAAAAAAGTGATGATCGGGGTAGCTGATCATTTTAAAATTATCGGTATATTTTTCCAGTTCTGCTTTTAGGGGGGCTGGATTAGCGATCCCGGTTACCAGCAGGATGCTATAGTTCTCTGCCGCGATTTTTTTATAAGTGATTTCGAGTTGGGTGTCGGTAAACACCGGTTGAGGTTCGCAATAGGCTATCGAAGTAAAATATACATGCTGATTGGCAAGTACGTCCAGATGCTTAACAAGAACTCTGCGGTCGATTGGTTTAATAATTTCGGGCGATTTCGAAAACAAAATTATATCGGCGCGAAATCTTTCAGAAGAAGATTCCCTTAACCAACCATAGGGCATAATGTGGTCTTTCAATATAGGACGGCTATAATCAATTAATAAGATTGAGATCCCGGGCTTTACATATCGGTGTTGAAAGGCATCGTCTAATAAAATTATATCCAGGTCGGGGAGTTCTTTCATCAACCGTTCAATTCCCCTTACCCGATTACGATCGACAGCAATTGTGACATTCGGATATTTTTCTTTAAGTTGCCAGGGCTCATCTCCAATTTGGCTTACTGGAGTATTTATGTTGGCAATAACAAAGTCGCGCGATTTACGCTTGTATCCGCGACTAAGCACTGCCACTTTATATTCTTTCGATAAAAGTTCGATCAGGTATTCAATATGGGGGGTTTTCCCGGTTCCTCCCACGGTAATATTTCCCACCGAAATGATTGGAATAGGAAATTCCTTCGATTTTAAGACAGAAATATCGAAAAGTTTATTTCGTATACCAACTACCAACCCGTAGATGATAGATAATGGGTAAAGAAGTATTTTAATGATAAATGGCGCTCGCTCTCCCATATCAAATCAAAAAATTAAACATCTGCCATTTAAACGGTTAACTACTGTCCTTAGTATGAATATTAATGTAATTCTAATGAATAAGGAATTCGGGCCTGAATTCCGCTGTAAGAAAGGATTTTATCCAGTTCTTTCATCACCATTATATAACGATACGATTCGTCACTGGTGAACACTTTCTGTGCTTTTGAACTAAATCCGCTCATTAACGATTGAAGAGGATCCTCAAGTTTTGGTAGTTCAACCAGCCGGTAATCCTTTATTTTGGCTTTAGTTGCTGCAATTTCAATGGCATTGTCGATTCCTCCAACCATATCTATTAAACCAATCTTAAGGGCATCGGTAGCATTCCAAACTCTCCCCTGACCAATAGAGTCAACCTGTGCTTTTGTCATTTTTCGACCTTCGGCTACATGCGAAATAAACTGATCGTATATTTCTTCAATCTGAAGCGTAATTATATCACGTTCTTCGGCAGACATGGCACGGTATTGCGAACCGATATCCGAAAATTTGTTTGTTTTTGCCACATCAAAGGTGATTCCCAGTTTTTTCTCGAAAAATTTGCCGGTATTAAACATCAATCCAAAAACTCCTATTGATCCGGTTATAGTGTTATTGTCGGCCACAATGGTATTTGCAGGGGCTACAATATAATATCCGCCGGAAGCAGCAACATCTCCTAACGATGCAATTACCGGTTTTACCTGGGCTGCAAGTTTAACTTCGCGCCAAATAACTTCCGATGCTAAAGCACTTCCTCCGGGCGAGTTAACGCGCAATACAATGGCTTTGATGGTACTATCCTTGCGTGCCGAACGTATTGCTTCTGAAGTGGTTGAAGATCCAACAGTTTCTTCATCGCCTTCACCAGGCATAATGTCGCCCGAAGCATATACAATGGCAATTTTGTTTTTTGATATTCCTTCGAATTTTTTTGGTTTTGTTGTTTTTACATAATCGTAGAGTGAGGTAAATTTAATTTTGTCATCCGCCTTGGCTCCCGAAAGTTTAGCTAGTTCTGCAAGAATTTCATCTTCATATTTCAGGCCGTCAATAAGTTTGTGGTCTAATGCCGATTGTGCACTTCGCACAGACAAGGTGTTGGCCAGTAAATTTAAAGAATCAACAGATATATTTCGTTCAGTAGAAATTCCTTGAAGAATATGGTTCCATATTCCCGATAAGAGCGCATTCATTTGTGTCCGGTTGGCATCACTCATTTTGCTGTTGGTATAGGGCTCAACGGCGCTTTTGTATTTTCCGTGACGAATAATTTGGGGCTCTACTTCAAGTTTTTCGAAAGCGCCTTTTAAAAACATGATTTCGGAGCGCATGCCTACCAATGGTAAAAAACCGGATGGATTCAGGTATACTTTATCAGAAATTGAAGCTAAATAATAACTACCCTGCGTATAAACTTCGGAATAACTAATAATAAATTTCTTCGATTTTTTGAAATCAAGCAGTGCATTTCGAATTTCTTCCACCGTGGCTATTCCGGCTGGAATAATGCTAACATCGAGGTAAATACCTTTGATATTTGGATCAGTTTTCGCCTTACCAATAAAATCTAGTATTTCTTTTAATCCTAAATTAGGGCTCGGCCTCATGTTTACAAAATCGAAATTCTTAAACGGGTTATCGGAACTACGTTCGGTAATAGGTTTTGAAAACTGGACTTTCAAAACCGAATTGGTAGCCACAACCACCGTTTTTTCGGTTGAAGAAATGATGGCTGCAAAAAATCCCATCATTAAAAAAAATAGAATTACACTGGATATAAATATACCCACGATGGTGGCCAATGTATATTTTAAGAAACTTTTCATTTGCTGCTATTTTATTGTTTAAGGAATTAAAACATTAATGGTTCAAATTATTATCTATGCGATTGTATTTTGCCGGGTTAACAAAACGATCAACTTTATTTCTAAAAAATTTGCACATAAAAATAGTTAATTATTTTTTTCATCAGAATATTATTTGTTTTTTAATGCCCTGATAAAAATCTTCTGTTGAATATTAATTCAATTTGTTGAAATAGATGCTAAAAGGATATTTTTTGTAATAATATTTACCAGGTATAATCTAATAAAGATGTCGTTAATAGCAATATCACTTGGAAGTAACGTTGGAGACCGGTTGTGTTTGCTTGAGAAGGCTGTATTAGCGATTTCTGAAGATGTAGGGACTATAATCAAACAGTCCGAAATCTACGAAACACAGTCCTGGGGATACCAGGGAGGTAATTTTTTAAATATGGCAGTTCTGGTTAAAACGGAAGCTTTTCCTCAAACAGTTTTGCAAACATTGCTTGAAATTGAAAGACGATTGGGAAGGGTAAGAGGAACAAAGACTTATTCGGATAGATCCATTGACCTGGATATTTTGTTTTATGGAACTGAAATAGTGAAATTGCCTGAATTGGAAATACCGCATCCCCGTATTCCCGAAAGGTTGTTTGTATTATATCCGTTAATTGATATATATCCAGAGTGGATCCATCCAATTTTACATAAAACAATTCATGAAATGGTAACGGAATGCAACGACCAATGCTGGATTCAACCTTACGGAGAACCTAAATAATCGGAGGTTTTATACCATAAGCTAAGTCACCAGCATCGCCAATACCCGGAACAACAAACGATTTTACGGTTAATTCCTCATCGAGCGCCCCCAAAAGTATGCTTACATTTTGAGAGGAGTATTTCTTTCGAAGGAATTCCAGTCCTTCTTTGCTGGCAACCAATGCGACCAAATATGTATGGCGTGGCGTTCCATTTTGCAGCAATGTGTTATATGCCATTGATATGGAGGAGCCGGATGCGATTACTGCATCAATTAAAATTAGAGTTCTGCCATCCAATTCCGGGCAGGAAACATATTCTGATTTTAAAGAGAATTTACCATCTTTTTCGTGATTTCGAAAAACAGAAACAAAACCACTATTTGCCTTGTCGAAAAAACGAAGCATTCCTTCATGAATAGGGAGTCCTGCCCTAAGGATTGAGACAATTACCGGACTTTCGTTTATTAGGTTTTCGTCGGCAATGCCAAAAGGGGTTACTACCTCATGGGGTTTATATATTAAACTTTTACTTATTTCGTAGGCAAATATACTTCCCATTCGTTCTAAATTGTTTCTGAAACGCAGGCTGTCGGTTTGAATGCCAGCATCACGGGCTTCAGCCAGGTACTGATTGAAGATCGAATTCTGTTTGTTTAAAATCGATATCATACTTCGAATGGTTTAAGGTACCAGGGCAGTTTATTTTTATATAAAAAGGCATTTTCTGACTTCTTTGCACCAATGCTTTCAATCAGAGGGACTAATTTTGATTTTCGTGCAATTTCAAAGTGCAAAATAAGATTTTTTTCGGAGTTATTTCTTATAAAATCATCAATTAAAAAGGATAATGCCGGTAATTGTAATTTATCGTTATTTAAAATAGCGTAAACAAGGATTGCTTTTTGGTGCGACCATGCAAAAAAGGCAGCTCCCTGTAATTTATTGCCGCTGTCGTAAACGCCGCACATTTGTCCTAATCTATTTGTTACAGCCGAAGTAACCAACAGTTGCAGGGTTATTAAATTTTCAGGAAAAAAGTATGAATAGAGGGAGAAACTGCTTTGCTTAAGTTGAATGACAGATTCGACGGTAATTCCTGCAACTACCGAGAATTTGAGCTTTTCGGCAGTCATAAGGAATACATTTAAAGCTTTGGGGTAAAGACTTCGTAGTTTTTGGTAGGGTTTTATTAAATCCAAATCGAACGCTATGGGAGAGGCCGAATTTAATCTGGAATTGGCAATAACATTATGCTTGTTTAAATTTAGCCGGATATATTTATAGCTATTCGGGATAGCATTAATAAACGATGTAATAATTTCATCGTCGAGACTTGTAGTTGAAAAAATGCCCAGGTTACCAGTGAATTCTGGTTGAACAATAATTTTATTTCCCAAGAGAAAGGAGTTGGGCAGTGGCATTACTTTTTCATAATCATTGTCTACCAATGCATCCCAGTTTTCGGAGACAATATTTAAATACCACGAATAGGCATAGATAGTTCCATTAAATGCTTTTTTGATGCATCTGTCCCATTTTTTAAAGTCAATGCTTTCATTTTTTATATAACGTATTGCCAACGGGGTTATTTTATTTGAACAAGTTACAAAAACCAACAAGAAAGAGCAAAAATGTTTTTTTAATATTCGATTAGAGTCCTACAATATCCCTTCGTCGGCAAAACTATAATAGGTTTTTGCACAGATTATAATATGGTCAATAACCCCGATATCCATAAAGGTAGCTGCATCCTTTGCTTTTCGGGTAATTGAAATATCGTTCTCGCTTGGCTTTGTGTTTCCCGAAGGGTGATTATGACAGAGGATGATGGATGAAGCAAGTTTTTCGATAGCTGGTTTCAAAATAAGCCGTATGTCGGTAACAGTGCCACTCACTCCACCCTGACTTACCCTTATTTTGTCGATTACTTTGTTCGAACGGTTTAGCAACAGTACCCAAAATTCTTCGTGAGGAAGGTCTGCAAGCATGGGCTGGAAAATTTCAAATGCATCGCTACTTGATTGTATCTGGGGTTTGTCGAGAGCATCTTCCTTTTTTCGGCGTCTGCCGAGTTCAAGCGCTGCCACTATGCTAATAGCCTTTGCTTCTCCAATTCCTTTAAATTTTTGCAGATCCGTAACGGTATTTTTTCCTAACTGATTCAGGCTGTTTTCGGCCGATTGAAGTATTCTCTTTGAAAGTTCTACAGCAGATTCGTCAGCGTTTCCCGATCCTATAATTATGGCGATTAGCTCGGCATCTGTTAACGCATTTATTCCCTTCGAAAGTAATTTTTCTCTGGGCCTGTCTTCTTCAGCCCAATTTTTAATGGTTAGGGATCGGTCTTGAGGCATGATATTTTTTATTATCCGATCAAAAATAAAAAAATCAATGGACTTAAAACACAAAAGCCCTTACAATAAAGTTGCAAGGGCTGTAAAAATAAGTAAAATATTATTAAGCTAAGGCGCTAACGTGTTTAGCAAGGCTGGATTTTAAGTTCGAAGCCTTATTTTTATGTATTACTTTTTTCTTGGCAAGCTTATCGAGCATGGAAGAAACCTTTGGTAAAAGCTCAACAGCCTCAGTTTTCGAAGTGAGTGTACGTAAAGCTTTTACGGCATTACGAGTGGTTTTTGCATAATAACGGTTTTCAACTCTCCGAACTTCGTTTTGTCTGATCGCTTTTTCTGATGAATGATGATTTGCCATTTTTCAATTACGTTTATTAAATTGAGGGTGCAAAAATAATGATCTTTTCGAATTAAAAAAACTTTCAAACGTTTTTTCTTTTTATTGCCCTTAATGTCTTAGGCAAATAAGTAATGCTGGTATTCCCGGTCGATTCGTCCCTCGGCTTGGAAAACTGTTGTGCTATTCAAAATTTTCGCAATTCTTTTATTTCCATTTTTAAGTTTTTTCTCAATTATCTTTCCAGCTTTATTTTCAGGGAAGGCTAGGGCAAAGTAATTTTTCAGGTCATTTTCGTTTTGAAATGTTATTACTGATAATGTTGGTTCGTTCAATTCCTGTGAGGGAACCATCCAAATATTATAAGCTGAACTGTTTCCGAAGTATGGAATCGCTAGTGGGGACATATTTCCTAATGCAACCGGGCCTTTTATGAAAACCATATTTTCGGCTCCTGCAAAAAGTATTTCCTCAAAATATTGGGGAACAAGTATTGGCATTTCTTCTAACTTATCAGCAAGCTTTTGAGCGATGCAGAGTGTAACAGCTTTAGCAAAAGAATCGCCTATTTCATTAATGATGGATAGATAATAATTTCCTTTACACACTTGTGTCTGGAAATTATTGATGCAATGAAGTGAAAGCAGGTTTGTGTCTATTTGGCATTTGTGCCGGCTTACAGAGAATATTCCAAAAGCAACTATCGGGTCGGTCATCCTGAAAATTTCACATTTGGCTTTTATGCCATTGTATTGTATTTCCTGAACTAATAAACCTTCAAACCCGTATTCGAGGTATAAGTTTGCCTTACCATCTATATAACCAAAAAGGGACTTTCCGTCGTAAAAATTTCTGGTAATTTCTTTATAATTTATAAGGTTGGTATTTTGGATACTTAAAAAACCTGAGGGTTGCGCAATTACCAGTACCGGTAAAAGGACAGAAAATAGAATGTAATTGCGTAACATGTCAAGCTTTTTTAATTTAATACCAATAAATAAAAAGGCTATTCCATTTTTCGAATGCGAACCTCCGTTTTAGGGTATTTCGCCATTAATTCAGTCAACTTGGTAAGATCGGTTTCGCCATAATGATATGGGTAAAGAATTTTAGGGTTGAACATTTCAACGGATGCAACTACCTGTTCAGGTAACATGGTGTATGGCTGATTCATAGGTAGGAAGGCAATGTCAATATTCTTCAGAGCAGCCATTTCAGGGATGTTTTCAGTATCTCCAGCAATATAAACTCTTTTATTGGCCATTGTAATTACATAGCCATTATCTCTTCCTTTAGGATGAAACTTGTCGCGGCCGGGCGTGGAGTTATAAGCTGGAGTGGCTTCAATGGTAATTCCAGCTAATGTCTTTATATCTCCGTTATTTAAAACTATACCGCTTTTAAGACTTTCGAAAACGGGTTTTGAGACAATTAGCTGGGAATTCTTTTTTGTTATTGATGCAATGGCTGCGGAATCGAGATGGTCGCCATGGTGATGGGTAACTAAAATAAAATCGGCTTTCGGTAATTTTGTATAATCAGCTAGTTTACTCCACGGGTCAATGTGTATTATGGTGCCGTTAAAATCAAGCATCAATGTTCCATGGCCAATAAAATGCAGCGTAAGTTTTCCTTTTGGTGTTTCAATAACATCGGTTTCGAAATTTATCTGAGAATTTGCTTTCATGCTTATGGCCAATAAAATTAGGAATACGGATATGGTTTTTTTCATAGTTCTATGTATAGTTTGTTGTATTAATGTAAAAAGTGATGTTTTTTATTATCTATCAAAGTTATTAATTCTATAATTATCAGCCTATTTTAATATCGGATTTCTTACAGGTACTAATTGAAAATCAGATTTGAATATTTAACATTTCCAGAATCTTTGAGAATATTAGGCCTGTTGTTTATGTTTTTTTAAGTGATAAAGGTTATGTGGTATGAAAATTATTTGGTGTACCTTCGGATTTATCTTATAACTTTCTGGTTGGGTAACTTTCTGTTGAAAACAGAACTGGCAAGGCCGCAAATATATTTAATTCATAGTTAATGGATACACGCCATGCGGATATGGCATTATGCATTTTGCGAATAATTTAACTCCTCCATATCATGAAATTTAATGTACTCCTTATTGTTACTTGTTTTATGAGCTTTTATAGCTGTAATTCTCAAAATAATCAGCCTAAGATTAATACAGTCACTGTTAAAGACCTTGATCTGAGCAGATATTTAGGAACCTGGTATGAAATTGCCCGTTATCCAAATTCGTTTGAAAAAGATTTGGTAGGAGTGACAGCGACCTACAGTTTAAAAGCTGATGGCAAAATAAAAGTTATTAACCAGGGATTTTTGAAGACGTTAGACGGAAAACTTAGTGTGGCCGAAGGAAAAGCAAAGAGGCCAGATATCAGTTCCCCCGGAAAGCTAAAAGTTGCTTTTTTCTTATTCTTTTATGCTGATTATTATGTGCTTGAGCTCGATTCTGTTAATTATAACTGGGCATTAATTGGTAGTTCTTCTCCAAAATACGTATGGATTTTGTGCCGCGATCCGCATATGCCCGAAGATACGTACAATATGATTTTAAATAAGATGAAAGAACGGGGCTACGACACCGAAAAATTAATTAAAGTACCTCAAAAATAAAAGGTTACTACTTTCGAATTATTTCAATTTGTCCTTTTAAACCAACTTTTATGATCGATGAAGGATTATTGGGGGTTTGGTCGTTCTGTCGCCATTGAACAATATAATCTACTCCGGTTTTTATTTCGGATGAAATTTCTTTAAAAAACTGGGGAGCATCTTCTCCGCTAATGTTAGCAGATGTTGAAACAATTGGTTTATTGAATTTAGAAATAAGTTTTTGGCAGAATTCGTCGTTGGTGATGCGTATGCCAGCTGTACCATCGGGGGCAATAATATTTTCGGCCAGGTTTAAGGCATCCGGATAAATAATAGTCATCGGTTGATCGTTCACTTCAATTAGCTGAATGGCTGCTTCGGGGATAGATCGCACATGACGGCCAATACGGTTGGCATTTTCTACTAATATCAGCATGCTTTGAGATTCTTCTCGTTTTTTGAGTGCGTAGATACGTTTAACAGCTTCCGGATTTGTAGCGTCACAACCTATTCCCCATATGGTATCAGTTGGGTAAAGGATTAACCCTCCTTTTTTTAGGACTTCCAAACAATGTATAATGTCGTTATCTATTTTTTTCTGATCGCCTGTATTGCTTTTTATAAACGGGGTATTTTTTGATTTGGGGAGATCGTTTTTCTTTTTGTTATCCATTGTTATTCAATGTGTAATTAATAAAACCAATAAAAATGCTGTGTTTTAAATTTGGAAGGTAAAGTTAGGGGAAAAACCTGAAGTTTTTGTTAGCGGCAACCGATTAATAAATTATCCCAGATGTAAGCGAGGGGAATGTTCTCGAATAGCATCGAGTAAATCTGCTTTTCTAATTGGCTTTGAAAGATATTTGTCGAAACCGGCCTCCATAAATTTTTCTTTTTCTCCACTAAGGGCATACGCTGTAACAGCAATAACCGGAAGGTCTATTCGCATTGATTTTATTGCCCGGGTAGCTTCCAGACCGTCTTTTACAGGCATTTTAATATCCATTAAAACCAAATCGATTTTGCTATTGCTTATACAGGCATCAATAGCTTCCTGTCCATTTCTCGCATGAACAACTTCCGCATTAATTGATTTCAAAAGTTCTGCAGCATATAAATAATTATATTGTTCGTCCTCAGCTACTAATATTACCAGATTATCTGATTGGTTCATTCCTTATGCTTTGTTGAACGTTTTACTAAATTCCCTAAAAAGGACTAGCTTATTAAAATTAGTATAATTTGTTCAGGATAAAATGTTTGGTTGAAATAGAAAAGCTAAATATGTGCTATATTCAAACCCTGATCAACATTAAAGGTAATAAATTATTAGAATTTCAAAATAAAATTGGGGAAATTTGTTTTTGCCGGGTTATTATTAAATTTCTTTGAAAGGAAGCGTAAATTTAAATGAACTACCTTTCCCTAAAACGCTCTCAACCCAAATTTTACCTCCATGTTTCTCAATAAAATCCTTGCATAAAATTAATCCCAAGCCTGTACCTTTCTCACCGCCAGTGCCAGTCGCTGTAAAATTGGTGTTCAAAGAAAATAAGGATTCGGCGTCTTCTTTAGCGATTCCTATACCATTGTCATTGATTGAAATCTCTGCTTCGTTCGGTTTCCTTTCTGCATTAATTTCAATAGTCCCCCCAAATCCGGTGAATTTAATTGCATTCCCTATTAAATTTCTTAATACGGTCTTAAGCATATACTCGTCTGCTTGAATTGTAAAATTCGAGGCAATGTTTTGTTTTATGGAGATGTTTTTTGCTTGTGCCGCATTGCTCAAAAGGTCTTCTATGTCCGACAGGATATTCTGAAGTTGAATTGATTGAGGAGTAAAATCCATAATATCCCGCTGCGATCGGGCCCAGTCCAATAGGTTCTCAAGCAACAGGTAAGTTTGTTTGGCACTTTTGTTAATTATTTGTATAAACTGCTTCCGCTTTTCGTCAGTATAAATTTTGTAATTATCATCTAATAAGGTCGTAAAATTTAAAATATTACTAAATGGGCCTTTTAAGTCGTGCGCAATTATGGAGAAAAATTTATCTTTCTGCGCATTTGCTTCATTTAATGCCATATTTTTTTCCATGAGTTCTCCCTGAGTTTGTTTTCGTTCGTTAATGTCGCGGGTGACTCCTAGAATTCCAATCGGGTTATTTTTATTGTCAAATACGAAGGAAGCTTTAATTTCAGTCCAAATCGATCCTTTGTCCTTTTTAGATAATTCTATTTCCATCACATAATCTTTCTTTGTTTCAGGATTTCCAAGGCGAGCTTGTTTAATTTGTTCATTTAAAACATTCGTTACCTGTTTTATTGATTCTCCTGAAATAGTAGATATAATATGATTCCCAATTACTTCAGACGGTTCGTACCCGCGTAATAGTTTTATTGAAGGACTCACATAGGTATATTTGAGATCCAGGTCTAACGTGAAAATTACATCCTTAACATTGTTGGCTAAAAGGCGATAAAGTTTCTCGCTTTCTTCAAGTTTTCTAATGGAACGGATTCTGGAAATAGCAAGATAGCACAAGTGCATAAAAGACTCCAGAAGTAACTTGTTCAGATGGGTGTTTTTATCCGAAACAAGAATATGAAGACTGCCAAAATAAGCACCCTTGTTTGCGATTCCAATAGTATATATTTCTCTGATTTGAAGAATCTTTTCAATAGACGTGGCTACAATTTCCGATAATGAACCGGCGCTGAATTCTGCTAAGCCACCTTCGAATTTAAATAATTCGGGTCGTGAATAGCGTATTCTGAACGATTCACTAACCGGATATTTCAGGCCAATGGGGATAACACCCATTATTTCGCTTATTTTAAAGACCAGCTTTTTTTCTATTCCCTGTATTTTTATTAGTTCCAAAAATTTTCCGTCGTAGCTGGCTTTATTCAAAAGTATACATGCATTTGGCGAAATTCTGGTCAACTCTTCACTAATAAGTTCGAAAACTGCATCTTCTTCCGAAATCTCTGAAAGCTTTGAAGCCGCGTTAATTAGTATTTGATAATCAATATTTTCATTCTTTAGTTGAGTTTCATTTATTTTTCGTTCCGTAATTTTTCGAATGTTTAACTGAACAGCAAATGGTTTACTTCCATCTTGCAGCATGTTGTAGAAAATTTTAAACCACTCATTTCTATTTGGACTGGGCGAAATCTCAAGCTCGAAAGGTTGTGGTAACTTTTCTTCAAGAATTAAATTAAAGATTTCAGAGAATTCGTTTTTTTTAGATTCGGGCCAGAAAGCTATTTCGTTAAAATGCTTTCCCATAAATTCCGTTTTTTCAAATCCTAAGATTTTTTCGGTAATTTTATTGCAATCCGATATAATTCCATTTAACTCAACAATTATTATTGCATCGGGAGAGCCTTCAAAAAGGAGTTTATATTTATCTTCTGTTTCTTTCATCTCTAAGTGTTCTCTTTCTGTATATAGAGAATAGAACTAGTTATTACCAACTACGTGAATTCACAATAGGCTAGTCTGTATTAAATATACGAAATTTCTATGGTTTTATAAAGGTTTGCATAGAATAACGGTAATTGTTGATTTTTAATATTCAGTTTGTTGGAAATCAGTTTTTTTCGAATAATATAATTTATTTGTTCTGGAAATATAGCCGTAAATAATTTTTGCAGGAAAAGGGAACCGAATTTGATTAGGAATTTCGAAGATAAGGGTGGAGTGCTTGTTTCAGAATGGAATTATTGAATGCTTATTTGTTAAAATTTTTATAAAGAAAGATACCCAGAAGCGTTTTCGTGTTTTAGAAGCCATTCTTTACGCCATGTTTCACCAGCATAACCTGTTAAACTTCCATTCTTACCAATTACCCTATGGCAGGGAATAATTAGTAGTAGCGGATTTGCACCATTTGCAGAAGCCACTGCTCTTGTGAGCAGTGAAGAACCCATACGCTTAGCCAGTTGAGCATAAGAAATGATTTGCCCAAATGGAATTTCTAATACTTCAGCATATACTTTATTCTGAAATTCTGTTGTATTTACCATTGTTGGCAAGTCGAATTTCAGGAGTTGACGGGTAAAATATAAATTTAATTGTCGATATGCTTCAAGCAAAATTGGAGTTGGTTGCTCAAGAGATGGTTTATCGGCCGTGTCAGTTGCAAATGCTACAGATACGATTGCTTTGGCAGTACACTTAATAACAATATTTCCAATAGGACTTGAGTAAACACCTGCGTGAAGATACATAACAACCTACGGGTTTATAATCTATAGACTACAGAAAAAGTGACATTAAATACTAGCACCTGATCTCCAAAACAAACGATTGGGAGAATTCATTTTATTTTAATGTACGTTAAACCTTCTAATCTTATGATTTAATAGTCCGGATTAGGAGCTAAAACCCTAGAATCCGAACTGTTTTTATCGTTTTATTTATTTAGGCAGAAACATTAAATTCTCTAAGTGCATCGTTAAGCGATGTCTTTAAATTAGTCGACTCTTTCCGCTTACCGATTATAAGTGCACATGGAACATTATATTCTCCGGAAGGGAATTTTTTTGTGTAAGAACCAGGTATAACTACCGACCTTGCGGGAACAACTCCTTTATACTCTATAGGTTCGGGGCCTGAAACATCAATAATTTTCGTCGATTGTGTTATAACAACATTTGCACCTAATACTGCTTCCCGTTCAACACGAACCCCTTCAACTATAATGCAACGCGAGCCAATAAAGCAATTATCTTCAATAATTACAGGAGCTGCCTGAATAGGTTCTAGAACGCCTCCAATGCCAACTCCTCCGCTTAAATGGACATTTTTTCCTATTTGGGCGCATGATCCAACAGTTGCCCAGGTATCCACCATTGTTCCCTCATCTACATATGCGCCAATATTTACATACGAAGGCATGAGTATTACTCCTTTGGAAAGATAAGAACCATATCGGGCAATGGCGTGGGGTACAACTCTGACTCCCAGCGATTTGTAGTTTTTCTTTAAGGGGATTTTATCATAATACTCAAAAGGTTTTGCTTCAATTACTTCCATTTTTTGAATCAGGAAATAAAGAATTACTGCCTTTTTTACCCACTCGTTTACTTTCCAACCATTACCGGAAGGCTCTGCTACACGTATTTTTCCGTTATCTAGGCTCAGAATTATTTCCTGAATAGATTTTTTTACAGCCTGATTTTCTAAAAGTGTCCTGTTTTCCCAGGCCTCATCAACTATCGATTTCAAATCCAAATTACTCATTACAATATTTGTTTTAATTTTAAAGTTATTAAATTATTTCTTTTGTTTCTGCGTTTTTAAGGAATTTCTTGTTTAAGTGAAATGTTCAGAATTGTTATTGGAATTATAACAATTGTTGATTATGATTAGATAAATATGCGATAAATTTACTAAACAATTAAAAAACTGCAAGCAACATGAAAAGAGTAACAACATCCGGGAAGGTACAGAGCCTGGAGGTCGCCGATTATGACAGCATTCTTACATGGTCGTATCAACTTGCCAGTAAATGGGTGCAGGAAACGCTTGTCCCCCAAGGGGTGGTATCTTCCAGGAAATTTGATGAATACAAGCGTAATGGGAAGTATTTACCTGCTCATTTTCCCAGAATTCCTGATGAGTATTTTCAACGAAAGGGCAATTGGAAAGGATGGTTGGATTTTTTTGGATATCCCAAACAAATTAAACGTAGCAGCTTTATGTCATACCCACAGGCAATGATTATTGCCCGAAATGCTAAAATTAAAAACTCGACCGATTATCGAAGTTGGAAGGAACGCCCTGTTAATATGCCTGCGCGACCTGAAATCTCCTACAAAGAATGGGAAGACTGGCCAGTATTCCTCGGAGAGAATTATCAGAAACCTGATCCTGTAAGGAATATTAAGCTAAAGCTTTCGGATGTCAGAATTATTAAACATCAGCTCCAGCTGGGGGTGCCAGGAGCCGTACTGGCCAGAATGTTTAATGTTTCTGAGATGCAAATTAGCCGGATACGAAGTGGTGAAAATTGGTCTGCCGTATAATGGTAAGTTTATTGTTTCCTTAGAATTGTTTTGGGGCTTACTACACTTATTATTTTATGTTTTACTTTTTGAACTTAAGCTAAGTTTTATGTATTTGTAGATAATAAGTGTCCTCTGTTTTGTAGTTTCTGAAGTGGCCAGTTGTTTTTAAAAGCAGTGTACCAGTAACGATCAGCCGATAAAAAAAATAAAGTCCGCTTATTTTTTTTATTAAATCGATCTGTTTAATTAATTTTTTAATTTATCTTTGGCGGCATTATTAATTAATATTGTTATGAAAGAAGGAAAAGTAAAATTTTTTAATGAAACCAAAGGTTTTGGATTTATTAAGGACACAGAATCAGGTAAAGAATATTTTGTTCATGTTTCTGGCCTGGTTGACGAAATTAGAGAAGATGACGAAGTAACTTTCGATCTTCAAGAAGGAAGAAAAGGATTAAATGCAGTAAATGTTAAACTAGTTTAGTTTACACTAAGATACAATTTAATTCTAAGGGCTTCACATATGTGTGAAGCCCTTTTGATTTTATATATGGACTGTTCTATTCCGATCGATAATACTTTTAACCAGAGAAAAACCAATAATTGCATTGATAGTTTTATTTTGATGTTAAAGCGATTTTAATGCCCAATGCAATAAGTAACCCTCCAAAAAAGCCATTAATAGCCTTTTCGAACTTTAAAAAAATTACTTGAATTCGTTGTTGGCTAAAAAATAATGCTACCAGAGTAAACCAACTAATTGCCGTAAATACCATTATTAATGATAATATAAATATTATATAAATTGGTGTTTGAGGTTTTATAACAAATGTAAAGAGCCCCAGGAAAAATAAAGTTGCCTTGGGGTTAAGTACATTTGTCAAAAAACCGATTCTTATTGCCTGAAACCATGATATATCATCAGGTATATCATTTCTGTTAATTTCTATTTTTGTTTTTTTGCTTAGGATTGCTTTAATTCCTATGTAGATAAGGTATGCTGCACCAATATATTTAATTACATTAAACACGATAATAGATTTGGAAATTATATAGCCGATCCCCGCTGCACAATAGATTATGTGAATACTTATTCCTAACCCAATACCAATTCCAGTGAAAATCCCTGTTTTCCGCGAATACGTAAGTGAGTTTTTTACTGCCATTACAAAGTCAGGCCCGGGGCTAATTGCCGCTAAAAGGTTTAATAACGAGGCAGTTGCTATAAGTGTAATGTTGTCCATGTTAATTCTATTTAACAGCAAAGTAATATATCCCAACCAAAAAACAATTAATAATTGAGGTAATAAAAAAACCTGATTGGAAATTATGCCAATCAGGTTTTTTATGGAATCGAAATTACAGTTATGCCAGATTGATTTTTTCCAATTGGTTCTCTAGTATTTCCAAGTCGGAAATTATTTTGTCATTGGTTTCAGGCTTCGTTTTATCTTGATTAAGAAACAACGATTTATAATATGCAATTCCTTCTTTAAGGTTTTTCTGAAAATTTAACCATCCTTTTTTAATGCTTTCGCTGGCAGGAGCAGCTGCATCTTCAATCATTTCCGAAAAATAACTGATATACATCTCCAACTCTTTCACAAACATGTTTGGTCTATCCGTTCTTTCAATGATGTTTTGCCTACCATAAATGTGGTCAATCATAACTTTCAAAGATACTACCTTTGAAAAATAGGCCATATTTGGACCAGGACATATCGAAACTCCCGGACCTTCTACTTTTGTATTAAGATCATTAATTAAAAGTGCCGAGGTTCCTAATCCAACACATAAACACGATTTGTCAACTACTTTATTATATGCTTTTGTGTAGCTTTCAGGAGAGAGGCCTGCATTGTCAAGTTCTTTTATTTTAATACGTTGGTATTGGCGTGATGCAGTGCATATGGCTTTCTCTGTATATTCTTTGCTCAGCGAAGCATACCTTTTTGGGCAGGTGCTTCCTGGTTTTCCCTGGTCAATAAATCCTTGTTTTTCAATATCTTTCGAATTGCTTCGAAGGTTATTGAAAC
>Ga0316608_1000410_pt1 | contig 20931 bp, 22 predicted proteins | sample MIS2016152B_MG_FD_207673 | JGI IMG/M metagenome (GOLD analysis project Ga0316608, IMG submission 207673) | Microbial mat bacterial communities from Middle Island sinkhole, Lake Huron, Michigan, United States - MIS.2016.152B | ecosystem: Environmental > Aquatic > Freshwater > Lake > Sediment...
AGGGTGCGCCATGCGCACCTTACTACTACAGATTGTAGGGTGCGCCATGCGCACCTTACTACAGATTGTAGGGTGCGCCATGCGCACCTTACTACTACAGATGCGCGTAAAAATTGAAAACTTGCGTCCAAGACTGTGTATCCGTGACTTCCGTGTCGTGCTGTTGGGAATTGGTATCAATAAACAATCAAAATTTACTCATTCACCATTCAAAATTACTCCAAACTAAGTATTGATTCCAGCCCTTTTAACGCAACTTCCAAATCATCATTGATCACTTGGAAATCAAATTCGCCCGCCGCAGCAATTTCTGCTTTAGCCCGCAATAACCGACGGGCGATCGCACTTTCGGAATCCTGACCCCGACTCCGCAAGCGCCGTTCCAACTCATCACAAGAAGGAGGTAAAATAAAAATTCGCAGCGCCTCTGGAAAATTATTCCTAATTTGTCTAGCCCCTTCCAACTCAATTTCGAGGATTACCCATTTTCCCTCACCAATTTCTTGCTTGAGACCAAAATAAGGAGTACCGTAAAAATTACCGGCAAACTCAGCCCATTCCGCCAACTCCCCAGCCTCAACCATTTCTTCAAAGCGGGCGCGGCTGACAAAATAGTAATGTTGTCCCTCAACTTCTCCCTCGCGGGGCTCACGAGTCGTCACCGATATCGAAAGACACAATTCCCCATGACGATTCAGGAGCGATCGCACTAATGTGCCTTTCCCTACACCGCTAGGCCCCGTCAGAACAATTAATTTACCTGCTTTCATGTTGACAATTTTACAATAGAAACGTCTAATACCAATTTAATGTGAAGTTGCACAGATCTCGATCCCCCTAAATCCCCCTTAAGAAGGGGGACTTTGAGAAGAATCTTGTCCCCCCCTTATTAAGGGGGGCTAGGGGGGATCAGATTCTATGCAGCCTCATAAAAAATTGGTATAAGACATTAAGTTTTCGCTTACTTTAAACTGTAGGCGCTTAAATTGCAACTCACAAACCTTAATCATCCCGGCCCAGAGCCTCTTTGCTAACCACAAAACGATTAGCAACAGTTTCCGGTTGAATCGCCGAGAGGATGACGTGACTCGAATCAGTAATAATTACCGCCCTAGTGCGGCGCCCGTAAGTAGCATCAATCAGTTGTCCCCGCTCCCGCGCATCAGTAATTATACGCTTAATTGGCGCAGACTCTGGACTGACAATGGCAATAACTCGATTAGCAGACACAATATTGCCAAAACCGATATTAATTAATTGAATATCCATGAAAATCTTAATGTATAGGTGAACGAGCAACTGTTAATCCTTACTTCTCATCATATATACAAATATTTTTTCTTACAAGCATCAATCTACTTTAAGCTGATTTTTGTAGTTGTTACTGGCAATTTTTGTACTTCTACTGACGCCGAGTATCCCACTCTTTATCAAAACTTAAAAAAACAGTCGCTCTTGCTGGCGTTATCTTAAAGATTTGGTAAAATATCCGATTTCTAGTTGCGAATCAAAGCATTATCTGTATCCAGACAAAATCAAGTAAATATTAAGAAATATCAACTACTTTTTTTAAGTAAAATTACAGGTGTAACTGAACACAAACTTAATCCTAGTGTTTATACTGACAGTAATAATACTGAGACTGGGAATTGATAATTGGGAAATAGACACAATTCCTGCAGGGGCGGGTTCACCCGCCATTGATGTCAACTTAAGACTAAAACCCATAATAAATGTCGCTTGTAGTCGAGTCTCGATCCCCCTAAATCCCCCTTAAGAAGGGGGACTTTGAATCTCTTGTCCCACCCCCTACTCCCCTTGTTAAGGGGGGCTAGGGGGGATCTCCGGGGAAAGAAAACACGCCCTAGGGCGATCGAGAAGACTGTGGACTCAAACAGTTGATTAAGCTGTAGCTAAACCGCTGTGCTTTAATAAAGCTTGAGTGCTCGGTTCTCGTCCCCGGAAAGTTTTAAACACTTCCATCGGGTGCAAACTCCCGCCCAATCCTAACACTGTATCTCGGAAGCGCTGACCTGTAAATGCGATCGCACTTTCATCTTCCAAACCCGCTTCCTCAAACGCGGCAAAAGCATCAGCGCTGAGCACTTCCGCCCATTTATAACTGTAATAACCAGCAGCATAACCGCCTGCAAAAATATGCCCGAAAGCGCACAACAATGCGTCTTCTTTCAGAGGAGGTAAAACCGTCGTAGTTTTCGCAATCCGATTGCGGACATCGGCCACAGTTTCGCTACCTCCCGACTGATAGCGGTGGTGCAATTCGATGTCAACACTGCTCAAATGCACTTGTCTGAGCATGGCGCTACCACTCATATAATGACGCGCTGCTAGCAGTTTTTGGTAATAGTGTTCTGGCAAAGTTTCCCCGGTTTCATAATGCTTTGCCATCCCGAACAAAGTGGCGCGATCGTAACACCAGTTTTCCATAAATTGACTGGGCAATTCCACTGCATCCCACTCAACATTATTGATGCCAGAAGCCCCCGGATAGTCTACGTTTGTCAGCATATGCTGCAAGCCGTGACCGAATTCGTGAAACAAAGTTTCTACTTCCAAAAAAGTCATTAAACTCGGTTTACCGTCAACGGGCGGACTTTGATTGCAAACCAAATATGCTATCGGTAAGCGCGTTGTGGTTGTTCCCGCTTGCACAAATTTAGCGCGCACCACGCACTCGTCCATCCAAGCACCGCCGCGCTTTTCACCGGGGCGGCTGTAAGGATCTAAATAGAAATAGGCGATCGCATTTCCGGCTCGATCATCTATTTGGAAATAGCGCACGTCTTCGTGCCAAACTGGAGCTTGACCATCCGCAGCAGTTACTATTACGCCGAACAGCCGCTTGACTAATCCAAATAACCCCTCTAATACCTGCGGCAAAGCAAAATAAGGACGCAATTCTTCGGCACTAAAAGCAAACTTTGATTCCCGTTGCCTTTCCGACCAAAAACCGACATCCCAGTGCTTAAAATCCTCAGCTTCCGGTGCGCCTTTTTCGGCAGCAAAAGCTTTCAATTCTGCTAAATCTTTGACAGCAGCGTCATAACTCGCGAGGCGCAATTCTTCTAACAAAGCCTCGACTGCTGCAACGTTGGGAGCCATTTTGCTAGCCAAGCTTAATTCCGCATAACTGAAGAAGCCAAGCAAAGCAGCTTTTTCCTGGCGCAGTGCTAAAATGCGATCGGTCAATGGCCAGTTATTTAACTCACCGCTAGAAGCACGACTGATAAAAGCTTTGTACAGTTGTTCGCGCAACTCGCGGCGAGTGCTATGCTGCATGAAAGGGCCATAACTTGGGAAGTCTAAAGTAATCCGCCAAGGCCCGTTTTCGGCCGAAGCATTTTCTGCACCGGCGGCGCGAGCTGCTTGGGCTGCTAAACTTAATAAACTTGGGGGTAAACCATCAATTTCTGCTTGGTTTGTCAGAGTAAGACTAAAGGCTTTGGTAGCATCAAGAACGTGATTGGAAAACTTGGTAGTAATTTCGGCCAGTTCTAATTGAATCGCATTGAAACGATCTTTTTCCTCGCCTTCCAAACCAACGCCGGAAAGTTGGGCATCTCGAATAGCTGCTTCTACAATTCGCTTTTGAGCTGATTCTAATTCATCCCAATTTTCGCTGGCCCGCAGTGCTTTAAAAGCTTCGTAAAACGGTTTACTTTGATTGAGCTTGTTCGCAAATTGTACTACTTGCGGCTGTACTGTTTCGTGAGCCGATCGCAATTCCGGGCTATTTTTCACACCCATCAAATGTCCGACAATATTCCAAGTCCAAGTTAAACGCTCTCCGAGGAGCTGGAGAGGTTCTACTAACTCACTCCAAGTCGGCTTGACAGAGGCTTCTAAGGCCGCTAGCTCTGTCTCTAATGCGGTCAAAAGTTGGGTAACAGCGGGGACTACCTGTTCGGGTGCGATCGCGTCAAATGGAGGCAATCCTTGACCAATCAGTAACGGGTGATCAGTAATAGTGGCAGTTGCAGTCATAAAACCTCGTGGGAAATGTGAAAAACCTCTGGCTTTCGCCAAGGGATGAAAAACGATGAGTGGTGGTGAAAATCGCCCTCGCTCTCCATCAATTGTAGGAGAGAAACTTATAGAGAGAGAAATGCCAAACAGCTTAACAAAATTCAGATTAAGCTGGATCAATTTGTCAAGTTGGCCGCTGCTTTTCTGAGCTGTGATCAACTCTCTTGTGTACGCTCCAACTGCTTCAGCACCGAGATTAAGCGCTTGAGGTGAGGTTTGACAACTTGTTGCTGCTCCTGCTCCAAACGGTGGATTTGAGCCTGTACCACGGACAAATCTGGGGTCGATTGGTTCTGTTGAGCCTGCACTTGAGTTTGGAGATTGGCTATTACTTTCTGGATTTCCAAAAATCTATTATTTACTCCTTCCCAGTCATCTTGAGTAATCGTAGTTTCTGCCAATTGTTGCATCGCGCTTTGCAGTTGCTCGATGGCTTGTTCAACAAATTCTAAGTTTGTCGGCACCGCAACCGATAAATCTTGTAGTTGTTCCTTCACCTGCTGGCGGATATCAATTACAGCAGATGCGACGATTTCTTGCAAAGAAGCTACTGACTCTCCCAAACTCAGCAACTGCTGCTCAATTGCGACGCTCGACGAGTCAAAGCTTTGATTCCGGGAGAGTGTAGCCATTTGCTGGCTCAGCGATGCAATATCTGCTGACAACTGCTTGCGGAGTTTAACAATTACCGTCACTGCGGTTTTCTCGACTTTATTTACAGACTTTTGCACTTCGGTAATTTCGGAGTTTTGATACACCCGCACCTGCTGTTCGAAGCGATACCGGTTAGCAATGTTGAGCGACAAAGCTAAAGTTAGGGGAGCCACTCCGTAAAAAGCTTGACCCGAAACTGCTACGGCGAGGGAGCCGACACCAGAGGCTGCGAGGGACGCATACTCTGCGAATTCCAGCCAGTGTCTTTGAGGAAAAGTTGGCCTCAAGTGGTTGGTAGCTGAGGGGTTGGGCTGGCGTATGGCTCTTTGGGTCATGGTATCTTCCCGTTGTTGGTAAGGTTGCGATAATTGCTGGAGCATTGCTTCTATCCTTTTTTTTAACTTATGTGTTTTTGATAACTGGCTGCTACTCTGATATTTGAAGTATTAAAGTATACAACAGGCTGTAGAAAAACTCTGCCAAATGCGGAGCGCCCCGTGCGATCGGCTCTCAATTTGCCAACTGCATCATATGATGTATCTGGCAGTTTGTGCCGATCGTCCCCAATTCGGGCTATTTTAAGAGTTATTCCCACACGCACTCTATTTTACAGGAGTTAGCGCTCTGAGGGTTAGGGCGATCGACTATAGCTTTAGTGGTAGAGCAATCGCCGCCTAATTTCCTCGATTTAATTGGCCTGTCCCAAATTTACTGCAAAGCTTGACAAATGAATTCAGAAAAACCCGGAATTGGCGATCGGCTCAAGTCTATTTTCAGTATCGCACTCTTTGTGATTCTGGTAGTGGGAGTCGGCTTTTTAAGCATCAATTTTATTTTAGCTATTTCTGCAAAATTTTCTGAAAATTAGGACTTACACGGGGGCCCAGAAACCGGGTTTTTTGCGAAAATATTTCGGGATAGCCACAGATTCGATGAAAAACCCGGTTTCTTTAGCAAGGTCGGTAACTTATAATAATTTCAACTGTAAAGATTGTGTTCTGGGTCTAGCCAGACAATATAAAAAACATTTTCACTAAAAAATCCATGCACCCTGCCGTATTCATTAGCAGATATTTGAAACTGGTAGGGAACATTTACTAGCATATCTTCATTGGGAATCCCGAAGCCATTAGGCTCAGTTGTATCTAGCCAGACAATTCCATGACAGCGCAGGCTTTTACTCTGATTATTGATAACTTCTTGAGCTTTCAATTGTGACAAATCGCGCAGCCTTCTCAAGAGAGATGCTAGATATCTAGAATCTCGACCCCCAATTGAAAATTTATCTTTATCATCCTGATAATACCTGAAAGAAAAACTAATTCCTTCGGGGATTTTTACATCTAGACGCTTGATGCTAGATAAAGATTGCTGGCGGCGTATATCTGCTTTTTTAATTTTATTCGATGACACGGCTTTTGTAAAATTCTCTCATTGATTCCTTCGTAATAATAGCATGAGAAGGTTCATCTTTTGGCAATTCGCCTCTAGCCTTAATCCAAGGGTATTCGCGGCGCACCATCAATTCTAACTCATAAGCATCGCAAAAGAAATATTCGTCGGATAACTCGTCTAAAAACTCTTGTATTTCTTCTGCAAATTCTGGTTTTTCGACTTCTTTGAGAATTGGCTTAAACCCAAATTGCTCTTTGTATTCGTAAAATAAAGCCGGGATAGTCGGCCCGTGCACCCAAGCTTCAAAATCCTCATCAAAAAGCGGTGTATCCTCAAAGGCTAAATACCATGCTTGGGCATAGTACAATAGTTTTTGTAGCTTGTGGTTGCTGAGATAGGAACCTACGTCATTGGCGAACCAGATGTAGTAATCAGCGAGTTGGGAGGCTGTTGTGACTGTAGTTATTGTGGTCATCTAACTCGACTCAATAAGTTTTGTATTCTATGATAGCACAGGGCATCAGTGAATTACAATCCTTTGATATACTGCTTCAGTACAGGTGGGAGACTGTAAAGACTTTCCTGTTTTTCTATCAAGCAGCGCCGCGATAGAGATTGCAATGCGTTTAGCAAATCTGATGATGATATTTGTGCATTTTGTAGCAATTTGGCGAAGTTGACTGGCTGGTTTTCTGTCGCCAACAAGGAGAGGACTTGTTTTTCTAGTTCGGAAGTGCGATCGAACTGCTCATGTAAAACATCTTTCAAATCTTCCGGTAACAATATGGTATCATCTATTAATAACTCTGCCGCGCCGATTCCCAACTCTTGAATCAAAGTCGCCACGCTTTTCAACCAGAAGGGATTGCCTTGGTAGCGGTGAATGAGTGCTTCGCAGTTATCGATGTCTGCTAATCCTTTATCTCTGAGAATTTCCCAGGCGGCTGCGGCGTCTAAACCAGTGAGTTGTAAGGTACGAATGGGAGTATTTTCGCTGGTGAGTTGAGGAACTTCTTTGGGCGGTTCCCAACCGACTAGCAGAAAGCAACTTTGATGGGATAATTTTTCTATCTGTTTGAATAAAGAGCGATATTCTTCGTAGTCTGGTTTATATTTTCCCGCCAATTCGCAGCTACAGAAAAGGTTGTGAACGTCATCCAAGACTATTAAACAGCGATGGTTTTGCAAATACTTAATCAGCGGTAAGCGTTTATGGTTAGTTGCGGATAAATCAGGTTGTTCGGAATTGGAAAAAAGCTGTCTTAGGTTAGATTGAAATTTATCTATGGTGGGGAATTCGTCTAGTGTGCACCAAACTGCGTATTCAAACTCGTTTTTGATTTGTTGTACGAGTTTTACTGCTAGGGATGTTTTGCCGATGCCACTGATGCCAGTGAGGGTTATGAGGCGGCTGTTTTGTTGTAGAATCCAGGTTGTGAGGGTTTGGAGCTCGGAAGTGCGGGAGTAGAATGTGCCCAACTCTGGCATTTCGCTTAAATCTTGATGTAGAGTTTTGGTTTGTTTTGAGTTAGATGTTTCTTGATTATGTGAGTTTGGGGTATTTGGCGGGTGTCTACCTTCACCACAGGTGTTAAAACTACCACTGATGTGTTGTTCGCTGACGTTTTGTGCAAAGTTTGAAACATTAGAGACTTGTAACCTCTCCATTGCCGATCGCAAATTTGATTTACTAACATCTTCCCCCAACTCTTCTGAAAGTATTTCCCATAATTCTGCTCCCACTTTCCTCACACTACTTTCTGAACAGTCAAAGTCTTTGGCTATGTGTTTGTATGTCTCACGTTCTAGAGTGCCTTTGAGTACCGCTTCCTGTAAGTCGTCTAGGTGTTGGCCTGTTTTATCGAAGACTATCTTATTGGCGAGGTTTAAGGCTTCTTTTAGGTTCATTGGGGCAGGGGATGTCATTTTTTTTGTATTATACACATTTATCCGCTTTTTAGAACAAAATTGTACAAAATTGTACAAAAATAGATAAAATAAAATGAAACAAGAAAAAACTGTAGGCAAAATTGAACATTTTTGTGGTAGACAAAGCTTTGATTTTCACAAATAATAGGGCAATGCTAAATCAATCAAATGTGTGAGGCAAATAAATGACAGTTTATCTTGGTTCTAAACCTGTTGCTGAAATTGCAGTTAATGGTTTGAAAGAGGAACAGTTACATAAAATTAATCCAAAAGTTGTAGCTGCGATTCAAGCGATTCAAGCAGAACGTATGGGCAAGGAGCCAATTGCTTGGTCTGATTTCAGTAGTCATACTACTGATTAAGTCAGATTATTACAGAAAAGATGCTTGGCTGGGAAGGCTTTTCCCCAACAATGATTTTGGTTCTACAGTATAGCTTGAAGGAAAATTTATGTCACTTGAGTTGCTTCTACCCCAGAGAACTGAGTTCTACGAAGTCCGACCTATAACAACAGTTGTAGTTAAAATCGTGAGTCGTTGCAATCTCAAGTGTTCCTATTGCTATATGTATGAGCACCCAGATCAAACTTGGAGAGAGCAGCCAGTTTTGATGAGTTTTGAGACGATCCAGCTTCTGGCGGATCGTCTCAGTAGCTATGTTCGCGAGCGTAAGTTAAAGCAGCTTATTGTAGTCTTTCATGGGGGTGAGCCTCTGCTACTCGGAGCTTCTAAACTTAGGGATTTTTTCACTATCTTGCGAAGTAGTTTTCAGGATGTTGAAGCTGATATAAAGTTCGGACTTCAAACGAATGGAACGCTGGTAGACGATGACATTGTACAGGTATTTCAAGACTTCAATGTCCGTGCGGGTGTGAGTATTGATGGGCCGCAAGAATGGAACGATATTATGCGAGTTGATGCCAAAGGGCGTGGCAGCTTTTCGCAGATTATCGCTGGTGTAGAAAAGCTGCGTAATCCCAAGTCTGGAGGGTCTGTATTTGGAGGTTTTCTCACCGTTGCGAATCCTGAAATAGATCCTTATGAGCTATTGACATTCTTTGAGGAAATAAACACCACTGCTATAGATTTTCTACTGCCAGATTTCAACTATGATACTTTTCCCTACGATAAGTATCCCCCAGGAACTTTTGGTCGATGGCTATCTGCTCTTTTCGATTATTGGTTAGCTTCAGAAACCAAGATGGAAGTTCGTATATTCAGAACTATCATGAAGCTTTTAATGGGTGGAAAGAGAGGCTATGATTCCTATGGGGCATTAAGTGATGGAGTGATTGTGGTTGAGACTGATGGCACTTATCACGGACTAGATGTTTTGAAAACTGCATATCATGGTGCTACCAAAACAGGTATGTCACTGAATTCTCATCCGATTGAAGCTTTAGAATCTTTGCCTCTGGTAACAGCACTATCTAATAAGCAGTTTTCGGCACCACAGAAGTGTCTTGATTGTCGCTTGTTTGATATCTGTGGTGGCGGATATTTGCCTCATCGTTATAGTTCAGAGCATGGCTTTAATCGGGAATCAATTTATTGTGAAGACCTAATAATTCTCATCGATCACATCAAAGATTATTTATCCACTGAACTATCTGGTATCTCATAAGGACGTTCCTTTATGATCGTGTGTGCAGAGCAAGAAACTAAGATTGGAACTGTTGACTTGGAGTTGACCTGTAAGCTAGATGATACTCAACTGTTCTACCAAAATGCGTTGATTAAATATGTCGAGGAGTCAGCTACCCGACATATAGCCATGCTGCATATTCTCAGCAATCAAGGTTATGAGCTAGCCGCAGCGCTTCTCAAACAAAGCGATGATGTGGATATGTTGAGCGGTTTGTTTTTGCAATATCGGGAACTGGAAGCAAAATCTCGATCGCTTTTCCAAGCTTATGTCAGCGGTGATACTGGTAGGATTCAGGACTTTCTAATTAATTTTTATAGTCTGTTTTCACCGCTGAGTGGGGGTTTGAGTTTAGGTTTAGATCCTCTCAAAAACGTGAAAGTTGCTGCTGGAGCTCTTCTTTGTTTCCCTACGCTAGCTAGAGCGGCGGCTGTTATGCGAGATAGCAATCTTGGAGAAATTACAGAACAAGCAATTGAGGTGCTAATTGACTGTAAATCCGATCGCATAACTTGGTTGCCAGATAGCTTTACACGATCGGGAATTCGTATTTCCACAGCAATCACTCAACCAGCAGCAGCGGGAAATGAGTTTAATTTCATTGAAAAAGATTATGTTCATGATGTTTCGGCTGTAAGCACCAGGCATGATGAAATCCGTCTCTGCTTGGATATGCTTGGATTCCTAGATATCGGACTTGGTGTCAGCATGAGTCGCGTGATGAAGGTGTACACTGTCTTGCCTCGTTTCTCTCCTACTACACGGAAGGCTGGTTCTGTATCACAGTTGCCTGGTTGGGCTTGGCAAGACTTCGATTCTGAAGCCGATCGAATGGAAGAAAGATGCCACTTGTGCGTACAAATGGTGCATGAGTTTTTTCATACCAAAGTTAATCTAATAGAAAAAAATGTGCGTCTTTACACAACAGATGGAAATTCACCACAGGTTTTCTCTCCTTGGAAAAACAGAAACCGTCCTCTTAGACAGGTCATTCATGCTCTAATGACCTTTTCTGCCGGGGCGGCTGTATGGGCTAAACTTGTGTCTTCTCCTTGGTTTTCATCTGAAAAGTTGTACTCGGAAGCTGAGAGTTACTGGGCTGAAACACTTGGCTTTGCTGATATAGCTTATCAAGGTTTAATAAAGTCTGAAGCATTAACTGATGCGGGCCAGCTTTTAGTTAGTGCTTGTGTTGATAATTTGCGATTGACTATTAAATTAGGTCGCAGCAATTAGTCTTAGTTTCTAGTAACTGAATGAGTTAGGTAATTTAGAACACCACAAAGAATATGGAAGAAAATTTTCTGCTATTGAATGAGTTAGCAAAAAGACTATCCTATAAGCCAGGTTATAGCTTTTTAATCCGTCGAATCGATAACGAAAAAGCTTTGATTTCTCTTAGATGTCCATCCTTAGCTGATTCTCAACACAAAAGTGACGATATTGGGTTAACAATCAATAACACAGTAAAGCTGTCAGCGATCGTAACACCATCAGATGCCTTACACGCTTTCGCAAACGTCGTGGCAAGTCTGGAGCTTCACGAATCGGCAGAATGGTTCAAAATCGATGAGCGTCAAGTATTCCTGCCACATGGTTGGGGAGATGAATTTGGCGGCTTTAAGTGGGAAGATTTTATGAATCTTAATGGTAAGTTTCTTAGGGCTCTAAAGAATTTTATCGAGCAGCCTAGTATATGAAGTAGAGATGATTGCATGGATCGCGATCGCCCATAACGCACAAAAGGCGATCGCCCTTCACAGCAAATACCAAACACTGCGATCATTGCAGGAGTTGCGATCGCCCCTGGCACCAAATACCTTCTGACTGCAATTACAGTATAATGAGTAAACATGATCAGCGTAAAAATTGCACAAAAATCATGACTATCGATCTAGAGATTTTTCAAACAGTCGTCAAGATGCCAGAATCTCTCAAACAAGAGATATTGCATTATGCAAAATATTTACTTGAAAAACACGCAAAAACTGAATCATCTCCCGAACAACTTGAACAACCTCATGGTTATGGTAGCTGGGCCGGTCAAATCGTTATGTCTGATGATTTCGATGAACCGCTGGAAGATTTAAAGGAATATATGTAACATGGAATTTCTTTTAGATACTCATGCCTTTCTGTGGTACTTGCTTGGCGATTCCAATCTAGGTAGTAAAGCAAAAGAAGCGATCGATACTAAAACAGGTTTGTATTTCAGTATTGCCAGCCTGTGGGAAATATCCATTAAAATTAATGTTGGCAAGCTTCAACTGAATCGATCGTTTGAAGACCTTCCGAAAGAATTGCAATACATTAACGCTCAAATTCTACCAATTACATTTGAAGACACTGAGATTTACACAAGTCTTCCCCTGCATCATCGAGATCCTTTCGATCGCATTTTGGTAGCACAGACGATGAATCATTCGCTGGTTTTGATTAGTCGCGATGAAGCTTTTGATGCTTATCCAATTCAGCGGGTGTGGTAATAAAGAAGGCAAACAGAACAATCCAATACAAACTGCATTAAAACCTGCGCCCTTCTTCTATCATTTCACGGATTGAGCTTTGAGCCAAAGCAATTTCTTTCCGCAGTTGTAGCATTCTAGCAATTGCTGCTTGAATTGATTTTTTAGTAGTCACGTTTCCCCAAGCGTTATACTTCGGTTTAACTTCCTCAGATGGTAGATGCTGTACAACTACTACCACTTCAACAGAAGTATCTTTAAACTCAGCGGGCATTTGGAGAAGCAATATGCCATCTGTTCCAATATGCGATCGCAGTTTCATTGTTTCCATATCAGACTTCAGAAACTTCGAGCAATTCTAGTTTACCTCAAAGCTGTTCACCTTTGCCAGTATCTTGACCGATCGCATAGGTGCTATTGAATGGTTGCGCGATCGCCCTTCACACCAAATACCAAACACTCCAATGATGGTAATGATATCAAATCCGGTAGCATCGGAATTATTCATCTCTCTCTTCTCTCCCTCTGCGCCCTCTGCGCCCTCTGCGGTTAAATCATTCCGATGCAACCGGAAACGATATGACTAATAACTAATGACTAATGACTAATGACTAATGACTAATGACTAACTAATGTAAAAACTTGCGAACTTGATATTCGCGGCTTTCCGCGAGCGGCATTTGTAACTCGCCCATTTTTGCGTCTAACTCGTCGATTACACTTTGCGGCACCGACTTCCAAAGCTCTTTAGTTTGCCAGCGAATCACTATCACCACCTCATTTTGTACCGGATCTACCCAAATTTCCTTGCCCAAAAAACCGGGAAAACTTCTTAATCCAGCAGTCCAAACTTCCTCATCTCGCCGAATAAATGCCTCCCACTTTTCTGGAGGTACTTGAAATTTGAGCCCCTCGATTACCATATTATTTCGTTTCCGGTTGCATTGTGATTATTGTAGTAGTAATGTGCGTCAAAATGGCGTTATTTTCTCGATTATCGATCTGCCAATAGCTGACGCACCCTACAATTAACTTTTGCCGATCGCAATTTTAATGATCAACTCTGTTCCCTCTCCGGGGCGAGAAAAACACTGCAATTGACCGCCGTGTTTTTCGACTACTAAATGGTGAGATATTGACAGGCCCAAACCTGTGTTCGTTACTAGGGGTTTAGTAGTAAATAAAGGGTCAAAGATGCAGCCCAGGACTTCTGGTGTCATGCCAGGGCCATTGTCGCTAATGGCGATCGCCACTTCACTTTCCCCTACCAACTCCGTCCGAATCCGAATTTCAGGATTCAATATTTGAGATTCCGATTTGTCTGAAAATAACGGAGACTGACTTGGGATTATACCATATTTTTCGGGATTTTTACCCCCTTCTTCCAAAGCATCGATCGCATTTGTTAACAAGTGCATGAACACTTGATTTAGCTGTCCGGCATAGCACTGGACTTGCGGCAAATCTCCGTATTCTTTAACGAGAGAAATCCCCGGTCGTCCCCCTTTAGCTTGCAGGCGATTTTGCAAGATTAGCAAAGTGCTGTCCAAACCTTCATGGATGTCTGCAAACTTCATTTCGGCTTCGTCGGGACGCGAGAACAAGCGGAGCGATCGCACTACATCCCGAATCCTTTCCGAACCCAGTTTCATTGAATTAAGCAGTTTGATCAAGTCTTGTTTAACAAATTCTAAGTCTAATTCTTCGGTCAGATATTGAATTTCCCGCCCTGGATTGGGATAATACTTTTGGTAAAGTTCCACTAAGCGCAGCAGTTCTTTAACGTACTCGCTGGCGTGGCTGATATTCCCATAAATAAAACTAACAGGATTGTTGATTTCGTGAGCTACTCCTGCTACCAACTGCCCCAGAGACGACATCTTTTCTGTTTGAATCAATTGAGTTTGAGTGCGCTGCAATACTAACAGCATTGCCTCCAATTTCGCCGCTTGTTCCCGCAGGCTTTGCTCGGATTTTTGCAAAGCCAAAAGATCCGATTTGCGTTCTGTAATATCCAATCCCACAAACACCGCAGCCGTACTTTTTTGGTATTTTTGAGCCACGATTAAATAAGTTTTGTTCTCTCCTCGGATACTAGCTGTTACTTCTTTAGATGTCTTTTTCTCACGGCTTGCAAAAAAATCGTATACTAAATCATTAAATTTGGGGCTGGTCTCTAAAAAACCTACTTTTTGACCATTAAATATTTCGGCTGGTAATTGATAAGCAGCAGCTAAATGCCGATTTACTCCCAAATAACGCAAATCGGAACTTACCCAAGAAACTAATCCGGGCACAGCGTCCAAGACAGCTTGAAGTTGCTCTTTAGCCTCTAAAAGGGTTGATTCTGCTACTTGGCGATCGCAGATATCGCGGGCGATCGCAAAACGGTATTCACAACCAGCGTATTCTAAATAATTGACCTTAACTTCGACGGGCAAACTTGTCCCGCCTTTGGTTGTGTAACAGGATTCAAAAGTGAGGTTACTTTGGTGTTTGAGTTCCCTCCAGTGCGCGGGCAAATCCGCTGCTGACAACTGCGAGTCGATGTCGATAAATCTGAGTTTAAGTATTTCCGATTGCGAGTATCCTAAAAGATGACAAGCTGCTTGGTTAGCATAGCAAATTTGACCGTCTGACCTAGTGCATAAAACTATATCAGCGGCACTATCTAGGGCAATTTGAGTTAGTTCCGAGCTGATTTCTAACTGCGGAATTTTGAACTCTGATGTCAATTTTTGGGGGCGATTTATTGATAATTTTTGGTCAGCTACTTCCTCAATAGATATCATCAAGCCCCCGATCGAACTATCGCTATTTTTCCAAGGCTGAAATGACCATTTTACCCATTCGCGTCCGTCCAATCCGATTTGCTCGCGCTTAGATGTAGTCCATCGCGCAGCCACAAACTCACTGTATTGCAACACTCCAGCCAAACAAGCCCGAGCATTTTGCCACCAATATTCCGGGAGATCGGGAAACAGCTCCCAATGATACCCACCAATTGCGTCGCCGCCACAGGAGTCAAAATCTGTTTCCCAGCGACTGGAAACGCACAGATAGCGCATTTCGGCATCTACCATTGCCACGGCATCGGGCGAGTGTTCCACCAACCGCTGAAATCGCTCTTTCTCTTTGATAACACCTTCGGACACGGCAGCCTCTGCGGATTGGTGGACCATCAAAGTTTTTCCCTCTGCATACCTGATCAGTACCTGACTTTTTTGCTGAACTGGCTTAGTTTGCACGGTTTGGGCTTTCCTCAATATATGTCAACTTGGCACAATTTTGTTTAACAGCAACAGTGTTTTTACCCTGATTTAGTCGATCGCACCAACCCCCTGGAGGGTCTCACCCATCATACATATCATTTTTGATGGGGTTTTGTCCATAGGTGCTAGAGGTGCTAGCAAAATTTTTTCCTGAAATTCATGACATTCGGGGATTTTCTAGTTTGAGACTCCCGCTCTTTGACATCATATTGATCTCATACCGCTCAGACAAATTTGTGCGTAAATTCACCGATAAAATCCACTCTCCCTTTGCGTAACATGGCGGAATCTAGTCTTTCAGTCCTGTTGCACGTCATCAAAACTACGAGTTTCTGCTGAAATTGAATAGGATCTTCATCAATCACCTCTTTGATCACATATTGATCCAAAGTTCCATCCAGATACATTTAACCCGGTAAATCTAGGAATGTACCTAAATCCACTGTGTATGGCATAATCTGAAAAGCAGCAAGCTCTCCCGACATGGAGGTATCTCTCAAAGCTTTCAACAAAATATTGAAAGCGCCATTCAAATCTCTGTCCAGAGTATGTCCACATTCGGGACATTTGAATGTTTTTGAACCACTCAATTTACGATGAACATGACCACATTTTGAGCAAGTTTTACTGGTATACTCTTCAGTTACGTCCACTACAACACAACCATATTTAGTTGCTTGATGCTTCAACGTTTGCTTGAAACGATAATGACTCAACGTTACCATCGCTCTTGCTGTTTTAGTAGTAAGTTTTCTTTTGCCTTTGTTCACCATTTGTTGAGTTTCAAATGTGGGCAAGAAAATTAACTTGTACTTACTGACTAGGTAATTAGCGGTCTTATTATGCAATTCTGAAACTAAGTTTTTAATCTTAATCCGAATGGCCGACGCGGCTTTTCTCATCCGATAGCGTAGCTGTTTGAATTGACCACCTTTGTTTAACCCAATTCGAGACATTAACTTATCCAGATGTCTAGCCAATCTATAAATTCGACCGATATCACCTCTGCCCAATTCCAGCACGTTTTGACCGTCAAAACCAGTCATAAATGTTCTAACGCCTGGATCTAAAGCAATAACTAAGTCGGATTGAGTAGGTGTAGGAGTAATAGTGTCAACAGCATAGCAGATGAACCATTGCCCGTTGATCAGGCTGAGAGTTGGCTCATGTTGCATTACCTCTAAAATAGGTTCCGCAGCCTGAAAAGACAACCCTTTTGTTTCACGAGGATAGAAAGTGTTTGACTTCCAGTTATCTTTTTGAAATCTAATAGTTTGAGAATTATCTTTACAACTTCTAAATTTAGCTACTCCTTGAGATTTGTCGGCGGATTTGTGAGCAAGCTGCTTGAAATACTGCGAGTTGACGAGGATTGTATGGTTGTTCCGACACCCATTTAGGTGCTGAATTCATAAGGCGTTTACGCAATTCATATTTGCCAATTTTTTCGGTTTTGAGAATGGCAATTGCTTGGTTGTAACACCATCTACTTGCTGCTATCCAAGTTCTCCATTTTTTCGCCAACAACGTTTCCGGGTAAACTCGAATCTTCTTTGATAACAGATTTGTATTTACGAAGTCCGTAGAGTCGGCCACTGAAAACATGGATGATGGCAAAGATATCTTCAACCATTTCTCGGTCTGGAGACAAGTCGGAACGACTGAGAACCACGAGGAAGCAATTTTGTTGCTCACATATCCATCATATGAGGTCAACACCGAACCTTGCGAGTCTGTCTTGGTGGCAGACCACAACTTCTCTGATGTCTCCTGACAGAACTTGTCCCAAAAGGGTTTTTTATCTTTTTCGTTTAAAGTTAAGTCCATCTCCGATATCTTTGAAGAGGATTGCATCTGGGTAGAGACTTCTGAGGTAGTCGGATTGCCTTTCGAGGTCTTCTTTTTGCTTGTGGCTACTGACTCTCGCGTAGATGGCAACTGATTTGTCTTTTCCCTTGCCGAGTACGCTGTCGATATCGTAGCGTCGTTGGTTTGATGGGGTTCTAATGGAATCAATTTTTCCGAGCAAGTCCCAGGTTCTAAGGGTTTTTTCTGAGACTTGGAGGATTTTGCAGGCTTAAGAGGGGGTGACATATTTTACTATGTTAGATGGGTAATCGGTTGTCTATAATAGGACAATTGCCATTATCTTCCGGGAAATTACAAGAAATTGATTACTTTACACTAACAGCAAACTCAGAATGTGTTCAGTTTTGTTACTGCGCTGGGCTGAAACAGTCGATCGATCTTGCGCATTATCAGCTTCATTGATAATGCAAATCCGCTCTAAATAACTGGGAGGCACAAAACTCTTTGATCACATCTCACAGCATCGTGGTCTTCGATAAAAATTACATAACCCAGAGGTACTAAACTCTTTGATAACATACTCTTCGCAGACTGACTGACGGGAGGATTTCTCTAATCTCAATTCTCAAATCTCAATTCTCAAATCGGCAGACAGAGGCGAGCTGAGAAAATCAGTCCTTAGATTGATGAAATCCTATCCAACTGCCAGTAAGGTTTGATGTAGCTCGCTTACTGGGACTGCCTGATGCCTTGTCCAGATTTAAACGAAGAGGTAAAAAATATTGCAGCCGCTGGTACAACTTAAAAAATAGAGATAATGGATATGGATGCTTTGTAGATCAGGTGCGTAGGGGCATCGGCATTGCCGTTACCAGGGGAGAAAAACAAACTATGGAAATTGAACAACCCTCTTTGACAACATCTAAGGGTAAAGCCGATCGCGATCGCCCGATTCCGGTCGATCATCCCAGCAACCTCTTCGACAACATACTGAGCAAAAAAAAATTAGACAAGTCGCTTCAAGAATGTTTAGATTTCCGCATCGCGATCGACCGATCGGCACTGGCGGTGAGGACAGACAGCAAAGGAATTATCAATTACGTCAGCGATCGAGTTTGCTCGATTTCTAAATATGCGCGAGCCGAACTACTCGGCTGCCACTTTGGCGTCCTCCATTCGGAATATAAATCTTCAGAATTAATCATACTCTTTGATAACATACTGCGGTCGATATTGACTAATGGTGAAGTTTGGGAAGGAGAAATTAAAAATCAAGCTAAAGATGGCACTGATTATTGGGTACAGGGGGTGATAGTTCCATTCCTGGATTTTAAAGGAAAGCCAGAGCAATATTTAGCGATCGGATTCGACATCACACAGCACAAAGCCGTCGAAGCAGCACTAGCTGAAGTCAACCGCGCCAAAGACGAATTTCTAGCAATAGCATCCCACGAACTACGATCGCCCCTCAGCGCCATTTTGGGTTGGGTGCAGCTAGTGCGATCGCGGAAACTAAACGAAGCCATTACCAACCGTGCTTTGGAAATCATCGAGCGCAACGCCAATTTGCTGAACCAGCAAATAGACAATCTCCTCGATCTTTCGCGGCTGTTGCGTGGACAAGTGCGCCTCAACATCGGTCGAGTTCACCTCCCATCAGTCATAGAATCCGCGATCGACATTCTCCGTCCTGCGGCAGATGCCAAAAACATTCGCATCGAAACATCTTTTGACTCCGCAGTCAGCTACATTTTGGGAGATGCTGAACACTTGCATCAAGTAGTCTGGAACCTGCTTTCTAACGCTATCAAATTCACCCCGGCATCGGTGGCGGGGATCGTTAAAATAGCGATCGAATCTACTCCTTCATCCGTTCTGATTCGGGTTAGCGACAGCGGTTACGGGATCGACGCGAAATTTCTGCCTCACATCTTTGACTACTTCCGCCCCGCAGATTCCTGGAATACCAAGGAACAGCACCGCCTCGGCCTGGGACTCTCAATTGTACGTCAGTTGGTGGAACTTCACGGGGGAACTATTTCGGCGATGAGTCCCGGAATCGGTGAGGGGTCTACGTTTGTGGTGCAGCTACCGATCGCGAACAGTCAATTTTCGATCGATCGCCGCATTGCGGAAAGCCCAATCGAGAAACCCGAATCTGTTGCTCAACCCCTCGCGGGGAAGCAGGTGCTGGTGGTTGACAGCAGCGCCGAGAGCGGGGAATTTCCGAAAAGTGCGATCGAAGCACTTGGAGCTCAAGTCAAGGTAGTAGCTACGATCGGCGATACTATGAGTGAGTTAGAACTTTCGCGACCCGACGGGTTGGTTAGCGACTTTGGGATGCCAGAATCAGAAGCGAAAACAACTGAGGAAAATTTAGCAATTGATCGGGAAGAGTTACCGCTGCTACTCGTAGTAGAAGATAACAATTTTTTACTAACTTATCTGCAAACTTTACTGAAGCCCTACTACAGAGTAGCTGTGGCTGGTGACGGTATTGAAGGCTTGGAAAAAGCCCAAAAATTGCTACCAAATTTGATTTTGAGCGACCAAATCATGCCCCGAAAAAACGGGATGGATTTGCTCAAGGAAATTCGGAAGACAGCGGAATTGAGCTTGACTCCAGTCATCTTTTTGACAGCGCGATCGAGCATGGAATCTCGAATTGAAGGTTTGGATGCTGGTGCTGACGATTATATTTCTAAGCCCTTTGACGAGAGGGAACTGCTGGCGAGGGTGAGAAATTTATTGCGATCGCACGCAGCCGAACAGCAATTGGCGCTACTCAACCATCAGTTACAGGAACAAAAACAGCAATTAGAAACCGTAAATCAAGCCTTACAGTATTTAGCAACCTATGACGATTTAACAGGGGTAAAAAATCGTCGGTGTTTTAATGAATATCTCGATACTGAATGGCGGCGTTTGGCGAGGGAAGAAGCGCCACTGTCTTTGATTATGTGCGATATTGATTATTTCAAACTTTACAACGACACCTACGGACACCAAGCCGGGGATGAATGTTTGCGGCAAGTGGCTAGTGTTTTACGGAGATCGTTGAAGCGTCCCGCTGATTTAGTGGCGCGTTACGGGGGCGAGGAATTTGTGGTTGTTTTGCCAAATACGGAGCTTCAAGGTGCGGCTTCTATTGCTGAATTGATCCGCGCCGAAGTGCAGGGTTTGCAGATAATTCACGCTAAGTCTGCTGTCAGTGAATATGTCACGCTGAGTCTGGGGGTAGCTTGCTGCATTCCGTCGCCGATGGCGCATCCTGATACGCTAATTGCGATCGCTGACGAGTGTCTCTACAGCGCGAAAAACTCAGGGCGCGATCGGGTTTCGGTTGCCACATTTCCAGGATAATATATTAGTTAAAGGAGGTCACGCCATGTCAGCAACATTAGACAAACCAAAAGATCAGCGACTAATTCACTCCGGGATTGATTGGCAACAATTCAAGCTAATCGAGCAGGGGTTTTCTGACGAGGTAGAAATCTTGGCAGTTTCGCATTCGTCACGATATCAAGTCCTCTTGATTAGCTGTCATTCTGCTGGATTAGCTGTCATTCTGCTGGATTAGCTGTCATTCTGCTGGATTAGCTGTCATTCTGAATGATTAGCTGTCATTCTGAATGATTAGCTGTCATTCTGAATGCAGTGAAGAATCTCGCCCGATGCAACGCTTGACTACGTTCCACTCAGCATGACAAGCAAGT
>Ga0316608_1000413_pt1 | contig 20867 bp, 16 predicted proteins | sample MIS2016152B_MG_FD_207673 | JGI IMG/M metagenome (GOLD analysis project Ga0316608, IMG submission 207673) | Microbial mat bacterial communities from Middle Island sinkhole, Lake Huron, Michigan, United States - MIS.2016.152B | ecosystem: Environmental > Aquatic > Freshwater > Lake > Sediment...
TTTGTAAACCACTGGCCCTCACGTAGAGGCGGACAGGAAGAAAGTGAAATTAAAAGAGATTTGGCGGCTATAAATCTAAGAAATTGTGTTGATAGTATTTTTGTAAAAGAACCGAATGCTAATATAATTATTATGGGTGATATGAACGACGAGCCTTTAAATAAAAGTCTGGAAATTACATTAAATGCAAAAAATAATAAACCTCCAACATCTAATACTGAATTATATAACTTAATGTATGATATGGATTTAAATAATGAAGGAACATATAGTTTTGATGGAGAATGGAACATGATTGATAATTTAATTGTATCAAAGAATTTATTAGTCAAAGAAAAAGGTTTTAAGGTTGATTTCGATTCCGGAAAAATATTTAATCATGATTTTCTAATGTATTTTAATGCAAAAGTAAATAAAAAAACTCCTGCAAAAACTTATGGTGGAAATAATTACTACGGTGGTTATAGCGACCATCTTCCAATTTATATGATTATGCACAACTAAAATTTTTCGGTAAATTATACGTTATTCTATTTCAAATAATCTAAAAATAAGAAATGATGAAAAATTATAAATTTATATTATTACTGGTACTAATTCCATTTGCTAATGTTTTTAGTCAAACTAGTGTTTCGCCAAATCACTATTGTGTTTATTTTACCGATAAAAATAATTCGCCGTTTTCAGTATCAAAACCAGAAGAATTTTTATCAGTTAAATCAATAGAACGACGTGAAAATTACAAAATTAAAATTACAGAACAAGATTTACCCGTTAATCCAGCTTATATTCAAGAACTTAAAGAACAAGGTTTTGAAGTAAAAAAAGTTTCTAAATGGTTAAACTGTGCCATAATTTATACTAAAAATACAAAAGATTTAGCAAAATTAAACGATTTAAAATGTATAAAAAAAGATTTTGTTATAAATGATGATATCAGGAAGAAAGCCAAGTCAGAAAAAAACAAAGCTCCTAAATTGAAAGATGTTAAAAATGACGTACTTGATACTATTGATTATTACGGAAAAGCAGAAAATCAAATAAAAATGTTAAATGGTCATATTTTACATTCGCGTGGTTTTCAGGGACAAGGAATTGTTATGGCAATTCTTGATGCCGGATTTTATCATGTAAATTCACTACCCGCTTTTGATAGTTTATGGGCAAATAATCAAATACTTGGTTGGTACGATTTTGTCGATGGCGATACTTCTGTTTTTAATGCCGATAATCATGGTATGCAGGTTTTGTCAACTATTGGTGCAAATATGCCAGACGAATTTGTTGGAACTGCACCAAAAGCAAATTTCTGGTTATTACGCACAGAACAAGGCTCTTCGGAATATATTATTGAAGAATATAACTGGGTTTGCGGTGCTGAATTTGCTGACAGCGTTGGTGCTGATATTATTCATAGTTCATTGGGTTACAGTGATTTTGACGATAATAGTCAAGACCACACTTATGCAAGTATGGACGGAAACACTGCAATTTGTACAATTGGAGCTGATATTGCTGCCAGTAAAGGAATTCTTGTAGTTACAAGTGCCGGAAACGAAGGAAATGATGAATGGAAATATATTTCTGCTCCTGCTGATGGTGATAGCGTTCTAGCAATTGGTGCTGTAAATTCTAAAGCTAAATATGCTTATTTCAGCTCACAAGGACCAACTTTTGATGGAAGAGTAAAACCAGATGTTTGTGCTCAGGGAATGTTTTCCACTGTTCAGGGAGCAAATGGCAGTATTACAAGCTCTAACGGAACTTCATTTTCAGGTCCTATAGTAGCGGGAATGGTTGCGTGTTTATGGCAATCGCATAGGGAATTGTCTAATATGGAGATAATTGATGCAATTCAGAAAAGTGGTAGTCAATACACTTCACCAGACGATAAATTAGGTTACGGTATTCCTGATTTTAATTTTGCATATTTATACTTAAATGGCATGGGAATGAATTTAATAGACGAACACAAACCATATTTATTCTTTCCAAATCCTTTTAAAAACGAAATAAATCTGAATATTTTTACCAGCGAAGAAAATCTGCCGGTACAATTTGTTTTAAATATTTATGATATTTTGGGAAAACATATTTTTTCAAAAACTTACGAAGAAAAATATTTTACCCAGAATACTTTATATATCGACGAACTTTCAGATTTACAAGCAGGTACATATATTGTTCAGATAAATTCAAATTATTCAACTTACAATCAGCTGATAATAAAACAATAACATTATTAAAATTCAAATAAAATTAAAATCTGAAAAGTTAAATCTGTAATTTGAATTTAATTTTTTAGATTTTTTTTTACTAGATTGGAGTAATTTATTGTTCATAAAAATATGAAAAAGATAAAATTTCTAATACTCGTATTAATTTTAATTATCACAATATCATGTTTTTGGGATGTTGACACAATTGAAATGGAACGTCAGCAATTTCCAATCTTCAATTAAAAATATCAATTTCGATTTTAAGTTTTTCGGTTCTCTTCGTTTTTTTTATTTTAATAAAAAAGAGAAAAAAAGACAAAACAAAAAAATGAGATTTTATATAAAAGAATTATTGTTAACTTAATAAATATCTAAAAATGAAAAAATTATGTATTTTACTTATTTTATTTTCTTTATTATTTTCATGCAAAAATGATGATGATGTTGTCCCTGAAGTAACCGATAGTCTAAAAATTGATACTGTTTTTGCAAGTATTGGAGAGTTAAAACAAAGAATTTCAGAATATTCCACATTTTCTGAAACTAGCAAAAGGGATTCTGTTTTGACTATCCTTTTCAATACATTAAAAACAAATAATAAAATACCTTATGTAAAAGACGATTCTGTACTTTTTTTAGCCTACAATAAATCAGCTTCTTCAATTTCATGGGCTGGCGATTTTAATGGTTGGGATGCTTCATCAGAAAATTGGTTGGGTTCAAAAATAGAAACGGCTGGTGTTTGGTATTTGGACAAAACTTTTCCGACTGACGCACGACTGGATTATAAAATTATTGTTAATGAAAATAGTTGGATACTCGATAGTTATAACCAATATATTCAATACAGCGGTTTTGGACCAAATTCTGAACTTAGAATGCCAATGTGGATTTTTCCGCAAGAAACTATTTTAAAACAAGGTGTTAACATAGGAACACTTTCGTCAAATATAATAATCGCAAGTTCAAATCTTGGATATAATTTGCAATATAAAGTTTATCAGCCATATAATTATGAAAATCTAAACAATTTGCCGGTTGTATATGTAACAGATGGACATGAATATTCTGATGATAAACTTGGTGCTATGTTGATAGTTACAGATAATTTAATTTCTTCAGGTGATATTGAACCAATAATAATTGTGTTTATTGACCCTCGAAATCCATCAAATTTGAATCAAAATAGGAGAGCCGAACAGTTTAGAGGAAATCCTGATTTTCTGGCTTTTGTAGCTTATGAACTTGTTCCGTTTATTGATGCTAATTATAAAACAGATATTTCTGCCGATAAAAGAGCAATTATGGGAACTTCGTATGGAGGTTGGAATGCATCTTATTTTGGATTAATGCGTTCAGATGTTTTTGGTTTGCTGTGCATACATTCACCTGCTTTTGATACTTCAATTCCTGATGCTTACGAACAAATTGAAAAATTACCTTTGAAAATTTTTATGAGCACCGGAGTTATAAATGATACTCAAGTTAATGCCAGATTAATGGAAAATGTATTGCAAACTAAGGGTTACACTTATCAGTACATAGAAGTAAATCAGGGGCATTCATGGGGAAATTGGAGGGCTTTGATTGATGAGCCATTAATTTTCTTTTTTGGAACAAAATAATGTTATAAAATTGAAAACACCTGAAATAAAATAGTTTATACTTAATTTCAGGTGTTTTATTTTATTAGACTTGATACAAATTAATAATCAAATACTTAATTAAATTAATGTTGTCATTTCATGAACTTTTTCACCGTAAGGTAAATCTTTTTGATGTATGCACTTAATTAAAAAGAATGATAATATAAAAAATAAAAGTAAAACATTTAATAATAACAACTTATGCTTTTTTGATTTGCTTTTTATAACTTTATAGCAGACATCAAAGAGTTCCCTTCGGGATGACATTTGAGTTATAAGTTTGTAAATCAATTTGCATCAAGTCTATTGAAATACATAAAAATTATTCTTGTTTTGTAATATATTTTATGTAAGCGTCAATTTGTTCTTCCCCGTTCATTTTATTTACTATTTTACCTTGTTTGTCAATTACATACATTAAAGGTGTTCCTGCAACATAATAATATTCTTTATATCTGGATTTTTGTTCAATATCAATTCCATTTGTCCACGGAATTTCTTGTTCGGTTATATATTTTTTCCACGATTCTATATCTTTTCCATCAGTATTAACCCCAATAATTTCAATATCAAGTAATTTAATTTTGTCATAATTATCTTTTAATATTTTGGCAGCTTTTTCGCAATGTCCGCAACCAATTGACCAGAAAAAAATGAACTTGAAAGTTGAATTAAAATCCAGTACATTAATGGAATCTCCCGAATTTGAATAAACTTTAAATTTATATGCTTCTTCACCAATATTTGATGCTCGAAAAATGTCTGCTTGTTTTGTAATAATTTCTATAGCAGCACTATCAAGCCAATTACTTTTTTCGTTTAAAAAATAATTGTCGGCTAAATCTACAAAAACTTCATTCATTCCCATTTTTGTAAATGTTCTGTAAAAATTCAATAAATAAGTTGCAACATATTGGTAAACTGTGTCGTTTGTACATTTCTTCAATAACTTATTATTTTCTTCAATAATTATTGAAGTACTTTCTTCAATATACTGTGCTATATGATAACGAATTATATTATAAAAAAACGGTGTGCGAATTAATCTGTCGTCAGTAAAATCTACATAACTAAAAGGATCTTCGCCTTCCGAAACCTCAAAAGTGTGCATTGCATTTAACAAAACTGCAAAAAATGAGGCTTTATTTTTTTCTGTAAAAATTTTCCAAAGTCCATTTAATTCATTGTTAATTAATGAAATATCAATATCAAGTTTATTTATTTGAATACTATCGGTTAAACCGGATTTTTCTGATTCGAGTTCTTCTTTTTTTAAGTTTAATTCTACAACTTTACGTTGATATACATAAAATTCTGTATTTTCTTCAGAACCTTTTACTTTCATATTCAAAATTAAATCCGTAGTGTCGGTTGATAAACTAAAATCCTGGTCATCTTCAATTAACATATCACATGGACCTTTATCTGCTAAAGCAATAAAATAAATACCTCCATCTAATTTTTTATCTCCTTCAAATGTTCCGGTACCTTTGCTGTCAAGTGTTATCTGATTAACTGTAATATATTGGTCTTCAAAATAATAAGCTAACCACAAATCTTTATTTTCACCCCCCGTAATTTCAATTTTAATTTTGTAACCCTGACTTTGAGACGTACAAAAGTTAAAAAAAAGAATATTTAAAATAAGAACTAATTTTTTCATTTTTTTCGATATAATATTTCACATTCCGTTAGTAAACAATTATATAAAGTTAATTGATTGTCTTAAAATTGGTTTAATTTTTTACGTTTATTTGTATTTTCACTAAAGTGATATATTAACATGCAAAACAAGAAGTTGTAGCATATTTTGTTAACTGTTTTAAATAATCAATTATTAATTTATAAGTTTTGAAACTTTGTTAATTACATCTTGAGATTCCTTTAAACTCGTAATTATAACCCAGTCATGAAACATTTTAGGATATTCAAAATAGTTAAATCTAATATTTTGGTCTAGAAGTAATTGTTTGCATTTTTTAGCATCTGCAAATAATATGTCATTAGTACCAATGAAAATTGAAATTCTACACATTCCTGTAAAATCTCCATATATTGGACTTACCCGATAATCTGTTAAATCTATTGTTCCTGCGTATTTTTTTCCGGCACTTTGAAGTCCTTCTATGCTTAACAATTTGTCATACTTTTCAAACATCTGTATATCGGGATTACTCATTGTGATATCCAACCATGGTGAAAAAATAATTATTTCATCAGGTTGTTTTTTATTCTCGTTTTTTAATTGTTGTGCAAATCCTAAAGCTAATCCACCGCCAGCCGAATCTCCAATAAAAACAATACGTTTTGATGGATAGTCAGTTGTCAATTTTGTATATAATTCTTCAATAAAATTATATGTTTCATTGTAAGTAGCTTCAGGAGCCAATGGATAGTCGGGAATAATTATTGTGGCATTTGTTTTAATAATCAATAATTCAATTAAATCCCAGTGTTGTTTGGTGATATTACCCATATATGCACCTCCATGTAAATATAAAATAACGATGTCAGAAATACTGTCTTTTGAAGATATTGTCCAAACTTTTCTACCGTTTTGTTCAATTTCTTCAATATTAAAATTTCTGAATAATGATTTAGGTAGTTTTGCCGGATTTTTAGCAAAACTACTTGAAATCATTTTCTTTTCCATTTTCTTTTTCATCCCAGACAAACCCATTATTGACTGAATAATTTTTGATTCAAAACTGGGTTGTAAATTGTATTGAAAATCAATATTTTTCATATTTGTTACCTCAAATTGCTGGGCATTACATAAATCAATTATTACTAAAGTTATAATGATGAGAATTAAGTTTTTCATTTATTAATTTCCTGATTTATACTCAAAACCAATTGAAATTGTCGTATAATTTTCAAATATTTTATTTACATGCTTTTTTATTTTTCACAGATAAACATGTTTCGTTACTTGAAAGAAATTAACATTCACTCATTCTCTCATTCTCAAATTATTCAGAACAATTTTATTTTACACCTTCCATTTCCTGAATCATCTCAACAGCCTGTTCCCATCCAACTCTTTTTGCAAGTATAATTTTTTCGGAATCAAGTAAATATAATACTGGAGTACTTGAAATATCATAATTTTCGCGATAATTATCTTCAGTCGTTGTAAATGGATTCCATAAATTATTCCATTCGTACATTTTGTTTGTTTTTACAAAATCAAACCAATGACCAATTGAATTACAGAAGTTTGCCCAGTCATCAATATCTCGGTGCATATAAACACAGAATACTGTAACATCTAAACTTTTAAGAGAATCAAGATAAGCCTGGTAAAAAATTGGAGTTTCTTTTTTGCAATGACTGCAATCGGGCTCCATAAACCATAATATTGTATATTTTGACTTAACACTATAAACATCAATATATCCGGTTGGAAAATTTCCCATGAAATCTGAAATTAACATTGAATATTCAGGCATTTTTTGAGCAAATGTTCTGGTCTTATCCTCTTCAATTTTAAGACCTTTGGTTTTCATTTCATCAATTGTTGTCTTTACCATATTTATTTGAACAGAATCGTTCGGAAGTATTTGTAATTTAATATCTTTTGCTTTATTACCAACCAAGCATTTTGCTTTTTTGTCGAGTTTTGGTTTTAATTGAGTTTTAAAAGAATCGGTGTCCCAAGTTGCTTTTTCGCAATAAATATAGCCAAGGTGAACATAAACATTCTCTGCTGCCATAAGTTGACTTTTTGCGTATTTATTGAATAAATGAATCAACATATATTTGTATAATTCTTCATTACTTTGGGCTTTTGAAAGAAGCATATCACACTCTTGAATTAATGTATCGGGGTGATTTATAACAACATTATCAAGAAAATTCTCAATTTTATCTTCGTAAATCGGTGTTTGTAATAATCTTACATCTGAAATATCAAAATTATCAAAATAATGAAATCTGTAATAATAATATTGTGCTGTCTGGTCAGTAATTGTTGGCGGAACTTCAATAGGTCTTGTTGCTTTTAAAAACTTTGTAAAAAAGTAGTTAGGATAATTTTTTTGTATATTTTCGTAATATGTTAGGTATTCTGTTGTCAGATTGTTCATTTGCTCTTCTAATTTTGCTTGCTGAGTTGCATCTGTTGCGGCATCTTTTTGTGTTTTTAAATCGGTAAGTTTTTTGTTTTGTGTAATTAAAAAATTCTGATAATCTTTAAAAACTAAATTTTCATCACTTCCTTTAAACGATAGATTTGTAAATAAATCGGTAGTGTCGTTTTCGATTGAAAAAAACTGGTCATCAGAAATTATGAAATCAAAGTAAGTTGATTTTTCAAGAAAAACAAAGTACATTCCTCCGGTTAAAGCTTTTGTATCTGTAAAAACGCCATATCCCTTACTGTCAGTTGTTGCAGTGTCAACCGGGATTAAATTTGCATTTTTATGAACACCTAGAATTAATCGTTGATTTTCTGTTCCTTTAATTTTTACTTCAATTTTATAACCTTGTGCAAGATTAATATTTGACACAAGAAATAAGATTAGTACGGTAAAAAATGCTATTTTTTTCATCTTTTTTATTTTTTTAAAGTTGTTATTATTTATCGTTTCCGCAAAGTTAAAAAACTTTGGAAAAATTAGTAATATGACTACAAATAAAACTAAATTGTTGCGTTAATATTTGTTAAAACTAATTAAATACAACTAATTATCTGAAAATGATTTGACAGATATAAAAAAAATATTTTTGTATTGAGTTATTTTGCAAATCAAAAATATTTTTCTATTTTTTCGAGAAAATAAAGTGGGGCTTTTACAGGTTTTCGTGTTTGTGCATCAACAAAAATTAATAATGTTGTTCCGGTATTCAGAAGTACATTTTCTTGGTTATATACTTCATATTCAAATTCTAATTTTATTAAAGGTTTTTTTTTCAAAAAAGTTTTTACAGTTAATAAATCATCATAAACAGCAGGTTTTAAATAATTTATATTTAAGTCAGCAACCGGAAGAAAATAGCCATCTTCTTCAAGTTGTTTGTATGTTATACCAAAACCACGAAGCATTTCTGTTCTTCCAACTTCGTAAAATTGAGCATAATGACCATAATAAACATAGCCCATTCTGTCAGTTTCAATATATCTGACTCTTATTTTTGTTTCATCAATAATCATGTTTGTTTTTAGCTAATCGGAATCAAATCCAACAACAACGCCAACGCAGCCCTGAATTCTGAGTTTATCTTTTTTTGCAATTTTTTCAATTTGCACGGTTATTTTTAAATTCTGGCTTGTTTCAGGTACAAATTCCCAATAATTTATACCAAAACCAGAAACAGTTTCGCCAGTTTTAGATTCAAAATATACAGGTTCTTCATCATTAATCTGATAATTTTTGAAAACTATAAATCCGTCTGCGTCTGTTATTGTTATAAACTTTGTGAACATATCCATGCCAATAACCGAAATTTTATAGCTGTTTCCTGCCAGAAAAGTTCTATAAACCTGAATGCTATCGCCTTCATATATTATTCTTGCCTGAAAATTACCATCAAGTATATATGGTTCAAGTTCATACTCGGCAACAGCTTCAATATATTCCTGACATTGAGATTTTGCGGCATTTGAGTAAAACAGTATAAAAATAAAGATTGGAATAAAAATAATTAATCTTTTCATTGTGCTATAATTTCTTTTCAAAACTTAATTTTTTTATTTATTTTATGTAACTTGTTCTTATTGAACTTACTGTACTTTTTAATTGTGCAACCAATTCTGGAGTTGCATTTATGGTTGTAGTTGTCTTAACTCTCATTATATCAGCATACTCATCATAAACTTCTTTCTTTTCAACTATTACTAAACTTTCAAAAGTTAGTTTCAGCTTTTCTAAATCAATAAGCAAAGTTGCTATGTCGTTGTTAGTGATGTAAGTTTTTGTTAATTCTATTAATGTTTCAAGTGATAATCTTTGGTCAATAATTCTGGTTATCAATTTATCTTTGTCTGAAGTTGCAGTTTCAGATAATTGAATAGCAATATATAAACTTTCAACCCAAGCTCCTATAACAACTAAAGTGGCAATTTCTTCTCTATTGCTTTCCTTCAAAAACGCATCTGATGAAAAAAAAGTTTCTGAAACTATTTTCATCATTTTTTCATTGTCATTAATATTGTTTTCAATTACATCTATCAAGCTATCGCTTACTGTTTCAATAATATCTAACTTTGTAGCAATGGTTTTTAATGCTGTAAAATATTCTAAAGTTTTTTGCTGCTGGTTAAACATACTTGAAAAACTCAGGTCGGCACCATAAACTCCTAAGTTTAAAGCTAAACTCTTATTAGTTACATAATTTGGAATATTTTTTGTCGGATTTAATATTTCAGAATTATAAACAACTCCCGATTTTGTGAAAATACTTGCCATTTCCATTGGTGATGGTAATGAATAAAAAACCTTTACAACATTCTCTTTCACCTTCTTTAACGAATCTATATTATATGAATTTTCGTCTGTTAATTCCGAATTGTCTTTATTTTCATTATTGCAACTTATAATGCTTGATATTATCAATATTAATGAAAATAATATTGAAAATTTTTTTCTCATGACTTTATTTTTTAGGTTATATTTTTATAAAAAAAATTATATTGATAAAACATTTACACAATTTTTATGCAATTTTGCAAAATATATTCGGAAAAAAAAATATTATAGAAGATATTAATTTGTTTTATCCTGAAATATTGATATTTATAAAGTTTACAATTTATTTAATTTTTTTTTAACCAAAAAAAGTTTTTATTTTTTTGATGATTTTTAAAAATATAATGTATGAATAATGATTTAAACGAAAAAAAAGATAATTTAATTATAGAAAAATTAAATTCGTCAAACGAATCTAAAATTAATGAAGCAATTGCTGAGATTCGGCAAAACGGAAAACCGGAATTTTTCCCTCACATGATAAATTTGTATAAAAATTCTTCATCATATATAGTTAAGCAACAACTATTTGATACATTTATAGATATAAAAGATGTAAATGTAATTCCTTATATTGTACAGACTTTAAAAAATCCTGAATATAAAAATATTAAAAAAGATTTACTGAATATTTGCTGGCAGACTAGTTTAGACTTTATTGATTATGTTGATATTTTTATTGAAATTTTTATTTTTGATGATTTTGAAACAGCATTTGAAGCTTTTACAATAATAGATTGTATTGACAACAAGCCTGATACACATTTTTTTCAAAAAAGTATTGATTTACTGATTTCAAATACCGAAAATATTAAAGAAAACAAACAATTTCTGTTTGAAGAAATTTTAAATAAACTAAATAATTTGTAAGAATAATGAGCGAATGTTACAGAAAATATTTCTTTATCAATAATTTAGTTAAATCTTCTACAGAATTTGACGACAACATTTTAGCCAAAGGAAAATCATTGTATGATGTCGTCCTAGTTAAAAACTCAATTCCGCTTTTTCTCCAAAAATATTTAATGAGAATTTGTAGAACTGCAAAACTTGAAGGAGTACAGCTTTGGTTGTCAAATGACGAAATTAAAAACAAAATTTTAGACCTAATAAAAATAAATGAAATTGAAGAGGATAGTTTAAAAATTGTATTTAGTTTTGGTAATGATTTTTTTGGTCAAAAAGAAAATATTTTTTTGGCTTACATGATGGTTAATAACGCCCCAACTGTAGAACAATTTAAAATTGGAGTTGAAACTATTTCTTATTCAGCCGAAAGACAAAATCCTCATGCTAAGGTTTTTAATTTTAATTTGCGAACAAAAATTTCAGAGCTAATTAATCAAAAAAATATTTACGAAGTAATATTGGTTGATAACAAAGGATTTATAACAGAAGGGAGTAGGTCAAACTTATTTTTTATTAAAGATAAAATTGTTTATACTACAATAATTGACAGCGTTTTACCAGGAATTACCAGAGAAAATATTATTGAAGTTTGCACAAAAAATAAAATCGAAATTTTGGAAACAAAAGTTAAATATGATGATTTAATTTATTTTGACTCTGTTTTTATGACTGGTACTTCTCGTAAAGTTTTGCCTATTAATAAAATAGATGATTTAAAATTTAACACCGAAAATTTAATTTTAAGACAAATTCAGAATTTATATGATATTGAAATTCAAAGATATATTAATTTACATAAATAATTAAAACAATTTTAGAATATGATACCATTTTCACCACCTTTTATAGACGAAATTACAATAAATGAAATAATTGACACTTTAAAATCTGGTTGGATAACAACCGGTCCAAAAACAAAACTTTTTGAAAAAAAACTTACACAGTATTGTGGAAATAAATCAACACTTTGTTTAAATTCTGCAACAGCAGGTTTAGAGCTGGTTTTGAGATGGTTTGGTGTAAGAGAAGGAGATGAAGTTATTCTACCGGTTTACACTTATGCTGCAACAGCCAATGTTGTAATTCATTGTGGAGCAACTCCAGTAATGGTAGATGTAAATTCTGACGATTTCAATATTTCACTCAAAGAAATTGAAAGAAAAATTACGGATAAAACAAAGGTAATTATTCCTGTCGATTTTTCTGGTTTTCCTTGTGATTATAAACAAATTAACGAACTTGTGAGAAGTGAAAAAATCCAGAAAAAATTTAACCCTGAAAATGATAATCAAAAAAAGTTGGGTCGAATTTTAGTTCTATCAGATGCAGCTCATTCTATTGGTGCTGAATATTTTGGACAAAAAACAGGCTCACTTACAGATATAAATGTTTTTTCATTTCATGCAGTAAAAAATCTTACAACTGCTGAAGGTGGAGCAATTGCTTTCAATCTGCCTGAACCTTTTGATAATGAAGAAATTTATAAATATTTTGCAATTTTTTCGTTACACGGACAAAACAAAGATGCACTTGCAAAAACACAAATTGGAAACTGGAAATATGATATTGTTAATGCTGGTTATAAGACTAATATGACAGATATTCTTGCTTCTATCGGACTTGTTGAACTAAATCGTTACGAAAGTGGAATGTTGAAAAAACGAAAATATATTTTTGATTACTATACTAATGAACTTAAAAAGTTTGATTGGGCACAAACTCCTGTTTATGAAACTGATAATAAAAAATCTTCTTATCATGTTTACGCATTAAGGATAAAAAATATTACAGAAAATCAACGAGATGAGATAATTCAAAGAATTTTTTCAAAAGAAGTATCTGTAAATGTTCATTTTCAGCCAATTTCAAATTTTACTTTTTACAAATCTCTGGGCTATAAAACAGAGAATTATCCGGTAGCTAATGATAATTATTCAAGAGAAATTTCATTGCCTGTTTATTTCGATTTAACTGATGAACAGCTTTTTAAAGTTGTTAAATCTGTAATCGATGCGTACAATGAAACTATTTTTATAAAAGACTGAAAATGAAACTGATATATTTTTTTATAATATTTATTTTTTTATTTGGATGTAAATCCGAAACAAAAAATAATATTTTAAATGAAAAATTTGAGCAAGTTAATTTAAAATATGCAAAAAGTTTTGAAATTTATAAATCAAAAAATATTGTTAAAATTAAAGTTAAAAATCCATGGCAAAAAGCAAATAAAGTAGAATTTGAGTATTTTCTTACAAGTTCAGATTCTGTTTTAAATTCCTCAAGTTCAGATATTAATTTTATAAAAATACCTGTAAACAGGGTTGTTTGTTTTTCGACAACATATATTGGATTTATTGATTTATTAAATAAAAATAGTACAATTATCGGTATTTCAGGTATCGAAAATGTTTATAATAAGTATATTAGAAGTAGAATTGAAAATAAATTGATTAAAGAAGTTGGAAATGACCAAGATATTAATTACGAATTGATTTTAAGTTTAAAACCTGATGTTGTTTTTTTATATGGAATAGAATCAGAAATATCTTCAAAAATTTATAAACTTAATAATTTAGGAATAAAAACGGTATTAGTAGCTGAATATTTGGAAGAAACACCATTGGCAAAAACTGAATGGCTAAAGTTTTTCAGTTTGTTTTTTAACGATTTTGAAAAAGCAGATTCTTTATTTACAAATATCGAAATAAGGTATAAAAATTTATTAGCTGTAGCTGATTCAATAAAAGAAAAACCAAAAATTTTGATAAATGTTCCGTATAATGGGATTTGGTATTTGCCTGGCGGTAAATCTTATATGGCAAATTTTATAAAAGATGCTGGAGGAAATTATCCTTGGAAAACAAATGAGCAATATGAAAGTTTTCCACTTGATTTTGAAAATATTTTCATAAAATCGAAAGATGCTGATATTTTGATAAATCCCGGTATTTACAACAAAATTGAACAGATAGTAAATCTTGATTCCAGAATTTCAAATATCAACGCAATAACAAAAAAACAAGTTTATAACAATAATAACCTTCTGAATTATAATGGTGGTAATGACTTTTGGGAATCTGGAATTGTAAAACCTGATTTAATACTGAAAGATTTAATTAAAATATTTCATCAAAATATTTTTTTTGAAGATAGTTTGTATTTTTATAGAAAATTGGATTAAATTATTATATTTGACAATTATTTCAATTTAATTTATTGAAAATATAAACAATTTTTAAAATATTTTAACTTATTTTATTGAAAAATTTAACGAAATATCGAATATAAAATCAAAAAAACTAATTTTTAAAGTATAATAATTTTAATGGAAGATAGCGTGGAGATCCAAAATCAGAGAGAAGATAAAGTTACACTTAAATTTATCGCAACCAGCGATATACATGGTGCTATTTTTCCTTACGATTTTATAGAAGATATGATTATTTCTAATTCGTTATCACAGATATATGCTTATGTAAAAGAACAGCGAGGTGTTCAAAATCAAGAAGTTATATTGCTGGATAATGGAGATATGCTTCAAGGGCAACCTGTTGTATATTACTCAAATTATGTAATGACAGACCAACCCCATATTTGTTCTGAAGTGATGAATTTTATGGAATATGATGCTGCAACAGTTGGAAACCACGATATTGAAGCTGGACATTCTGTTTATGATAAACTTAAAAAGGAATTTAATTTTCCTTGGATGGCTGCAAATGCTGTTGATAAAATTACTCAAGAGCCTTATTTTAAACCATATACAATAATAAATAGAAGAGGTATAAAAATTGCTGTTTTAGGACTTATTACACCTGCTATTCCAAATTGGCTTCCAGAAAAAATATGGGAAGGAATTGATTTTTTAGACATGGTAGAATCTGCAAAACACTGGGTTAATATAATCAAAGAAAAAGAAAGTCCAGATGTTTTGATTGGACTTTTTCATTCCGGTGTTGATTTTACCTATAATAATCAATCAGAAGAATCTTTTAAAAATGAAAACGCAGCAAAATTAGTCGCCAAAAATGTTCCGGGCTTTGATGTTGTTTTTGCTGGACACGACCATCAGGAATACAATAACATAGTCGAAAATATTGCGGGTAAGAAAGTCTTGATACTTGACCCAAAAAGTAATGCAAAAATGGTATCTGTTTCAACCATTACTTTAGAATGGGATAATAACAGAAAAAAGTACAGAAAAGATTTAACGGGTTTAACACTTGAAATGAATTTTTGTGAGCCTGATTACGACTTTGTTAAAAAATTTGAACACTACAAACGCGAAGTCAAAAAATATGTTTCGCAGCCTATCGGATTTTTTAATAAAACAATTTCAATTCGTGAAGCATTATTTGGTAATACTGCTTTTGTAGATTTAGTTCATAAAATTCAGCTTGAGGAAACAGGAGCTGACATTTCGTTCGCTTCTCCACTTTCGTTCGACACTAAAATCAATAAAGGTAAGGTATTTATAAGAGATATGTTCAAAATTTACAAATTTGAAAATATCTTATATAAAATGCGGTTAACCGGAAAAGAAATACATGATTATCTCGAATATTCTTATGGAATTTGGTTCAACGAAATGCGTAGTATGGACGATTATCTACTTAATTTCGACCGCGATTACAGAGGAAATCTGGTGCTAAGAGGTAAGTTCTATAATTATTCATCAGCATCGGGAATTAAATATACTGTAGATTTAACAAAAAAAATTGGCGAAAGAATTTTAATTACCGAACTTTTTGATGGACGCCCTTTTGATTTTAAAGCCGATTACATTGTTGCTATAAATTCATACAGAGCAAATGGAGGAGGTGGTCATTTGAAAGATGGAGCTAAAATTTTGCCTGCAGATTTACCTTCGAGAGTGCTTTCAAAATCTGAAAAAGATTTAAGGTATATAATAATGAAATGGTTTGAAAACAATCAAATTGTTACTCCACAATCATTTGGAAACTGGAAAGCAATTCCAGATGCTTGGTGGCGAAGAGGTAAACGTAAAAGTATGAATGTATTATACGAAAGCTAATATCCTGAATTTTGTTGTACCCAGTAAAATTTTTGAAAAAATTTTAATATCGAATTATTTTATATTTTATATATTATATTCTAATTATTTAATCTAACAAACCAACCTAAAGTTATATTTCATAATCAATTAAAATATTTATTACTATGAAGAAAAAACTTTTTTTTGTAATTTTAATTCTGTTTTTTACAACCAGAATTTTTAGTCAGATTGCTCAAATTACAGTTGAAGATTTATGGCAAAACTGGACATTTTACCCTTATTCCGTTTATGGATTAAATTCTATGAACGACGGCGAAAATTATTCTGTTTTTGAGCATGGAAAAATTATTAAGTACAGCTATCAAACAGGTAAAGTAATTGATACATTATTAAATACTTCTAAACTTGGAATTGGCTATGTTTCATCAGATTATCAATTTAATTCTGACGAAACTAAAATATTGATTTACACCGACGACGAAAGTATTTACAGATGGTCGTTTAAGGCAAATTTTTATGTTTACGATTTAGTTAAAAAACAGCTAATTCAAGTTTCTGAAAATGGAAAACAACAACTTGCAACATTTTCTCCATCAGGTAACAAGGTTGCTTTTGTCAGAGAAAATAATATTTTTATAAAAGATTTGGAATCTAATGTTGAAACAAAAATAACTTTTGATGGCGAATTTAACAGTATTATTAATGGTGCACCCGACTGGGTTTATGAAGAAGAATTTGGATTTTCGCAGGCATACGAATGGTCTCCAAATGGTGATTATATTGCTTATATTAAGTTTAATGAGAGCGGTGTTTCAATATTTGGAATGACAATTTTTGCAGGTTTAGAACCAAAAATGGAAGAAAATTCATTGTATCCCGAAAATTCAACGTTCAAATATCCAAAAGCTGGCGAAGATAATTCAATTGTTTCAGTTCATGTTTTTAATTTAAATACACAAAAGACTGTATTAGTGGATATTGGAACTGAAACAAATATTTATATTCCTAGAATTAGATGGACTACCGAAAACGAGAAATTAAGTGTTATAAAACTAAATCGTTTCCAGAATAAATTTGAAATATTAATTGCAAATCCTGTTTCCGGCGAAACTAAAGTAATTTATACTGAGGAAAATAAGTATTATATTGAAGAAAGTGTATTTTCAGATTTTGAATTTCTTGAAGGTGGCGAGTATTTTGTAATTACAAGTGAAAGAGACGGATACAGACATATTTATCTTTATGATGTGTCCGGAAATTTAGTAAAACAATTAACTCTTGGAAATTGGGACGTTACACAATTTTGCGGATATGATTCTGAAGAAAAAATATTTTATTATCAGTCCGCAGAAGAATCTCCAATGCGAAGGTCAATTTATTCTATTGATTTAAAAGGTAAAAAGAAGATAAAATTATCAACTTTAGAAGGAACAAATGATGCTGAATTCAGTAATGGTTTCAAATATTATATAAATTATTTTTCTAATTTAAAAACACCAACTTACGTAACTTTAAACAATATAAAAGGCGAAACAATTAGAGTTTTGGAGGATAATGAAAATCTGAAAACTATTGTTGAAGAATATGGTGGTGTTAATAAAGAGTTTACAACATTTACAACTTCTGAAGGCATAACTTTGAATGCAACAATTATTTATCCTCTCGGATTTGATGCAACAAAAAAATATCCGGTACTGATTACAGGTTATAATGGTCCAAATTCTCAAGAAGTACTTGATAACTGGAGTTTTGGCTGGGAAAATATGTTGGCACAAAAAGGCTATATTGTTTTTACAGTTGACACAAGAGGAACAGGTGCACGTGGAGAAGAGTTTAGAAAAGTAACATATTTACAATTAGGAAAATACGAAACATTGGATTTAATTGAAACCGCAAAATATCTTGGAAAATTAAAGTACGTAGATGCTTCACGAATAGGTATTTGGGGTTGGAGTTATGGTGGATATATGGCACTTTCGTGTATGACTAAAGGTGCAGATTATTTTAAAACCGGAATTGCTGTTGCTCCCGTAACTAACTGGAGATATTACGATAACATTTACACCGAAAGATATATGCGTACTCCTCAGGATAATGCAACTGGTTATGATGATAACTCTCCAATAAACTATGTTGATTTGTTTAAAGGAAATTTGTTAATTGTTCACGGTTCTGCCGATGATAATGTTCATTACCAAAATTCGATGGAATTTACAGAAGCAATGGTTCAGGCTGGTAAACAGTTTGATATGCACATTTATACCAACAGAAATCACAGTATTTATGGAGGTAAAACAAGACTTCACCTATATACATTAATGACAAATTATGTATTAGAAAAATTATAAAAATAAATTTTAACATACAAATCAGATTACTTAACAATTGTAAATAAAAGTAATCTGATTTTTTTTTATTTTAATTGCTAAAAAAATCTATAAAATATTTTGCAAAAATTAATAATATTTTAAATTTGCACGTTAAAGATATTTTACATTGTGATGGTTATATTATCTACAAAAGAATTTGAAATATATTTCTATAAATGCTTTGATTTTTCGCAAGAAGAATTTGATAATGAGGTACGTGATATTAAAGAGAAGCAACCTAATTTATTAGAACATATTTTGTTTGCACTAAGAGCAAAAGACTTGAATACTGAACAGAGAGATTTTATGATAATGTTTTTTGTAAGTCTTTGGAAATTAGTTAAGGAGAACCCTGCATATATTGATAATCCAATAGAATTGAAGCATTTTGATGATGAGTATAAAAATAATCAGAATTATTTTAAAAACATTGGAGCAATAAATAAGAAAAAAGAATTTGATGATTTTGTAAAAATTGCATTTGAAGGTTATGGACAAAAGCAATTTTACTTACTCGTTTTCAAGTATTTTTTTCAAGATGATACATTTAAAAATCTTGAAATTCCAAATTTATTAAATTGGTTTTGTATTTCAAAATCGTGTGTTGATGTGTTTGATAAAGTGCTTAATAATAAGTATTAAATTAAAATCCATTTTGAATATTACAAAAATCAAAGCCAAAAAATTTTACTTTATTTCAATAATATAATCAAAAAGTTGGTATTTTTCGTAATTTAATGATTTCGAAATTTTTAGATAAAAATCCTTTCCTTGTATATTATCAACATCAATTATTTCATTTTCTTTTATATAAGTTTTTATAAACAATAGTTCGCCTAACGAGTTATAAATCTGTAAATCAACATCTGAAAAAGGATATTCACCTTTGAAAATAGAAATTGAAAAACTATTTAAAGTGTCTGATTTGCAACTGTAACTATACCAGTCTATATCATTATCGTTTGGTCTTTTTATTTTGCCGTTATAAATATTATGAAACGTATGATACTGAATTTCATTTGTTCTTATTTCAGTAGCCTGCTCTTTATAATTATCTGGTTCATAGTTGTCAAAACTATATATTTTGCTTTTGTTATTTAAAGAATCAACTTTCCAACCATCTGAATATTTGCTTTTTTCGGCGGTATAAAGCATTACTGCAATTTGTCCTTCAGTAAATTTATTTCGACAAACTTTATAAGTAGGATACGACATAATATTATCTGTATCAGGATTATAGAAATCACCCCAGTTATCGGTTAAATCTAAACCTGTAAATTGGCAATTCTTATTAATATAATCAGATAATTGTGGTTCGGCAGGTGTATCACACAAACAATCGCCGGTAACTTCACAGTTTTTAACTTTTCGAAAAAATCTCAATTTTGTTCGTGTTCTGCTTACAGATTCTTGCTTTAATTTTCCTCTGTTGAAATTTTTATGTGGATGTTTTAATCCCAGAAAATGACCTACTTCATGTGATAGACCTGTCCTAGAATTATATTTTACCAGAATTATACTTTTATTAATTTTATTGTAAGTTCCTTTATAGTAAATTTTTGAATTGAATAATCTATTTTCTGAAAGCGATTCACTAAAGTGAACATTTACATTTCCTCTTTTTTTGTAGAAAGTTGAAACAAAAGGGGCTTCAATATAATATCCCAAATCAGCTCTCTTAGAATTATTTATTTCGATAATATCATTCACATAAAATGAAAAACCAGTCAAGTTTACAGCATTAAAATAGTTTAAATCTGTCATCATATTTTTAACTTCAACTAACGAAGAACCTGTTTTATTGTCATTTTTATAAATCCAGAAGGTTACAGGTATTCGATATGAAAGTGAATCGGCAATTTCGGTTTTCAGATAATTATCAAGAAATTTATTATTTCCAATCCAAGGTTTAAAAAATTCTGATGAGTTGTAACCACAATTATCATTTTCAAATATTTGGGCATTTGAAAACATCACAAGACAAATTAATAATATTATTAAAAAAAAACTTTTTTTCAACAATTCGTTTTTTCGTTATGTAATATGTAAGGTATATTGTTTTAACCAAATCCTTAAATCGCAAGACTTTTTATAAATGCTTGTTCGTTAAAATACAAACAAGGTGATGATGCACCTGTCAGGTGTTTTCACCATAGCCATCAGGTTAATTTTTAAATTGCTAAATTTAAGGTATTTATAATTAGATTTTTCAAATTGTAAATACTTTTTTATTT
>Ga0316608_1000415_pt1 | contig 20824 bp, 15 predicted proteins | sample MIS2016152B_MG_FD_207673 | JGI IMG/M metagenome (GOLD analysis project Ga0316608, IMG submission 207673) | Microbial mat bacterial communities from Middle Island sinkhole, Lake Huron, Michigan, United States - MIS.2016.152B | ecosystem: Environmental > Aquatic > Freshwater > Lake > Sediment...
ATAAAAGTGCCGACTCCTGCATCAACTGCAACTTTAAATGGTTTTAAATAAGTTTCTTTTAAAACACGGTCCGAAATATCTACTGTATTATAGTCACGACCTGCTTCGGCAGCTCCATAGGCCGCAAAGTGTTTAGCGCAGGCTACAATGGTATTATTATCTTTCAAATCTTTTCCCTGAAAGCCTTTTACGCGTGCAACAGCAATCAGTGAGCCGAGATATGTGTCTTCGCCGGCACCTTCCATAATACGCCCCCAACGTGCATCACGTGCAATATCTACCATTGGGGCAAATGTCCAGTGAACACCCGATGCGGCAGTTTCAGAACCGGCAACACGGGCCGATGCTTCTATTGCTTCGAGGTCCCAACTGGCCGATTCCCCAAGTGGTATAGGGAAAATGGTTTTATAGCCATGGATAACATCAAATCCAAAGATCAATGGAATTTTCATCCGGGAGTTTTCCATAACCAGTTTTTGCATTTCGCGGGTATTGGTCGCACCCACAACATTGAGCATCGATCCGATCCACCCTTTTTTAAGGTCTTCGATTTGTTCGGGACGTGCTTTTAACGGGCCGGTAATTGCCGAGTTACCTGAATATTGGTTCATTTGACCAATTTTTTCTTCGAGTGTCATCTCGCTTAAAAGCTTATCTATTTTTTTCTCAATAGCGCTGTCGTCCTCGCTCAGATTGGTCGACTTATTGCAAGCGCCTGACATGACTGCTGCCAGTATCAGAAGTGGAATTATTTTTTTCATGTTTGTTGTAAGTTAGTCAATAAGAACCCAAAATTAAAAATTGGTTTAATATATAGTATAGGTTTGTACTGCAATTCCAATATTTAACCAGCGATATTCCTTTTTGGACAATACGTAAAATTTGTTATTCATTAGTAATGAGATGTAAAGGCGGGGCAAACAATAGAAATAAATATTTTTTAAATTATCAGTTTGGAAGTTTAATTCTTTTTATTTAGATTTGTTCCAAATTGTAAAAACAATATGTTCAGCACATCATTCATAACACTTCCCAAGTCAACAAGGCTTCACAAAGCTTTGCGAATGTGTTGTTGCTGTTGTTAATTTTTCTTCAGGACTAATAATTTCATAGTCATTTTACCCCATTTTTCGAATCGTATTAAGTTATCATAGTATAAAATTTTATTATTTAAATAATCAAGTCATGAGTGAACGTAAATTACATTTCGAAACACTGCAACTGCATGCAGGTCAGCAACCCGATCCAACAACCAATTCTCGTGCAGTTCCAATTTACCAAACATCGTCGTATGTTTTTAATAACGCGGCACACGGGGCAAACCTTTTTGCTTTAAAAGAATTTGGGAATATTTATACCCGCATTATGAACCCAACTACCGATGTGTTTGAAAAAAGGGTTGCTGCGTTAGAAGGTGGCGTTTCGGGTTTGGCAACAGCATCGGGGCAAGCAGCTCAGTTTATAGCATTGAATAATATTCTTCAGGCAGGCGATAACTTTGTAACTACTTCCTTTCTATATGGAGGAACTTATAACCAGTTTAAAGTTGCTTTTAAAAGGTTAGGAATTGATGCGCGATTTGCCGATGGCGATAAAGTTGAAAGTTTTGAAAAATTAATCGATAAGAATACAAAGGCTATTTATTTGGAAACCATTGGTAATCCGGAATTTAATGTACCCGATTTCGACGCCTTTTCGGCATTAGCTAAAAAACATGATTTGCCATTGATTGTAGACAATACTTTTGGTGCTGGTGGATTTATTGGCCGCCCCATTGATTTTGGAGCGAATATAGTTGTTGAGTCAGCCACAAAATGGATTGGAGGACATGGAACCAGCATTGGCGGAGTAATAATCGATGCCGGTAATTATAACTGGGGAAATGGTAAATTTCCTCAATTCTCTGAACCTTCCGAAGGATATCATGGGCTGGTTTTTTGGGATGTCTTTGGAGCCAACGGGCCATTCGGAAATATTGCCTTTAACATTAGGGCAAGGGTAGAAGGCCTGCGTGATTTTGGACCAGCGCTTAGTCCGTTTAACTCGTTCCTTTTACTGCAAGGGTTGGAAACACTTTCTTTACGTGTTCAACGGACCGTTGATAATGCGCTGGAAATTGCAAAATGGCTTGAAAAACACCCATTGGTTGAAAAAGTAAGCTACCCTGGTTTAGAAAGCAGTCCCTACAATACGTTGGCAAAAAAGTACCTGCGTAATGGTTTTGGAGGTGTATTATCCTTCCGGGTGAAAGCTGGTAAGGAAAAAGCTTCCGAACTAATCGAAAACCTTGAATTGATAAGCCATTTGGCGAATGTGGGTGATGGCAAAACATTAATTATCCATCCAGCGTCTACCACCCATCAGCAATTAAGCGATGAGGAGCAGCTTTCTTCAGGGGTATATCCAAACCTGCTTCGCTTATCATTAGGAAACGAACATGTGGAAGATATTAAGTACGATTTGGAACAGGCCTTTAAGAGAGTGTTCAAATAGTACTAAACGATCAATATTGAAAAGCCCGGTAATCGGGCTTTTTTATTAACTCAACGCTTCCATGGAAATATTTTAAAATCAAGCAGTTTAAAAATTGCATTCACCTGTTTTTTTTTTGTAAATTAGATTGAAATTAAGCTTGTTTTTGATTAATAACTCCAAATATTAAGTTCCTGAAAATAAGTTAAAATAGAGCTTCAGATAATATTTTTCTTTATTGTTTCTTGTCTTTTATAAGGAGGTGATTGATCATACCTGTTGGTATATCGCATTTTTCTCAATTACTTTTTAATTTGGAATTATCAATGAATCCTGACCATTAAAACATATCATCATGAAAAGGTTACTTTTAGCTTTGGTAATTATTTTCAGCACATTAACCCAACAATATTCACAAACTATAAAGATTGTGGATTCTCAAATTGAAGGTCAACATATGTTAATAACTTACGACATAATAAGCGATAAGCCCAAACAAGTTTTTTATGTATCTGTATTTGTAAGTGTTGATAGTGGTAGAACATATAAGGAAAAGCCTCTTCAACGTGTAAAGGGCGATGTTGGGAAAAATGTTAGTTCCGGAAAAAATAAAAAAATAGTGTGGTTTATTTTCGATGAAATGCCTGAATTAGAAGGTAGAATTACATTGTCATTTGATGTTAGAGGAGAGGTTAAGCCTAAAAATGTGGTTGATAAACAATTACTTATTGGATATAAAGGATCTTTTACAGCTCCAATAGGATTAGTAGCCGGAATTACTGGTAAACCGGGGTTCTATATTTCTGCCAAAGCTAATCCCCGTAATTTTACAAAAGTCTCGAAAGAAACCAATGCTACAGATGTGCCATCTGGATGGTATATTGTACCTAATGAAGCTGAAAGTCAGCGATTTTCAATGACAGTCGGTGTCCAGAAACAAATAAGTAAAAAGGCGCATCTTTATGGAGGACTTGGTTTTACTTCATATAATCTTCTTTGGGAAACCCAAAAAATAGGTACGTCTGCAGATAAAGAATGGATAAAAAATACTAACGAATCATTTAAAAGTTATGAAGTAGAACTTGGAATGATATATCAGTTAAAACATTTGTTTTTTTCTGCTGGGTTAACCAATTACAATAAAAAGTACTCCGATATTACATTTTCTGCGGGAGTGTTTTTTTAAGCTTTTACAGATTTGGTATGGCATTAATCTTTAGTAATGTTATTGTATAAGTTTATGAAAAAAATATGGTATTTAGTTCTTTTATTTATAGTTACATGTCAGCCAGAACTAATAACTCCTTATCTTACTGCTATTCCTCAAATAGTATGGCAAAAATGCATTGGAGGGAGCAGCGATGATATAGCTGAATCTATTCAACAAACGAGTGATGGAGGTTATATTGTTGCCGGTTATACATTATCCACCGATGGGGATTTACTAAATAAGGCGAAATACAAAAATTACAATGCCTACATTTTGAAATTGACCAGTAAAGGTGATACCCTATGGACAAGGTTACTTGGTGGAAATGGGGGAGATATTGCAAAGTCAGTCCTACAAACTTCCGAAGGATATGTTATTGCGGCTTATTCGAATTCTATTGATGGCGATTTGTTAAATCAAGGGAATCATGGGAAATCTGATTTTTGGATTTTTGGATTAAACGAAACCGGTAAAATTAATTGGCAGAAATGTTTGGGCGGAAGTGGTGATAATGTAGCGTTTGCTATACAAAAGACAATAAATGGCTATGTTGTTGCCGGTTATACACAAAATAATCCTGATGGGGATTTAGCAGGACAAAAGCTTTTGGGAGGAAATGATTATTGGATAGTTACAATTAACAATTACGGAAATATTGTAAATCAAAAATGTTTAGGGGGATATGCAGATGAATATCCACACTCAATACAAACAATCAACGGAGGATATGTTGTTGCGGGGTATTCTTATTCAACCAATGGATACATGCCGAGTAACCATGGCTATGATGATTATTTTATTGCGAAATTAGATAATAATTTAGATACTGTTTGGACCCAATGCTTGGGTGGAGCTGGTTTTGATGAAGCATATTCAATTCAGCAAACTACTGATGGTGGTTATATTGTTGCAGGTCATTCAAATTCGGCTAATTTCACAAATGGATCTCGTGAGAATCAAGATTTCTGGATTGTGAAATTAAACGGAGAGGGGAAAGTAATTTGGCAAAAAGTTCTCGGAGGAAGCGGTAATGATGCAGCCTCTTCCATACAGCAAACTGCCGATGGAGGCTATATCATTACTGGTTACTCAAATTCTATGGATGGAGATTTGAAGGATATCACTAAACATGGAAATTATGATTGTTGGATAGTGAAATTAGATAGTAAAGGAAAGATTACCTGGCAGAAATGTTTTGGAGGAAGTAGTGATGATATTGGAACTTCAATACAACAAACTACGGATGGTAGTTTTATTATCGCGGGTTATTCAAAATCTACAGATGGCGATTTAAGCGGAATCCCAAAACATGGGGATAATGATTATTGGATTATCAAATTATATTGAATATTTAATAAAAGTTATTAAAATGATTATGGATATAATTGGAATCAATTATGAAAAGCACACTGCTATTAAGCTGTATAATAATAATTCTGTTTTTTACCTGTGAACCAGAACAGATAATCCCAAAATTAGTACCAACGGTAACCACAAAAGAAATTACAGGTAAAACTGCCTCTTCAGCCCAAAGTGGAGGGACAATTATTAGTGATGGGGGCAAAATAATTGCTACACAAGGAATTTGCTGGAGCAAGAATGTACTACCGACTACCAATGACAATAAAAAATTGGTAGATGCTGGAAATAAAGATTATACAAGTATATTCGAAAATCTATCTCCTGCCACTAAATATTATGTAAGGGCTTTTGCTACAAACTCAATAGGCATGGGATACGGTAATCAGGTTGATTTTGTAACTTTAAAAGATATTCCGGTAGTAATTACTAACGCAAAAGTTTCCTTAATAACAACAACTTCTGCCCAAAGTGGTGGGGTTGCTGTAAGTGATGGAGGGGACGCTATAACTTCACGAGGGGTATGCTATAGCATATTTCCTAAACCTACTACTGCTAATAGTTTTGTCACTTCAGGAAATGGTATTGGAACATTTACTTGTACCTTGGGGAATTTACTACCATTAACAAAATATTACATACGTGCTTATGCCATAAATAGTGTTGGTACTGCCTATGGTGAGGAGATTGTTTTTTATACATTAGATGCAGTAGATCAGTCAAATAGAAAATTTAGTATTGTCGGGCCAGCTTTTTATAAAACAGGAACTACTGTAAAAGCTGATTGGAATTATGATATTGATTTTATACACGTAAGTAAAATCCTAAATAGATATACCTTCGAGATCAGATCAGTTATGTTGCTCAAGGATGGAGAATTTAAAATCCGGGAGAATCACGATTGGGTGATTAGTAGCTATGGTTATTCTGATATTACTATAGAAGGCGATATTAATAATTTTTTTGGAAAAGAAGGAGGGATTAATATTAATGTAAGAGCCGAAAAAACATATAAATTAGTGTTCAATGCCAATTGGGTCGAAAATAAATTTTCTTTGGTGTGCACTCCTCTTTAGTTGCTGGTAAAGGTTTTTAGGATTGGAGGGTATGTCAATTACCGAATAAGTGGTAGTTGTTAAAATTCTACTAAAACGTAATCCTTGTTCCCATGAAACTGGGGTATTTGATTATTTCCCATTTTTGCTGAGTTAGAAATCATCTCCTTTTGCAAATATTGATCCAGTTCACCGGCTGTAATTTTTTTATCGTAATTCGAATCAGCCTCGCCTTGAAGTCCCAAGCATATATAATATGTAAACAAACCGGTTGAGCTTTGGTCAGATGCATATGAAACACTAGCGGAAGAAGTGGAATTGAATATTGCAAAATTTGGATTATTAATCCATGCCTCCCTTAGCTTGGCTCCTGTTTTTGTATTATTCATACCTAACAGATTTACAGGTTTTATTTTTTCGCTCTGCCTGGACATGCCCGAAAAGGAGGTTTCTAGAATTACGGTTACATTTCGTGCCCCTATATGTTGTAGATTTTCGAAAAATGCTGTTAAGTTAATGCCTTGACTGCTAAGTCTATCTTTTTTCCCATCTGATGGCATCAGATAAATTTGCTCTCCAATAAGTGAAGGGATCCCATGGCCGGAATAGAAAATGAATATATCTGAAAACCCTTCTGATACTTTCTTTTTTAATTCACCATTTTCGAGGTTGAACATATCATCGAAAAAAACCCACTTTGCCTGATCACTGGTAAAGGTTAAAACCAGAGAAATACCTAAAGTGTTTTTAAAGTAGTTCGAAATAATTTTTGCGTCATTTTCGGCATAGGGATCTTTGGGCAGATCGGTATAGTTTTCAATTCCAATAACTATACCAATCGCATTATTCCGTCTGGTCCTCGAAAAAGGAGCTTGTTCTATATTTTTTATACTTATTGGTAGAGCTTCAGGTTGTTTAAATTTATTCATGTCAGGTTTTATTTCAAACGTTTTATTTTCCTGGGGCTTTTGATTTATTGTAAGTGGTATTGGGAACTTGTCCAAATTGCCGAGGCCTTTGTCATGCGAAAGCGATAAAAACAATGGCAACTGTGTGTTTTTGAAATTTTTATTAGGGGAAACAAACGTTATAATTTGTTTGGCTTCACCAATTTCCATGTCGCCTAATATTCCTGAATTGTTTAACATGTTAATATTCTGATCATTGTATGATATTGAAAACTTAACATTCCGGGCTAAATTATAGCCAATATTCTGAACCCGAACATTCATGCGTATAGTTTCGCCAGCTTGTAAGTTATTATCCTTTATTATGGCATTTGTGCCTTTACAGGTATCGCATAATTCAAATCCTTTAAAAACAAGTTGAGGTCTACGGTATTCTAATGTATATAAAATGAGGGTTATAGATGGGTCCATGTTGAAGCCATTTCTTTCATCTATATTTATATGAAGTATGTGTTTCCTGGTTTTTAAGTTAAGATTTGTGGTTATGGGAATAGTAATATCAACTGTCATATTTGGTCCGAGCGAATTTAATAATTGCTCCTTAACAAACAACATCGAAGAATCGATAGTTTCATCGGCTAATCTAAGTTTTAACCCTTGAGCAGTTCCTTTGCCTTTATTCGTTAATGAAATTTTAAGGATTGCTGTCTCTCCTCCTTCAATAATACTATCTCCGTTTTGTTCACTAAATTGAAGGGTTGCAACGAGATCTGGCGAAAGGTTGAGTTTTGATTCCTTATTTAATATGAAAGCCTTTGGCTCAGATTTTCCGCTAATTTTTTCCTGGGCATAAAATTCGACCCCAATCAACCCTAAAAGCAGCGTAAACAAATAAAACTTTTTCATGATTAGGTAGGATTATAATGATTTCTAAATTTACACAAAAAAAACAAGGAAGTCAATTTAGGTGCTAAAAATCAAGGATATAATGTTTATATATTTCGCATTCCAATAGTTTTATAGTAAAGGATGATTTTATAACGTTTATCTTTTAATATTCGCCGTTTGTCACTTATAACAAAATAATTTTATAAGTAGATTATCCTCTTCTCTCATGTAACAGATAAGAAGATTATTACTTTGTCTTATCAAAAAAGGCTTTATTAAATTGACTGTTGGTCAAATATTTATTAACTTTCATAGTAGTTTAAAATCAGCAGAAATTTCTAATAAAACTAGTATTTCAACGAATCTTTTCTTCTTGTATTTCGATTTTCAATGAATAGCTTATGAATTATTAACAATTCATTATGTTTTTGAAAATGAAAACTCAATTAAACAGCAATTATTAAAGTCCATAAGCTTTCTGGGGAATTATTCTAAACGGGTAGCCGTCATATATTCATATTGATTCAATTGGCCTTTTATATTTTTTACACATTTAATTATTAATAATTAAAGGAGGGAAATATGAAAAACAAATGGAGTGTAGCCTTATTTTTAATTTTTTTCGCCATTGCTTTATCTGCACAGCAGGTAGGAACTATTTCCTCAGCAGGAGGATTTTTTAAAAACAGCTCTGGTTCAGTCTCATTTACAATAGGCGAATGTTTTGTTGGAACATTCAATTCTGCGAATTTGATCTTATCACAAGGGTTTCAATCAGAATTAATTATTACAGATGTTCAAGAAGTTAAACAACTTGATTTCGAAATAACAGCGTTTCCAAATCCAGTAAAAGGATTAATTACATTAAAGGTTGAGAATCCCAAAGATCTCTATTATATACTTTACGATTTAAACGGAGGAAACATTGAAAAGAAAACAATTGACAATGCTGAATCGGTCATTAGTTTTGAAAATTTAGCCCCTTCGACCTATTTCATTAAAGTATTTCAAAAATCGTTCGAGATTAAGGTTATAAAAATTGTAAAACAATAAACTATGAAAAACTTAGTAAAGACTTGTATTTCGATTTTTAGATTTACATGCATACTATTCATATTGTTTTTAAATCATGATATATTAGCCCAAACCCCTAATAAATTTAATTATCAGGCAGTAATACGCAGTGCGGCAGGGCTTCCTAAAGATAATTCTATTGTAAACATTCAGGTATCTATTATAAAAGGAAGTGCAACTGGAGTAGGGGTATATTCCGAGACTCACTCTGTTACAACAAATACCTATGGAATGGTAAATCTGGAGATTGGAGTAAAGGACCCTACTACTTTTGCCGCCATTGATTGGGCTAACGGGCCATACTTTTTAAAAATATTAGTTGATGGCACAGAAATGGGATCCACCCAGCTTTTAAGTGTACCATATGCATTATATGCAGCAAATGGGGTAAAAGGCGAAAAGGGTGATAAAGGGGATAAAGGTGAAAAAGGCGAAAAGGGAGATGCTGGGACACAAGGAAGTCAAGGAATTCAGGGAGTGAAAGGTGATAGAGGTGAAAAGGGCGATAAAGGGGATGCAGGTTCCCAAGGAGTTAAGGGAGATCCTGGCAATACTCAATGGAATAATGTACCTGGTGGAATTTATTATACAGAAGGTAAAGTTGGAATTGGAACTACAGAACCAACAGAAAAATTGGATATTAGCGGAAATATAGAATTGTCGGGTTATTATAAATATGATAATCCCAAAACCTGCTATTATTACGTCGGATGCTCTGAGTTTTCTTCGAATAACGGAAATACTAATGCTTGGGCCTTACATCCCGATCAGGAATATGGCTGCTTTACTGGCATAAGTGGTTCATGGAAAGCTTTTGCAACCGTACATTTGCCAGATGAGGCAACAATTACTGAGATTCGGGTTTATTATGTGGATTGCAGTACCAATAATATGACTGTGTATTTCCGTAAAACCACTTCAAGTGCAAGTACACGATTAAATTTAGGATCTGTAACTTCAAGTGAAACAGATTCTCCAAGTAATCCGATTGCCAGAAATATGGGTTTTATTCTCGATGAGAAAGTTTATAATTCAACTTATCGGTATTCTTTAATTTTTGAAAGTCCCCAAAGTGATAATAATCATAGGTTGTACAATGTGAGAATAAAATACACTGTTAGTCGACTTTAATTGAGTTATAATCATAATAAAAGGTCAAATTATATTTTAAAATCACCCTTTAAGAAGAACAAAAATTTAAAGGATGACTACTGACTATTCATTTTGAGACTATTGATTTATAGGTGTATTATTATTGAAGTATTAATAACATAAAAGTAACCATGTCAGAACTTAATCCCCTTTCGGAAGAGGCGAAGTTGGCAATTAGCATTGCCCAAAAAATAGCCCGCGAATACCAGCATGAGCAATATTCGGCCGCGCACCTCCTAAAAGCGTTGTTACATAAAGATGTTGGATTGATCGATACGCTTACCCGGTTAGGGAAAGATATAAATTATATCAAGGAATGGGCCGAAATAAGAATGGAAGACCTTTCCAAGTGCGGCAAAATTGAGGCAGAGCCTACCGGAGATGCAAAAATTGCTAAGATTTTTGAAGAAGCCGATGTTGTCCGGTTAAAACTATCCATGGAGGCCATTGAGCCGGTATGTATATTAATCGCCTTGTGTAAACCCAACCTTGCTTTTACAAACGACCAACTTAAATCGTTTATTCTTACTCCGAAAGAAATTACCGATTTTATATTAACCGAATCGGGAGCCATTGAGTCAATAACCTACACCAAAGATGTGCACAAACCATCATCCCGGAAAAGTACCCAGGTAAAAGCACTTTTCAACTTCTGTATCGATAAAACTTCCCTGGCAAAAGAGGGTAAAACAGATCCAATTATTGGCCGTGATGCCGAAACAAGGATAATGATCGAAATTTTAAGCCGCAGGACCAAACCAAACGTACTGATCCTGGGTGATCCCGGTGTTGGCAAAACTGCCCTGGTAGATGGGCTTTGCCTGTTGATTACCGAAGGGAAAGTCCCTGCAAACCTGAAAGATGCTATTCTTTTTGAATTAGATTTGGGGGCATTAGCTGCAGGGGCTTCCTATAAAGGAGAAATAGAAGATAGAGTAAAGTCGATAATTAAAGAGGTTAAAACATTTGAAAAAGCAATACTTTTTATCGACGAAATCCATTCTCTTTTCGATACAACAGGGTCTTTGGGAACCGGTGTCATAAATATGCTCAAACCCGAACTAACCAAAGGCGAGTTAACCCTTATTGGAGCTACTACCAACGAAGAATACCGGGAGTTTATAGAACCCGAAGAGGCTTTTAACAGGAGGTTTGAAGTACTTAGAGTTGAAGAACCAAATGCCGAAAAGGCCTTCAGGATGATAAAACATATAATGCCATTATATGTAAAGCATCACACAATTAATATTGCCGATGAAACCATAAAGGAAGCAGTATTTCTGGCAAAACGCTATTTAAAGGAGCGCAAATTGCCCGATTCGGCCATCGATTTAATTGATCGGACCATGGCTTCGATTAAAATAATGGACGAAGTATCGCTTATAGGAATTCAGGGATTGAAAAGGAAACTGGAAGTTATTATTCATGAAGTGAAAAGCGACCTTCTGGCTGAATTAAGTTGGTTCGAATATCAAATAAGAAGCCAGATTAGCCCTATATTATCCAGTCAACTCGACCAGTCGGAGGCGAAATTCGACGATGCCAATAAATACGCAGAGTATCTTACCAATGTTTTATGTAACCTCGAAGTTCTGGCTTCCAATAAAAAGGGAACTATTGTTAGTACCGATATTGCTGCGGTTGTTTCTACTAAAACCGGGATACCGTTAGGTAAAATCCAAACCAGTGAAAGAGAGAAGCTGTTAAAAATTGAAGAATATCTGAAATCGAAGGTAGTAGGGCAAGATTACGCCATTAAAGCACTATCGGAATCTATTCTTGAATCGCGTGCAGGGTTAACAAAACAAGGGCAACCTATTGGTTCGTTTTTCCTTTTAGGGCCAACAGGTACCGGTAAAACCGAATTGTCGAAAACCCTGGCCGAATATCTTTTTAATGATGAATCGGCCATGATTCGTTTTGATATGTCGGAGTTCAAGGAAGAACATTCAGCCGCCTTACTGTATGGAGCCCCTCCGGGATATGTAGGGTATAAGGAAGGGGGATTGCTGGTGAATAAAATACGGGAAAAGCCCTATGCCGTTCTATTATTCGATGAAATTGAGAAAGCGCACCCATCGGTGTTTGATGTTTTCCTTCAAATTATGGACGAAGGAAAACTGCACGACAGGCTTGGAAAAGAAGGAGATTTTACAAATTCTATTGTACTGTTTACTTCCAATGTAGGGAGCGATTTGATTATTGAAAAATTTGCTAAAAAGGGATTGCCATCCAATAGCGAGTTAATGGAAGTAATGGCTCGCTATTTCAGGCCTGAATTCCTGGCCAGGATTACTGAGATTTTGCCATTTGCGCCAATTACCCTGGAAAATATCGGAAGTATTTTTGAAATACATCTGAAGAAATTTATGAAAATGCTGGAACAGAGCGAAATTACGCTTAAAATTTCGGACAAGGCAAAAGAAAAACTGGCCCTGTTAGGATTTTCCCCCAAATATGGAGCAAGACCTGTAAATACAGTAATTCGTAATAATTTACGCCGGCCAATATCAAAAATGATAATTAACGGCGAAGTTGCAGCCTCCGATACTCTTAATTTGGACATAAACAAAGACGATGAATTCGATTGGAAAATAAGTCACAGCAAAATAATGTCGTACGTTTAATTATTAGAATTATGCTAAACGAAGTAGAAATTGGAGGACAACTGGTTCCTCAGCAATCGTTCGAAGCAATAGCTAATATTTCTTCGAATAAAACACTCCTGGTTCAGAAGTTGACCTGCAAGCCAACTAAACTTGAACCAACCAAAGGATTAAAAACCCTGGATGATGTATTTAACCATTTCAAACCAAGCCTGGAAGTGGAGTTTGAAGAAGAAAACGGGGCTCTTCGAAAAGAAGAATTGAAATTCCACAGTTTATTGGATTTTAAAAAAGAAGGAATAGTAAACCAGAGCGACTTTTTAACAAACCTTCAGTCGCAACAGGATGCTTGTAATTCAATTATTAAAAAGCTAAAGACCAATAAAATTTTAAAAACCGCATTACAAAATCCTGAATCGAAAAAAAACTTTGTAGAGGCACTTCAAGCCTTAATAAACGAAATAGATCGGGCAAAATCATAAAAACATAAGCACATGGCAACTACACTTGAAAAACAAGATACAAAAGAGGAAAAAACCGTTCAGGAAAAAATAAAAACTGCTGAACTAATTAATGTTGAAAGCAAACCTCTGGTGGAAACCATTGAAACATTAATGGATTTTGGGGGGTTCGATCTTATTAAGGATACTGTGGAAGGATCTGGGTCTATGGATCCTGAGGCCAAAGCCCGGAAAAACATTTTTCTTACCGATACGAACAAAAAACACGAGCGGGAAAAACTAAGGAACCAACTGGCTTTATGGGTAGAGTTAGTTTCCGGTAGCGAAGATGTAGCTGATATGATTACTGCATCGCAGGAAAAAACTGAGCACGCCACCAAATTGCTAAGCACAAACTTAAAAAAGGCAATAAAGGAAACCCATGAGCTGGAAACAGCATATCGGTCGGTGGCATTGTTTTATAAGAATGCCGAAAAGGACAAGATCAGGAATATTACCATTTTCAATACCGATCCCGAGAAATTGAAAGATATGGAAAATACCCTGGTGATCGATCGGATTACTGAAGAGTTAAAACTCAACTACGATAGGCTCGATTTACGGGAAAATTATTCGCTGTTAGTAATTCCGGGTTACCTGGGTTCGAACCAGGCAATCGAAAAATGGTCAAAAATTGCCTACAATAACAAAGTAATGCTTATAACCGATTTTGAACATCTCGACGACCCCGAAGCGGTAATCGAAGAGTTCGATAAGGCAGGACTTACCGGAGGTGAAATTTATAAATCAAATGTTATTCTTACTTGTAATTGGCTTGTTGGAAGAGAAAAATATTCCGATTTGGATGAAGAAGATCATCTGTTTATTCCCCCTTCAACTGCCCTTGCCGGGAAAATTTATAATACACTAATAGCACAACCTGTGGCAGGTAAAATGCACGGAGGTATAAATGAGGTAAACGGGGTTAAATTCATTATGAAGAAAAGCGAAATAACTGAATTGGAGAAACGTGGTCTAATACCCATGGTATACGAATTTGGTAAAGTAATGGGAATGTCGGCAAAAACCCTGTACAATGGGAATGATATAGGATTGCAGACATATTCGGTTGTAAGAGTATTTGATTATGTAGCCAAGGTAATAATTGATTTTCTCAACCGTCAGGCTTTTGTAAACTGGTCGTCGAAAGTTGAAATGGATATAAAAAACGAAATTGGCCGGTTCTTAGGAAGCATAAAAGGATGGGATAAAATAATTGAAAACTTCTCAATTGTCAATGTTAAGCAAGATAAAGAAACAAAGGTGATTAGTATTGACATCCACATAACACCATTTTTCCCTGCTAAAAATTTCTTATTGCGGCTAGGAGGCACAAAAGGGAACACAGCAGAAGAGTGGGTAGCTGAATATGCTGAAAAATAACCAATGTAGTTTACGTTATTGTTAAACCTAAAACTTTTCAAAATGGCATTTTCAACAAAAGTAGATATCGATTCGCTCTCAGATGTGCGAGTTGTCGATTTTTCGTACAGTTTAAGCAGAGACTATGACCCAACAGGGCGTGTTTCTGGTAATGTACGTGGTGGTGTTATTCAACTCACCATAGAAACATCGGGGAAACCAGAACCTTTTGCCTGGATTTGTGATCCCACCAAAAGAGTTAGCGGCAAAATAAAAATTGAAGATGAAACGCAACCCGGCTCATTTATGAAAGAGCTGGAGTTCGAAGATGCTTCTGTTGTTCAGTATAGCGAAAGTTTTCACTGGCAAGGTGGAGATAATATGATGGAATCGTTTACCATTTCTGCCAAGAAAATAAAAGTAGGAGGTGCTGAGCATGAGAATAAGTGGCCTGAGAAATAATCTTACTACCAATAATCCTTAATACAATTGGCACAGAATGTTAAATTAACGGTTAAAATTGGAGGAAATGCCTGTTCTCCTGTTTCCTATTGCTCTATTCGTCAACGAATCGACTGGCATCATAGCTTTGAGTTAATTTTACCAATGGATGGGTTTGTTAGTAATACTACTACTATTTTAACCCAGGCAAAAGAGTTTATTGGTAAAAAGGTTGAAATAAAGTTTGAAATTGCAAGAGCATCGGGGAACAGCATACAAAATGAGTTTATTGGAATTGTTACTGATATTTGTTTGGATAGAAGAAATGCCGGTAATAAAGAGATTATTGTAAGAGGAAACAGTCCTACAATTTTAATGGATGGCCAGGCAAGTTGCCGTTCCTATTCCGATAAAACTTTAAATGATATAGTGTCGCAAATACATAGGCAGATTTCTCAAAACGATCTTTCAATTATCTGCAATCCGGCATATACTAGTGAAATACCTTATATTGTTCAGTATAAGGAGAGTAGTTTTCATTTTTTAAACCGGATTGCAGATAGTTTTGGGGAGTGGTGCTTTTATAACGGAAAGGAATTAAACTTTGGACGACTGAAAAAATCGCCAAAAATTGATTTGCCCATCGATAACACACTAAGCGATTTTGATTTGTCCCTTAGTATTCACAATAATAATTATAAGGCAATAACCTATAACTATCTTAAAAGCGACACCTATGTAAAGTCGACCAAAGATTATAGGGTAAGCGATCTCGACCCATTTGGCGATCATGCTCTTAGCAGATCGGAAGATGTTTTTAAACAAGAGAACAGCTTTTATATGACTGGCTATTATCCCAATGAGCAAAGTTTGGGTACACATGTAGAAACGCAAAAAATGCAGAGGACGAAGGACCTTATAGTTGCCAACGGAGTTAGCGATAACCCTGGAATAAATGTCGGCTCAATTATTAATATAACAGGCGAAGGAACAAACGAGGATGATTTTGGAGAATTTATTGTAGTATCCATTAATCATAATATCGACATTACTGCAAACTATGTAAACCATTTTACGGCAATTCCTGCTCAGGCAAATGTTCCACCGGTTAACAGAAATATAGTTGCTCCTATATCCGAAGTTCAACCAGCCCGAATTATTGACAATGATGATCCGGACGCTCGTTTGGGACGAGTTAGGGCGCAATTCTTTTGGCAGGACAAGGATGGAAAAACTCCATGGATAAGGGTTCTCCAACCATATGGAGGAAAAAAAGATAGCGGCGAACAACATGGATTTTATTTTATTCCCGAAATTGGCGATGAGGTAATGGTTGGTTTTGAAAACGACAATCCCGACAAACCATTTGTTATAGGTAGTGCCTACCATAAAAATACTCCCCCCGGTCATTGGCATAATGCCGATAATAATATGAAATCGATACGGACTCGAAATGGCAACCAAATTATATTTAATGATGCAGATGGAAAAGAAGAAATAAGGATATTGAATAATGACGATGCATCACCGACCAACGAAATTTCGTTAAGTATGAACAATAGTGGTAAAATTACTATCAAAACAGAAGGGGAACTTGAAATATCCGCTCAGTCCATTAAAATTTCTTCGAAAAACGATATTACTATTGATGCCGGTCAGAAAACAAAATTTACAAGCAGCGATTATCAGTTGGATGCTACCAATAGCATTAATCTTTCGGGTCAGCAGCTAGATATTGAAGGAACCAATACCTCTTTGAAAGGCCAGGCAAAACTTAAACTGGAAGGGGCTCAAACCAAAATTGAGGCAACAACGCTTTCGGTGGAAGGTAGCGCCCAGGCCGAATTTAAAGGAACTGTGGTTACAATTGATGGCACAACTATTACCGAAGTCAAAGGGGTATTAGTGAAAATTAATTAATTCAACTAACCTTGAAATACTTCTATTCCATACCCATAAATACCAAATCCCTTATCGAAAAAAGGCAGCATTCTTTGTGCGATTTAAAAGATTCCATTCGGATGAATATTAACCTGATTATAAAAACCCATTACCGCGAAAACCGCTACGATTATAGGTATGGCTGCACCATTTGGAATAAGGATTATAGCACTATAACCGATTTGTCGAAATGGAAAGATGAATTGAAATTATATATTGCCGAATCAATTGAAAAATACGAGCCACGAATTGATAAAATAAAAGTTGCCCTTAATATCGAAGACACAGAATTGTCGGAGCAATTCAAAGATCAGCCCCTAAAGCTAAAGAAAAAAATACAGCTGCATATTTCAGGTACCATAAAACACCTGAACGAACCTTTTGAACACGATGAGCATTTGTTTTTTAGTCCATTATCAATCGGATAAATTCAAATTATGGAGTTAAAAAGTAACAGAAAAGAAGTTGTTTATAGCAGGTTAAAGAAAAATGCTGCAAAACTCTGGGATATTCCGGAATCAGAAATTGAAGGTTTTGATCCGGTTGTTAATCTTCTCTTTAACGCGTGTGCATCGGAATTTGAAAGGTTGTCAAATGAAATTAACATGTCGCAAACACGAATACTTGAAAAGGTATCTCAAATATTGTTGCCCGAAGTATACATTCGTCCCACCCCATCCTATACCATTCTTCATGCAAAACCAACTGCGGTTGAGCATTATGTTGATTGTTCCGATCAGTTTTCTTTTGATAAGGACATTGTGGATATTTACAATAAATTGGTTCCGAAAAAAGTTTTTTTTTCACCAACATCTGGTTTTCGCTTGGTTGATGCTGAAATAGCCATAATTGCAACTACCAATCAAATATTTCAAATAAAGGATTTGTTTCTTCACGAATTGTTAATAGCCTCGGCAGCACTCTCAATTCCTCAAAAAAATTCCATCTGGATTGGACTAAAAACCAACCCGGCATTAAACAGCTTAAAAAATATTTCTTTTTTCTTCGATTGGAACAATAATCCCGATAAGGAAGATTTATTAAAACTATTGCAATGGGCAAGACTGTTCAATGATGGTAAAATTATTTCTACCAAAACGGGGTTTAGTAATGATGTGGAGGACAAATACAAAAATGAGACTACCGATATTTTCAGTTATCTCGACATTAATTTAAAAACCGAAAAGAAAATAAACAATCTTTTTGAGTCACATTTTATAACAATTACTGACGATGTTTTTCCCGAAAAGAAAAAGTACCCTGCCTTACTTGGTTCGTATTACTCCAACGAAGAACTCAAATGTTTTAAGGAAGATTTATGTTGGTTAGAAATAGAATTGCCTGAAGTATTTCCGGTTGAATATCTGACGGCAACATTTTGTGCCCTGAATGCATTTCCGGTAATTAACCGAAAATTGCATTATTCAAACCGGCCTTTTACCCTTAATGAGGATTTAAATATTTTGCCTATTATCACCGATGATCATTTTTTCTCGATAAGGAATATAATAAGCAGCAATCATATCAACTATCAGGAAGTGCCATTTAAAAAAATAAGCGATTTTGCCCCCGGAACATATACCATTAGAACGCACGGTGTAAAACGTTTTGATGAACGCGATGCAAATGATCTTATCCAGTATTTAATAGAATTGTTGCGCGAGGAACATGTTGCTTTTAAATCAATCGGGAATTCGTTAATCGAAAAAGAGTTGAGCGATCTGCAAATTATTCTTAACCGCCTTGTATTAAGCGTGTCTAAACCGAAAGATGTAAGTGCAAACACACATTTTGTAATTATCAAATCGGAGATTGTGGAAGATGTGTGGCTTGAATATTGGTCAACCTCAGGAACATTTGCCAATAACATTCCATTGGGATGCAATTTTATTCATACCGATTTCGATAAAAAAACGCTTAAAACACTTGCTGCCTCTGCCGGAGGTAAAAACCCTCCTGACCAGTCCGAACGTATTTTTCTATTTAAAAATGAATTGCTTTCCGGTAATCGTATTGTTACAAACGAAGATATACGAACAGCATGTTTTGCCGAACTGGGAAACTCACTCAACGAGGTGTCAATTTTTAGGGGAACTATGGTTGATAGGGGCAATAGTAAAGGGTTACAAAGTTGTATCCATGTTAAACTTAAATTTAAAAACGAAACAAGTAATGCAGAAATAGAAAGTTCGATAAAGTATATTAATAATTTATTACAACAAAAATCGGCATGTATTTATAAATATAAAGTGGAGCCTGCTTAAAGCATTTGTGATATCACTAATAGCTGGTGTAAAATGATTACCAATCTGGAAAATATAGATTATTTGGCAGAGGTTATTGTAAGCCACTTACTAACAAATAAAAAGGTAAGCGACTCTAATTTGTTCGTTCATTATTTGGGGATATTTAAGCGGTTTTTTTCGCGAGATATTGAGAAAATAGACCAGAATACTAATGGAGAAGGAATTAAGGAATGGAATGTTTTTGTTCACCGGGAAGGTTTGTACGATATTTTGCCCGAGGGTTTGTTCCATAAAAGTACTACTAAATATTTCAAGGACTTAAAAGAAACAATTGACGAATTTCGCATTCACAAAGAAGAAGAAAAAAGTTCGCGGCAATTTTTTATGCCACTTGAACAGGAGTATTTTAAACACTATGTACATAAAGAAATTTTTGAACAGAATTTCTACCATTCTCTTGAAACCATTCAGGAATTTATCGATTTTTTTAATCTGAATCATCTAGAACTCAATATCTATCAAAAAGCATCTTTATTTTTTATAATGCCACATATTCCTAAAATATCAGGAAATATAGGCCTTACAGAAACATGTTTTCGGATTATTTTACAAGAGCACGTTAAAGTTGAGGTGATTTACAAACCAAAGGAAACGTTTTTTGATGCAGAACCGGCTTCTTTGGAAAGCGAAATATTAGGTTATAATTCGATACTCGGTAATTCGTATGTTGATTATGGTCCTAAAATATTATTGGAAATAGGACCTTTGGAGGATAGTACTATGTTATTGAGTTATCTTTTTGGATCTAAAAGGAAAGTCGTTGCAAAATTAGTGGAACTATTTATTCAAGCCGATATCAAAATTTATATCCATGTATTGTTAAATAATAACGATAACCAGTTTTTATTGGGAGATAGGGCTTTTGATAGTAGGTTAAGTTACAGTACTAATTTATAAATATAAAATATATGCTGCCAGAAAATAGAAGCCATACAATTAACTGGATAGATGGTATGAAATTAAACAAGGACCATTTTATTGACCTTGACAATTGGATAATGGATGGTTTGCGGGATAATGCCTGTTTACAGATGACTGACTTTAACTATGGCTTGTTAGAAAGTGCTGCTGATAGAGATGCTTCCCAAAAACTTCTGATCAACATTGATCAGAATAACCAGATAAATATAAAACTGACCGATTGTCGTGCTATAACAAAAGGAGGGATTCGCATTGAAATTACTTCACAAAACATCCAAACCATGCATTATCCATTAGCTAAACTAACGCTCGATTTTAGTATTACCGAGACTTCTAACGAAATTTTCGATATTATTCTGGCAGTTTTCCCTGATAAAAGAATACCAGTAGGCTCGCCCAACGAAAATGAAGTTCCGTTCCGTCATCCATTTGTAATGCCCGAGTTTCAGCTTCATGCGGTTCCAACCAAACAAGTGAACTCCTCGCAAATGTGGAAAAATCATATAACCATCGGAAAATTCCAAATAGTAGCGCGCGAAGTTCATTTCATTACCGAATATATTCCTCCTTGTGCCAGGGTTGATGCATATCCTTTGCTGTTAGAATATTTTTTGAAATTTGAAAATATG
>Ga0316608_1000416_pt1 | contig 20821 bp, 16 predicted proteins | sample MIS2016152B_MG_FD_207673 | JGI IMG/M metagenome (GOLD analysis project Ga0316608, IMG submission 207673) | Microbial mat bacterial communities from Middle Island sinkhole, Lake Huron, Michigan, United States - MIS.2016.152B | ecosystem: Environmental > Aquatic > Freshwater > Lake > Sediment...
TGCTTTGGTTGGGGGTGAGCGCTGCGTGTGGGTTGCTGAGTTTGGTGTTTAGGATTTCCTGCGGATTGTCGTCCATGCCCAGCTGGTGAGCCCGGCTGCAACTGCCCAATAGGATGGTCCCCAGGGATAGTAGCATGATATGATACATGGACTTTCCGGATTGTAAATAAGTTGTACACATATGCAATGGAGTTTACGTAGTTTTTGTCTTTAGGTTAACAATATCGTATCAAATAGTCAAGTATGCTGTGCAAGAATCAATGATAAATCATTTAATTCTTTCCAATGCCTTCCAAAATTTTCCTTCCAGCTTCATTTATCATGGTACGAATACCCTGCCGCTCACTTGCGCTGACGCCTATTAGCAAATAATTCACGGTGGTACTCTTTCCTGTACTGACGTTGCCAAAGACCTGGGGACTTCTTGACAGCAATTGATCAGGGCGATATTGTGGATAGGGTCAAGCGCTTGCTTAGGGTTGACTAGCTTCCTGTCTAAGATTTCCTGCATGTATAGCGGATTTCGCTACTTTACATGTTGTTAAAGATTGTGTCTTTGAACCTTGATTTAGTACGTTGGTCTGTTTAATGCCACGTCTATCATCCCCATCAGAGACGAATTATGCTTATGCGTATAAAAAATTGCACTACTGCGTACCCCATTGGCTATTTATATTCGTTCGTATGGGCCACCAAAATAAGCAAGTAGCTATCAAAGGGTTAGGACGTCTGGCGTATCAAGAGGCATGGGCCATACAAGAGGCGTTGTTTAATGAGATCGTTGCCATCAAGCTAGAAAATAGAAAGCTGGATGCATCCCACCAAAAACTTACGCCTAATTACCTCCTCTTTTGCGAACACCCACATGTGTATACACTGGGCAAAAGTGGCACTGCTGCACACTTGCTAGCCAGTGAGGCTACGCTCCGGGCTCAGGGAGTCTCTTTGTATGCCACCAATCGTGGTGGGGACATGACCTACCATGGCCCTGGCCAGCTTGTGGTTTATCCTATCCTGGATCTGGAGAATTTTTTTATGGATATACATCGCTACCTAAGATTTTTGGAAGAAGCAGTGATCGCAATACTCAAGGACTTTGGCCTTTTGGGAGGGAGGATTCAGGGACTTACTGGGGTGTGGATCGATCATGAGGATGGCCCAAGTGCACGAAAGGTTTGTGCAATAGGAGTCAGGACCAGCCGCTGGGTGACAATGCATGGCTTGGCGTTGAATGTCAATACAGACCTGCGCTATTTTGATCAGATTATCCCTTGTGGCATTCAAGATAAAAAGGTGACTTCTATGGCTGCCGTATTAGGTGCACAACAAGACTTGCAGACAGTCGCACAAAGTTTAGAGCAGCATATGATGCGTCTATTTGGGATGGAACTAGTGAGATGCTAGCCACAAAGCCATGTTTACACATTGAGCCTTATGGACGCACTAGATCTAAAGTATGCCAGGCAACGTTTCCTGGACCTATATTCACCCTGCCTAACTAAGCAAGACAGTAAGTACCTCGTCTATCCTAGCCATGGGCTTAATGGCAATTTCGGAATCTTGCATGGACAATCCTTTCTGGTTGTATTGGGAAATAAAAATTGTTTTGAAACCCAGTTTGGCTGCTTCGGCAATGCGTTGCTCTACCCGACTAACACCTCTGATTTCTCCACCTAGCCCCACTTCTGCAGCAAAGCAGTAGTCTTGGGGAAGGACTTGGTCTTGTAAGGAAGAAACCAACGCCATGCACACGGCTAGGTCCAGGGCAGGATCTTCTACGCTGAGTCCACCTGCTATGTTCAAAAATACATCCTGAGTGCCTATCCGTAAGCCTACTCTTTTCTCTATAACGGCCAGGAGCATGTTCAAACGCTTGGTATCAAAGCCTGTGGTACTGCGCTGAGCAGTGCCATAGGTAGCAGGGCTGACCAGCGCTTGTAGCTCGATGAGTAGCGAACGATTGCCCTCTAAGGAAGCACCAATAGCCATGCCGCTTAGGCCTTGCTCCCGCTGTGAAATGAGTAACTCAGAGGGGTTGGTAACTTCGCGCAAACCATTGTGGCGCATTTCATAGATGCCAAGTTCAGCAGTGGCGCCGAATCTATTTTTGATCGTCCTCACGATCCGATAGGCCAAGTGGCGGTCTCCTTCAAATTGCAAGACTGTATCTACCATGTGCTCCAAGACCTTGGGCCCTGCTAGGTGACCTTCCTTGGTGATATGCCCAATGAGAAAAACTGGGGTATTGGTAGACTTGGCGTAGCGGAGGAGCGAGGCAGTGCAATCTCTTACTTGTACCACACTACCCGCAGCCGATTCGATGTGCTGTGCGTGCAGTGTTTGGATGGAGTCAATGATGAGTAGAGAGGGTTTGAGCTGGCTTATCTGCTGAAAGACGTTTTGTAAGGAGGTTTCGTTAAGCACATAGCAGCTTTCTGATTGGTATCCCATCCGTGCTGCACGCATTTTGATTTGCGCTTCGCTCTCTTCTCCCGAAACATAAAGTACCTTCTCCAATGGGATTGTCAAGGCAATTTGTAGCAGGAGAGTAGACTTGCCAATACCAGGTTCACCTCCGATAAGTACTAAGGATCCTGGTACGATGCCCCCGCCCAATACACGACTAAACTCTTTGTCTGGACACAGAATGCGGTTTTGGGCGTGGTAGTTGATATTTTGTAGCAGCTTGGGCTTATTGGGGTCAGGGGCATGGGCTGGGCTCTCAGCAATCCAGGGTGCAGCGGATAACTGCTTAGGGGGCACTGCTTCTTCAACAATGGTATTCCATGCCTGACAAGCAGCGCATCTGCCCTGCCACTTGGGATATTGTGCACCACAGTGTTGGCAGTAAAAAGTGGTTGGTATCTTTTTCAATTGCGTTATTGTACCGTGAGGTCTTGTACTGTTTTGATCACTAAATCAGGCTCATAGCCTTTTTGAAGCAAATAATTCGTCAACTTTTGTCTTGTCTGTATAGAGGTTGCTCCAGCTAGAGACTGCTTTTTTCGGTCAGCTACATAACGCAGGCTCTGGAGGTAGTCAGCATTTTCTATCTTAGCCATCCCCTTTTGAATCAGTGCTTGGTCCAAACCTTTCTCGGTGAGGGCAGCAAATATTTTTCTTTTGCCCCAATGCTTGCCCAAAAATCTCCCCCTGATGAATGCTTCTACGTAGCGTTCCTCGTCAAGGAAATGATTTACCTTTAATGTCTGGATAATACGCTCTTCTGCCTTTTTCTCTACCCCCCATGCACGCAGCTTGTTCTGTATCTCTTTTTCTGTACGCTCTTGATAGCCACAGTATTTCGTAGCCTTTTGGTAGAGAATATCCTCCTGATCTAGAATCATGCTGATCTTTTACACTGTAGGGAGCGTATGCCTCCTCTGCCTGTTTTTAGTAAATATTTTAATCAGCATTGCCCCGATGGTTAAAAAGAATGATGTCCAAAGTGCTACGTTAGCTATATAGTTGCTGTGCTGAACGTAAAAAGTGAGCGTTGAGTTGGCTTGTAGGGTATGCCTCATGGCAGCTTGGTCTTCATACCGAGTAGCTTGCAAAATATCACCCCGTTGGTTGATAAAAGCCGATATACCTTTGAGAGCGGATCTAGCAATACTTCTTCTGCTCTCAATGGCCGTTAGTCGGGTATAATGGAAATGTTGTTGGTAACCTGGCGTGTTTTGCCACCAACCATCAATGGTCATCGAGAAGATTAAAGAAGCGCCCATGCGCACAAACTCGGCCAAGTAGTCACCATAGACAGATTCATAGCATATTATCGGGGCAATGCCCATGCCTTCTCTATTGAAAAATACGCTAGGGCGATCTTGCCTCCCGAGAGAGCTTAGTCTACCTCTTAAATCAGGCGTTAGTACATTAGGGACGTTTAAGCTGTAGATATACGGAACAAGTTCTACGCCTGGTACAAGTTTCGACTTGTGGTAGGTAGCCAGCGTACCTTGGTTACCCAAAAAAAGCGCAGTGTTAAAAACATCGTAGTAGCCGTGTCGATGGCTAAAGCGTGCGGTTTTTGTGGCTTTGCTATTGCCGTAGCCTACGAGAGAATTAAGTCCCACCAGTAAAGATAGCTGAGGGTATAACCGCTTAAAACTAACCAAGCGATCAACGAGCGGATACTCACTCAATATTTGTTCATCCAACAAACTATCGATGGCTATCTCCGGCCAAACTAAAAATTGCGTTTTTGCGGTGAGCTGCGTTTCAGAAAGCTGAATAAAGTACTCCATCCGCTCTTGTGTAGAAAGCACTTCTCCTGTACTGACAAATGCGCCTGTATAGGGATTAATATTGGGTTGCATGACGACTACCTCTGCTTCCTCGCCTTGCTCTTGATAAGTCCAGTACCTGTAATAGCTACAAAATATAGGGAGCACCATCCAGCAGCCAACCACACCGCCAAGCCACCATTTTGCTGATTTTTTTTTACTAGATAAGAGGTAACCGAGCAGTAGGTTAGCAACGATGACCCAAACAGTGCCGCCTAAAGCACCGGTATATTCATACCATTGCACCCACTCAGGCCAGCAAGCAAAGCCATTCCCAAGATTGAGCCATGGAAAAGAAAGCTCCCATTGCAGGTGTGTATGCTCCATACTGACCCAGTAAGCAAGCAAGGCAACATAGCCGATGTTTCTTCCATAATGCTTGGCCATCAACTGAAATAGCGGTAGCGGCAAACTCATACAAAAGGTATTTACAAAAAGCATAAATACTGCTCCTGCTGCTGTGGCATGAGCTACCCACCAAGTAGTAGTCAAGTTCCACAAGAAAAGGGTCAAGTAGGCATGCTTGTAGAAGGTCCAATAGGGTCGCTTGTACTGATACTTTTCAATGTGTCTTGCTATAAGCAACAGCGGCACAAAAGCCACAAATAAGAGCAGTACACAGCGGTTAGGAGGCCAGGACAGCCAAAAAAATATGCTACTCAACAATGACAGGAAGGCTAGATAATACCGATGCTGCTGAATTTTTCTCAAAATGGCGAGGCTAGGATAGATGGAGAGATAAAGTGCCTTCACTGGGGGAGATGTTTTGACGGAACCACTTTAACGCCTACGGCCTGCAGCCCCGATAGCGTATCTGTGCGCATAAAGTGCTCCAGTTTTAGGGTATACAAGCCTGGGTGAGAGAATTGGTAACCAGTTACTATTAAAAATTCATGTTTTTTTATGTTCCCAAAACCATTGCCCAAAGGCTTACCCGTCTTCACATCAAAGAGGGAATAGTTTTTTAATGCTTGCTGGAGTACGTGCCTTGCATCATCTTCAAGGGAATGCGTAACATAAAGATTCTGGTATGGATAGTCTTGTGCATTCTTTACCAAAAGACAAATGTCATAAATTTGCGCAACATCTTTTATCTGGAATGAAAAGTTGAGCACAGTGGCGACTGGCCAGCAACAGTGGTCAAAGGCAATAGTATTTTGGTAGGTGGCTGTTCGGTCGCAAGCACAAAGTAGTAACAGGCCTATCCAGCAATACCTCCATGTGTTTCTGCCCATGCGATATTTCCGTTGATGCTTTTGAAATTCAATCCGAAAAATTACTGATACGTTGTGTATAAGCCCATCTGGCTAGTTAGCAACCTCAGATAGAAACTTGATACGCATCAGCCGGAGCTCTTCTTCTTCAAACGCTCCCTTAAATGCTGCGATGGCCCGCTTGATACTGTCTTCTTTAGCCTGCATAAAATAGTCATACAATACTTCTTGTTGGTCTTCAGACAGGGCATTATCGATGTAATAGTCAATATTTAGCTTGGTGCCAGCGTAGCATAGCTGCTCCATTTCCTTGAGCAACGCGTTCATACTTAAGGACTTGGTAGCTGCGATCTCCCGTAAATCAGTTTTTCTGTCGATTTGCTGGATAATGTATACTTTTTTTGTTGAGCTACTAGCCGCAGATTTCACCGCGACCTCTGATACAGTAACAATGTCATTAGTGGCTACATACTCTTGGATAAGTTCGATAAAAGGCAGTCCGAACTTCTTCGCTTTGCCCATGCTTATGCCGTTGATTTGGGCTAACCCTTCCAGGGTAGTAGGGCAGATGAGGGCCATTTCTTCTAGCGAAGTGTCTTGGAAGACAGCATAGTTAGGGATGGCTTTTTCTTGGGCTACTTTTTCTCTGAGTTGCTCTAGGAGGTCTAATAGTACTGTATCATACGCTTTACTGATAGTAGCAGGCTGTTGGTTATTGTCAGACGATGCATAGGTATTGTCTTTGTGTAGTGCAATCGCATCACTTTTTTCTAAAAATATTTTTCCTTGTTCTGTGATTTTTAGGATGTTTAACTGCTCTACGTCCTTGCTTAATAGCGCCAGTAGTAGTGCCTGATTGATGACTGACTTCCAAAAAGCCTCGTCTTTTTCACTTCCTTGTCCAAAGACGGTGAGTGTTTGGTGGCGATAGCTTTTGATATAGGGGTCTGCAGTACCTCTTAAAAGGCGTATGATATGGTCTATGCTAAAACGTTCTTGGGTTTGTTCTACAGCCATGATAACCATTTTGACAAAATCTTCCCCAGGAAAGGTCTCTGTAGGATGTTTACAATTGTCGCAGTAGTTACAGTTTTCTTGGTACGTCTCTCCAAAGTAATGTAGCAGCTGCTTTCTTCGGCAGATGCCTGATAGGGCGTAAGCAGTCATTGCCTGTAGCAGAGCTTGGGCTTTTTCTCGTTCTGCAGTCGGCTTGCTTTTATTAAGCTTTTCCATCCTGATAACGTCTTCTTCACTATAGAACATCAAGCAAGTACTGGCCAAACCATCTCTGCCTGCTCTTCCCGTTTCTTGATAATAGCTTTCTAAGGATCTAGGAACATCGTAATGGATAACAAAACGAACATCTGGCTTGTCGATACCCATGCCAAAAGCAATGGTTGCTACGATGACATCTACTTCCTTATTCAGAAAAGCATCTTGGTGCTGCACTCTGGTTTTAGGCTCTAGTCCAGCATGATAAGGCGCTGCTTGGATGCTATTCAAGTTGAGTAATATTGCAAGCTCCTCTACCTTTTTTCTGCTTTGGCAGTACACGATACCCGATGCTTTTGGATAGCCTTTGATAAATTTGATGAGCTGTCTTGCTACTTGTGTTTTGGGCCTGATTTCGTAATAGAGGTTTTCTCTATTGAAAGAGGATTTGAATAACGTGGCATTTTCTATTGCCAGGTTTTTAAGAATGTCTTGTTGTACTCTGGGTGTGGCTGTAGCAGTAAGACCAATCATAGGCAACACACCGAGTGCCTGATCAAGCACTGTTTTTATTTTTCTGTACTCTGGCCTGAAGTCATGGCCCCAATCTGAAATACAGTGAGCTTCGTCTACAGCTACAAAAGAGATACGGGCCTGTTTCAAAAAGGCAAGATTATCCTCTTTGAGGAGTGACTCTGGTGCCACATAGAGTAACTTCGTCTTTCCAGATAGTACATCTGCCCTAATCTCATTGATGACCTCTTTAGATAGGGTAGAGTTGACGAAAGCAGCATTGACACCCACGGCATGAAGTTGGTCTACCTGATTTTTCATCAACGCAATCAGAGGCGAAATAACAATAGCCACTCCTGCTTGCATCAAGGCAGGTATTTGGTAGCACAGCGACTTACCTCCACCTGTAGGCATGATCACCAAGGTGTCCTTGCCTGCTAAAACGTTTTTGATAATGGCCTCCTGCTCTTCCCTAAACTGGTCATAGTTAAAAACTTGCCGTAGCTTCTCTCGGATGGCTGTTGTGGTGGTTGTCATTACTTTACTAACCCCGGTAGGCTTCGCTGCGTATATCAACATCAATATAGGGAATATTTTCTTATTTGAAGATCCTAGCCATTGTTAGCAAGGACAAACAATTGCCATTCAACGCAGTATCTTTTGGGAGAGCAAGTCTGTGGTATTCGATTGCCGAATCGTGCCATATCAATGAGACAGTACTATCGTGCTGATGACAGGCGCGATGGGTAGTTTTTTAGCAATGATGTCTGTATCATTGCGGTGGTAGCTACTTTGGGGTTACCATTGCCATGAGTCAAGCCGCACATTCCCCAAATTCTAATTTTTCATGCCATGTCCGTACCCATTACCAGCGTAATCACAACAATGTTGTTGTGTGTTTTTTTATTGTCAGGTTGCCGGCCACAGCTAAGGGACAAGAAGGAAGATTCATCTGGTGCTTGCAGCAGGCCTACAGAAAATGCCATCATTTCAGAAGACAAAAATGAATTGGGTGGTTCCTCGGCAGATGAGTCTGGGCAGTCAGAAGGCAAGGAGCTGGCCATTAGGCCAGTACCTGCGCTGGCGTTTGGTCAGGAGGCATGGGCACAGTACTTCGGAGATGTTGGAGAAGCACCGCCATTACCTGAGGATATAGCTTCTATTTTGGACAGATCCTGTCCGTTTTGGGAAGACAAAAAGGTTCGCGATACGCATCTGTTGACGTTAATTCCAGCTAAAGTAGATGACAGCAATTTTTCATTGAATCTACTCGGCGAGCTGATTACGCGGCCCCAAAATAATGGTTATAGGGCACAGTACGATTACAATACTGAGGATACGCAAAGATTGTTGGGCAGCTATGCTCCTAGCAGCTCCTACTGGGTGTTAATGACACGTGATGTGCTTCCAGGTAGTCGTAGTCTTCGCGACATTGACCAAAGTGCCTTAGTGACCAACAATCATGCTAGGAGGACAGGCCTTCCGTATGCGCCTCCCACCGCTTTGGAAGCAGCGACTACCATTTTGATGCACTATACGCGCACAGGAGAGCATTTGTTTACAAACGGGAAGGATGAGCCGACTTACACACTTTGCCATGAATCCGTACCTAGACTGAGTGATCCACCTAGAAGGCGTGCTATTTATATCGGGAATTTTAGTGCCGGAAAGCTAAATATCAACTGTTACACTACTGGAGTTGGTATGTTCGATTACACCCTACGCAATCACGGAGTAGCTGCTTGCCGAAAGTTATAAGTGGGACTGACCTTTTTTTGAAAAGGGCCTCAGGTAGGGAAAAAAATCTGCACCATAAAAGCTTTTTAAGAGCTATGCCTGGCATTCAAAATTTTTGTTGCCTCATATGTTCGTACAGGATGACAGCAGCAGCCACAGAGACGTTAAGGGATGCAATAGGCCCAAACATAGGTATGTGTACATTTTTATCGGCTAGCTTCAGGTGTTGAGGAGCAATGCCTCGGTCTTCAGCTCCTAAGAGTATGGCCAGAGGAAGATTCAAATCTGTATGGTAGAGCGAGTTGGGTGCCTTTTCGTGGCAAGCAATAATCTGCAGGCCACTCTCTTGAAGCTCACAAATGGCCTCTTTCAGGCTACCTACCCGGCAAATGGGTAGATGTGCTAGGGCTCCTGCTGAGGTTTTCATGGCCTCTGCACTCACAGAGACGCTGCCTTGGCTAGGAATTACAACAGCATCTACGTTAGTACAAGCAGCAGTGCGTACGATAGCACCAAAATTTCTTACGTCTGTAATGCCGTCTAATAGCAGGATCAACAGTGTTTTGCCTTGCTCATAGCTCGCTTGTACTACATGGCTCAAGGAGGCCAAAGCGACAGGGGCTAGGTAAGCTACAACCCCTTGGTGATTTTTTGGGGTAAGTTTATGCAGCTTGACGGCTGGCACATGGCTATAAGGAATTTTTTGTTGTCTGATAAGAGACAGTAACTCTTTGTGTAGCGAACTGTTGGCAGTCTTGTCGATAAAAACTTTGTCAATGGGTTTTCCTGCTAGAATGGTCTCTATGGTAGCTCGAGTCCCGAAAATGCAAGATGATTTGATAGTTTGTTTCATTGGGATGATTGCTTTCAACGACAGCTACTAAATAGGAGTTTTGTGTACAAATCTGTGAAAAGTGGCTGGCGTATCTGTCCAAAAAATTATCATTATCCCTCCGGATAAGGAATATGCACGAAGTTGGTAAAGTTGGTATCTACCACAAGTAGACAACAAAACGCATCTGGGTCTTTGTATACCTCCTGAAAGGCAGCAGCTTTTTCTTTGGCCACCAAACCATATTGTATTAATACATCCAGGTAAGCAGCATAGTAGTGCCATTCATTATCCGTTTCTTGCTTTTCGATCAGCAAAGCGCCCACAGAAAGTGGCACTTTAGAGACTAGAAAAACGGGGTGGTTGTACCTTCCCTGTTTCCTGATGACGTAAGAAGCCTCTTTAAGCTTTTCGGCAACTTTGACAAAGTCAGCAGAGATAGCACCTAGGTATTTGCCATGGAGGGGAAGCTCATTATGCATGTAAAATGTCTATTCGTAAGGGTTCTTACAGTAGGGGCACCTGAATTGTGTTCTACAAGAAAATTCAAAACCATTATGGTAATTATGCAAATGGGGCTCGTTGGCTTTCTCTTTCATACGCTTGTGACACGGTTCACAAATGAATTGGTTACACTTTAGACATTGGATCACTGCTTTATCGTCTTGGTAAGCGTCTCTGTCACAGCAAATCAGACAACCTTCTTCAAGAACCGCTGAGGACATATGATTATTGGATTTGTTGCGAATAGCTATGTTGTTCGTAGTAGTCCTGATACTTTCCGCGTTATGATCGCTCCGCCAATAGTGATGGTTGTCACCTTGCCAACCACTGCTGTGATTTGGTTGGTTGTAAAGCCCATCACTAGCAGCTGCGTTGTTCGTAGTAGTCCTGATACTTTCCGTGTTATGATCGCTCCACCGATAGGGATGGTTATCACCTTGCTGACCATTGCTGTGATTTGGCTGGCTGTAAGGCTCGTCATTGGGAGTCCAGCTACGGCTGGGTGGATTCGGCTCATAAGGACCTGTACTCCTATTGTAGGAAGGATGATATACTGATTTTGGGGGGAACTTCTGCTGCTTCAAAAAATCATCGTATGAATACTGATCATCATATACATAGTCATCACCCTCCGGAATAAAGAAATCATCATGCATACAACCAGCAAAAAGCAAGACACACAACGGCACGATGTGCCTTGACAGGTTGCCTGTAACCCTAATAGTTTTTTTAATTTTTATGATCATAGCGCTTTCATGGATTCTACAGAACGCTGGCCTAGGTTAATAGGTATACGTATTTGCCGCGCAATTTACAAAATTTATCTATTGAAATCTTATGCTTAAGGCTAGGACTCATATACTGCAGGGCCACGCTATTCTTGCCCTTATTGAGCCTTTCATGCGTACTTGGTTAGCAGTGCAATATTTTCCACATGACTTGTGTGGGGGAACATGTCTACAGGCTGTGCAATAATCAGTTGGTACTGTTCACCCAAGAGTGCAATGTCGCGGGCCTGCGTAGCAGGATTGCAGCTTACGTAAACAATTCTCTCTGGCGCTATTTGCAAGAGCTGCTTAATTACTTGGTGATGCATGCCGGCTCGTGGCGGATCGGTGACTATGACATGAGGCTTGCCATGAGTAGACAAGAATTGTGCATCAAGCAATTGCTCTACCTCTCCTGCTACAAATGTAGTATTCACCAGGTCGTTAAGCATGGCATTGGCCTGGGCATCTGCAATGGCAGCTTCAGTCACATCAATGCCCACCGCGTGGTGGACATACTGCGCTAGAAAGATGGCAATGGAGCCCACGCCTGTATAAAGATCATAAAGAATCTCATCATGGTGTAGGCCTGCCATTTCTTGTATTTTTCTATAGAGCACCTGAGCCTGCACGCTGTTAGTCTGAAAGAATGACTTGGGACCAATCCTGAATTTTAGACCGTCGATTTGTTCTGTGATGAAAGGCTGCCCATGATACAGGTGCACCGGTAAATCATAAAAAGTTTCGTTCTTTTTGGTATTCACCACATATTGCAAAGAAGTAAGTTGGGGGAATTTCTTTTGTAGGTGGTGCATCACGTGCTCAATCTTGTCTGCTACAGCTTCTCCAAATTGTACAATCACCATCACTTCTCCCGTTGTGGCGGTACGAATAATGAGATTCCGGAGTAGCCCGCTATGTTGGCGCAAGTCATAAAAACTCAATCCATGTGCTTTGGCAAATTGTGCCAAAGTGTTCCGAATAGCATTGGAAGGCGTTGGTTGGAGGTAGCAGTGCGTGATGTCGACCACCTTGTCAAAATAGCCAGGCCTATGAAATCCCAAAGCGTGCCGGTCAAGCAGTGCATGCTCCTTGATTTCTACTGTTGACAACCAGCGGTTGTTGGAAAAGGTAAATTCTAGTTTGTTTCGGTAGTATTCTGTGGGATTAGCAGAGAGGATAGGAGCTACATGAGGAGCGTGGAGGTGACCTATGTGTATTAGTTTTTCTAGAACCAGCCGTTTCTTGGCTGCTAATTGTTCGGCATAACTTACATGCTGCCACTGACAACCCCCACATACCCCAAAGTACTGGCAAACGGGTTGTACGCGCGCATGGCCAGCACTGTGTAGGTGCACAGGCACAGCCTCTGCGTAGCCTTTTTTCTTGCGAATAATCCTGAGGTCTACTACATCACCAGGGGCTACTTGTGTTACAAAAAGCACGAGACTACCCACCCGGGCTATGCACCGCCCTTGCTCTACCATATCTCCAATGACAACCTGCTCTAATATTCCTTTGCAGACGCGAGTAGCCATAAAGCAACATGCTATAGATTAACTGGTACGCTGTTGCAGTGCAGCATGATACCCTTCCCAATCTTCAATAGGTATCCGCGCTACCCCTGATTCGATGGCTGCTTTGGCAACAGCAGTAGAGACAGTAGTAATCAGTCGCTGGTCCATGGGCTTGGGAAGTAGGTAGTCTTTGCCAAAGGCCAAGGACTTGTTGCCATAAGCTGCTTTGATAGTTGTGGGAACAGGCTCTTTGGCCAGTGTAGCAATGGCTTTGACAGCAGCTAGTTTCATGGCTTCGTTAATTTCAGTGGCACGAACGTCTAACGCACCTCGGAAGATATAAGGGAACCCTAAAACATTATTGACTTGGTTCGGATAGTCAGACCTACCAGTTGCCATCATAAGGTCATTCCGTGTAGCCATAGCCAGGTCATAGGATATTTCTGGGTCGGGATTGGCCAGGGCAAAGACGATGGGGTACGCAGCCATGGACTCGAGGTGGGTGGGTGATACAACATGGGCTGCAGAAAGCCCTAGGAACACATCAGCTCCTTTGAGTGCCTCAGCCAAGGTGTAAATAGGACGGTCCGTACCAAAAGCCGTTTTATACGCATTGATGTCCGTGCGGTCTTTTCGGATCACTCCTTTGCTATCACACATGACAATGTTTTCTTTCTTGACACCCAGGGACAGGTAGAGTTGGGCACAAGCAATAGCACCAGCTCCTGCTCCATTGACAACAAGTTGGATATGCTCGATGTCTTTGTTAGCCACTTCTAGTGCATTTAGTAGGGCTGCGCCCGATACAATAGCTGTGCCGTGCTGGTCGTCATGCATTATAGGCATGGATAGCTGAGCCTTGAGTGCCTGTTCTATCTGAAAGCACTCAGGTGCCTTGATGTCTTCTAGGTTGATTCCCCCAAAAGTGGGGGCCAGCGCCTTCACGATTTGAATGACTGCTTCTGGATCCGTTGCATCCAATTCAATATCAAAGGCATCAATGCCTGCCAGCTTTTTAAAAAGAATGGCCTTGCCTTCCATCACAGGCTTAGCCGCTTCAGGGCCAATGTTGCCAAGCCCTAAAACAGCCGTACCATTAGAGATCACAGCAACGAGATTGCCCTTGGCTGTGTAGTCAAACACCTTTTGTCGATCTTTGGCGATGGCCCTGCAAGGCTCTGCTACCCATGGAGAATACGCCAAGGAAAAATCTTCTAGGGACTGGAGTGGTTTGGTAAGGTGGATGCCTAGCTTGCCTGCTGGTGCTTGTTGGTGATAGTGAAGTGCTTTTTGTTTGCTTGCTGGAGTGTTGCTCATGGCTGCAGGGGCTTGGTTGCTTACTTAGAAAAAGAAAGGACTTCAAAGCTAAGGCTTTAATTGGGACTGTAATAGATGGTGCACGCACTCCTGCCGAGGAAAAGCGCACAACCCAATGCCTATAAAGGGACTTTGAACTTGATTTTTCGCTGGAGGTCTTTGAATGATAGCTTAAAATGTGGCTCTGTGTCAAGCATGTTGTTGACAGACTGTAACGCATGAATAACCGTACTGTGGTCTCTGCCACCAAAGTAGTAGCCGATCGACTTTAAAGAATGGTTGGTGTACTTTTTAGCGAAATACATGGCGATCTGTCTAGCATTTACGAGTTCTCTTTTCCTGGATTTGCTCTTCAAGTTCTCCAAAGAAACGCTGTAATGTGCAGCAACGGTCTTTTGTATATAGTCCATGCTCACTTCAGTATGAATCTCCTGTACAATATTCTTTAACACTTGCTTAGCTAGCTCTAGATTAATTTCCTCTTTGTTTAAAGAAGCATGCGCCATCAAAGAGATGAGTACGCCCTCTAGCTCTCTAATATTGGTATCTACACTATGAGCAACATATTGAACCAACTCATCTGCCATATTAATGCCATCTGCCTCCATTTTGCTCTGGATAATAGCTACTCTGGTTTCAAAATCAGGCTGTTGCAAGTCAGCAGTCAATCCCCATTTGAATCTTGAAAGTAGCCGTTCCTGGAGGCCCTTAAGCTCACGGGGTGGGCAGTCACTGGTCATGACGATTTGCTTGCCTGCTTGGTGCAAGTGGTTGAAGATGTGAAAAAATATTTCCTGGGTTTTTTCCTTACCTGCCAAGAACTGCACATCATCAATGATGAGTAGGTCCGCTTGTAAATAAAAGTGAGAGAAGTCTTGGATGCTATTATTGCGTAGTGCTTCTATGAATTGTGCGGTAAACTGCTCTGAGGAGGCATACAAAACAAATTTATTGGCAAACAAAGCTTTAATTTCATTGCCTAGTGCTTGTACAACATGCGTTTTTCCCAGCCCTACTCCCCCGTAAATCATGAAAGGATTGAAAGAAGTACCTCCAGGTTTTTTGGCAATAGCTTGGGCAGCAGCTTTTGCAAGCTGGTTACAAGCCCCCTCTATAAAAGCCTCAAAAGTATAGTTGGGATTGAGGTAAGATGCTTGACTGGCCCCCCCTATATTTTTAAGTGTGAACGGACTCTTGAAACTATGCTCAGCAATAGGATGTTTGGATTGGTGTTGCTGGGCATAGCTGGGAGGATGCAATGGCAATTTAATGGTAAAAGGCTTTTGGTGGGTGTTTCCTTGATCAACAATGATGGAGTATTCTAACTTGCCGTGGGCCCCTAATTCTTGATGGATGATGCGTTGCAGCAAAGACAGATAGTGTTCTTCAATCCATTCGTAAAAGAATTGACTAGGTACCTGGATAGTGAGCGTGTTGTTCTCTAACTTTTTAGGAACGATGGGCTGGAACCATGTTTTAAAGCTTTGCTCGCTGATTTCCCCTTGGATAAACTGAAGACAATTGTCCCAAACTACCTCACAGTCGCTACGCATGTTTTTATATTATTTGATCTTTGATGGCATCAGTTCTACAAAAGGGAGAGAAATGATTGATCTGTTAATTTTGCCAAACCAAGATGCCAATGATCTCCAAGTTAGCTGCTCCTGCCCAACTTTAAAAAGAGAATATAGGGTAATCTCTGCCCACTCTTTTGGGCGCGTATAGTGTGTTTTTATTTTAGTTGATTCTTTCAATCACTGCTCCCAAAGCTCTAAGTCGTGTATCAATCATCTCATAGCCCCGATCAATTTGGCCTATATTTTCAATGATGCTTGTACCTTCTGCAGAAAGGGCAGCAATCAGAAGGGCAATCCCAGCCCGAATATCCGGCGAGGTCATTTTGATGCCTCTGAGCGGATAGGCACGATCGAGACCCGTTACACTTGCCCGGTGCGGATCGCATAAGACGAGCTGAGCACCCATCTCAATGAGTTGGTCTACAAAAAACAATCGGCTCTCAAACATCTTTTGATGAATGAGTACTGTTCCTTTGGCTTGAATAGCTACAACGAGCATGATGCTGATCAGGTCTGTTGGAAAGCCTGGCCAGACCGCATCAGCAATGGTGGGAAGTGATCCGTTCAGGTCTTTTGCTATTTCATAATGCTCCTGGGGACGCATGATAATATCTTCGTGCTCGATTTCTAATTGAATGCCTAGCCTTCTGAAGCCTTCTGGGATAGGACCTAGCTGCTCAACACACACATTTTTAATGGTTAAGTTGGCCATGGTGATAGCAGCTAGCCCTATAAAGCTCCCAATTTCAATGATGTCGGGGAGCAGGGTGTGGGTAGCGCCCTGCAACTCCTGAACGCCGTGAATGGTAAGTAGGTTGGAGCCGATGCCTTCTATCTCGGCCCCCATTTGTACCAGCATCTTGCACAACTGTTGAATGTGGGGTTCACAGGCAGCATTATAAAGCGTAGTAGTGCCTTCAGCTAGACTAGCAGCCATGATGAGATTGGCTGTTCCAGTCACGGAAGTTTCATCCAGCAGGATATAATTGCCTTTCAGTGTTGTGGCTTCAACTAAGTAGGTATCCTCTTTGTCATTATAAGAGCATGTAGCTCCTAGCTTAAGCATTCCTACAAAGTGTGTGTCTAGTCGCCTTCTCCCTATTCTATCTCCTCCAGGTCTGGGTATTGTAACCTTCCCAAAACGTGCGAGCAGCGGGCCCAAAATCATCACGGATCCTCTAATTTTAGAGGCATGTTCCTTCAACATTTCGGTGTCTATAGAAGCTATGTTGAGATGAGAGGGGTCGAAGTGATAAGTGCCCTTGGAAGGATGTGTTATGCCAACGCCCAGTACTCTAAGTAGGGCAATCAATTTTTGGACGTCGGTTATATCAGGAACATTGTGGATGGTGACCGGGGAGGAGGTAAGTAACACAGCACAAATTACATGCAACGCTTCATTTTTAGACCCTTGTGGTGTGATGGTGCCTTGGAGTGGTTTGCCTCCCTGAATTCTAAATGTATTCACGATGCTTTTTGCCTTGTTTCCGCACTTCTGTTCGTTTTAGTGCCTCTATTCTTCTCCCTATGTACTGTGGAGAAGATATTCTGTGCTTTGAGCTTCTCAAAGTCAACTGTGAGTTTATTGCCTGCCAAGTACTTGATATTAGTTAGCAGTGTGTCACAATCTACATTGTCATTATTCCACTCGTTACTGAAGTTTTTCATCAACTTGACAATGCCAATTACCATTCTTTCTTGCTCTTCTTGCTCTTCTGTAAGAACTGCCTTTTGGATGAGGCGTTCTATGTTGCGGCCGTAGTTTTTGAATTTGATGGGCTCTTTAGTGTATGATGGCCGTTGCATTTTTTTATTAAGTATAGCTTTTTCTGGCATCGGATAAGGGCTATCCACATCCAAGGTATAGTCAGAAATGATAAACAGATCATCCCAGCGTTTTTGAATATTTTCTGCGCTATTCTTATTATTGGCGTCTAGTATCGCCATCAGTTTCAAAATGCTCTGAGCGTGTAGCGTTCTTTCAGCTTTGTCCTCTATCGCATCCATGGCTTCTACAAGCTTTTGAATATTTCTGCCGTACTCCTTTAAAATAAGTGGCTTTCGGGTAGCATTGTAGTCGTACATATAGAATGTATTTAGACGCCAAAAATAAGCGTTTAGGTTGGTTGTGCAGAAAGCGAGCCAAGAATTTCAAGCTTGGCGAAGCTAAGCAATAAAGTCTTTTCCCCAAAGTCAGCGAAATCGATCTTGGCCTTGCGGCCAGGGCCTGATGCATCTAGCTGGAGTACCGTACCCCGACCAAATTTGGGATGGGTTACCTGCATGCCCACCGCGATGTGGGTCGTGTCGCTGGGATGGAAGTCAGCAGGTACTGTAGAGCGTGCGTTCTGGGGGGACTGCTGCCGATTTTTGACAATGCTGTGCAGCAGCCGATGGGCATAGCTAGGATTGTCAGTAGCCTTCGAGCGATGCTGCCCACTGGTTTGCAAGTAAGCTGGTTCAATTTCTGCAAGGAAGCGGCTGGGTTCGCAGTGCTTGAGCCGGCCAAAACGATATCTGCTCAAGGCATAGGTCAAGAAAATTTTTTGTCGCGCACGGGTCACAGCTACGTAAAAGAGGCGGCGTTCTTCTTCCAGGTCGGCTTGACTCTCTAGCATCAGCTGTGAGGGGAACAGTGTTTCTTCCATACCTACAACGTAGACGTACGCAAATTCAAGCCCTTTGGCGGCATGGATAGTCATTAGCGTGATTTTGTCTGTATGCTCCTGGTATCCTTCATCAGCGCTGGTCAGGAGGGTCACTTCTTGTAAAAAGGCGGCCAAGCTTACATCTTCATTTTCAGTATTGGTAGTGAATTCTTTGATCCCGTTTAAAAGCTCTTGCACGTTTTCATACCGTCCCAACCCTTCTATAGTTTTGTCTTCGTACAACTCTTTGAGCAACCCAGAACGCTTAGCCATGTGGCTGGCAATTTCATACGCATCTTTTTGGGTCAATTCTGCGGCAATCTGCTGGATCATGGTGGCAAATTCCTCAATGTTGCTGCCTGCCCGACCGCCCAGGAAATTGGAGGCATTGCACACGACTTCCCAGAGAGGAATGGCATGGTCCGCAGCTCCTAAGACCATTTTGTCGATACTGCCGAGGCCAATGCCCCTTTTGGGCAGGTTGATAACACGCTTCAGGGCCTCTTCGTCATTGGGATTGATCAATAGGCGCAGGTATGCCAGCAGGTCTTTGACTTCTCTTCTTTGGTAGAAGGACGTGCCTCCAACGATGCGGTACGACAGGTTCATTTTTCGCAATGCTTCTTCAATGGCCCTAGACTGACTGTTGGTACGGTACAGTATAGCAAAATCTTTGTTATAGAGCTTTTGATTGACTCTGGCTTCAAAAATAGAGGTGGCCACCAGCCGACCTTCTTCGGCATCGGTAGCAGCCCTGATCAGACCCAAGGGTTCACCCCTATCGTTGTTTGTCCAAATTTCTTTCTGCAGCTGTGCTTTGTTGTGGCTGATGATGGAATTGGCGGCATGGACAATGTTCTGAGTAGAGCGATAGTTCTGCTCCAGCTTGATGATGTTCAGAGCTGGGTAGTCCTTCTCAAAATTGAGGATGTTGCGTATGTCTGCGCCGCGGAATGCATAGATACTCTGGGCGTCGTCGCCTACAACGCAGATATTTTTGTGCAGCATAGCAAGGTCTTTGACAATGGTGTATTGGGCTATGTTAGTGTCTTGGAACTCATCGATCAGGATGTACCGAAAGTACTCCTGGTACTTGCAGAGTACCTCGAGGTATTGGCTAAAAAGCTGGTAGGTATTGAGGAGTAAGTCGTCAAAATCCATCACTCCCGCCTTGAAGCACCGGCTGGCATACTTAAGAAATACTTCCCCCATGCGAGGTTTTCGGGCTATTTCATCATCTGTTTGGTAGAGGGTATTACGGGCATACGCCTGGGCAGTGATCAGGCAATTTTTGGCACTAGAAATGCGGGCGAACAAAACATTGGGCTTGTACACCTCGTCATCTAAATTCATCTCTTTGACGATCGACCGAAGCAAAGATCTGCTGTCGTCGGTGTCATAGATGGTGAAGTTGCGGGGATAGCCTAGGCGGGCTGCTTCTTTGCGCAAGATTCTTAAGAAGATGCTGTGAAAGGTCCCCAGCCAGAGGCTCTTGGCAGCCGGACCGACCATCTTTTCGATACGTTGGCGCATTTCATTGGCTGCTTTGTTGGTAAAAGTCAGGGCTAGGATGTTGAAGGGGGGGCTGTTTTTTTCTCCCAATAGATAGGCAATGCGGTGCGTCAGGACGCTAGTTTTTCCTGAGCCAGCCCCGGCAATAACCATGTATTGCCCTTCTGTACTAGTGACGGCTTCTTGCTGTGCTTTGTTGAGATAAGACAAGTCCATTGGGCGGTTGTGTGATTTACTGATTGATAGCAATTACTTGGCATTGCCACTTTTATTTGGATAAGTTAGTCGTCCTTCATCAAAGCCTGTTGCCTCGCTGGCAAGGCTCCACTTTTTTCCTGGGATGAAAAAAGTGGGTGGAAGAATCAGCTGCTGCTGAAAAATTTCTAAAATCCTTGCCCCAGGGCTACCTCATCTCGACCCGACCCTTTGGGCCTCCAACAGTAGATGGGTCTTAACGCCCTGTTCCTGCAGATTTCTTTACGAAATTTTCCGAAGGTGACACTAGCCTTTGGAAAAAGTTTGCAATTGCTTGGTACAAAGAGCATTGGTCGATTCTGATGGAGTGCGTCAATCTAGCATTAGTGTTTAAAAGGTATTTCCGGATTTGGTCAAGGGGAACTTTACTTGAATAAGTCAATTAATAAAACTTGTGTCTATGGTCTTTGATTTGGGCCAATGCTTCTAGGGCCTGTAGGACGTCATAGGGCTGCTTAATTTTTGCCAACTGTCTTAAACTCTGCTGGTGGGTTGTTACATCTTCTAAAGCTGCCACCATGTTTTTGGCAACTGCTTCTACGACCAGAACGCCATTGTCATCAGCCACTGTAGCCTGTGCCCCAGGTTGTAGTGCAAAAGCAGTACCCACAGCCTGCCGTGCCATGCCAGCACCTGGGAGGGTGTCGTCTTCAAAACGTAACTTCTTGACTTCTAGAAGCCTAGCCCCATGGCCGTATTGGATAGCTTTTTCTTCTAGGGTCGTTCCGCTGAGCTGCTGCAACTCGGCCATGATGGCGTCGGCTTTGTGGTTGTTTCTCACCTTAAGAGCAATTTCGTCGCGCACTTGCACCAGCGGGGCGGTACCTGGGGGTACTTGGTTAGTCATGACAGCCACCACATACTCGTTGTCTAGCTCAAAGACAGGGGATACGTGTCCCACAGCAGCATCGTTGTAGAGCCATCGAACCA
>Ga0316608_1000417_pt1 | contig 20767 bp, 14 predicted proteins | sample MIS2016152B_MG_FD_207673 | JGI IMG/M metagenome (GOLD analysis project Ga0316608, IMG submission 207673) | Microbial mat bacterial communities from Middle Island sinkhole, Lake Huron, Michigan, United States - MIS.2016.152B | ecosystem: Environmental > Aquatic > Freshwater > Lake > Sediment...
ATATGCGGAGAAGAAATTGTGAAATCTGAAAACGAAATTCCTTATGATAAGGACGATTATCCGGATGGGTTCAATCCGGAATTGTATGAATTAGAAAAGCCCCGGTAGGAGGCTTTTTTTGTTCATTATTGCTCATTTATTACTAAATCTGGGTTTTGTGAGACAAATACAATTCAATTTATAACAAATTAAGTTTTTTCAAGCTTTCCTGTTTGATATTCTAGAATTAGCCGATTTCTACATTTTGTTTCTACTTTAAATCGAACCAGAGAGCTGATATTTACTGAGGCTCCACCTAAGTTAAATGTTTATTAATCATTTCGAGCAATAACTCTTGTTTTGTAGGTTTACAAATATAATCAATACAACCGGAATCTATTGCCTTAAATATTTCATCTTGCGCCGCATAGGCAGTTTGAGCTATAATTTTAAGATGGGGTTTTTGCTTTCTTATTTGGCGTGTGGCTTCGTAACCGTCAATATCGGGCAATCGAATATCCATTAATACCAAGTCGACAGTTTGTTGAGTTGCAATTTCAACAGATTCCTTTCCATATATTGCATGTAAAATTGTCAACCCTTTATCGTTCAATATTTCTTTCAGGTATTCGGCATTGTAGATGTCATCTTCTACAATAAGAATAATTTTATTACGAAAACTGTAATCGTGCAGCGCATCTGAAACCTTGGTTTCTGGCTGTATTTCCTGCGATTTTTCACATGGAATTACGAAAGAAAATGTACTGCCCTTGCCGATTTCAGATTCGATAAACATTTCGCCTCCTAGTAAATTTACCAAACCTCTTACAATTGACAACCCCAAACCTGTGCCTCCATATAAACGGTTTGAGCCATGCTCAACCTGAGCGAAACGTTCAAAAATCATTTGTTGCTTATCGTATGGGATACCAATACCTGTATCGGATACAAAAAACAGGAGGTTTTTATTTTCATCGAATTTGCAACCGCCTTCTATTTTGCCAGTTTCGGTAAACTTAAAAGCATTGCTTATAAGATTGATAAAAATTTGTTTCAATTTCACTTTATCGGTTACAACTATCATTTCCGAAGGTTCACAAAAAGCCTGGAGATCGAATCTTACATGTTGTTTGCCAATTCTTTTCTGATGTTCCGTAAAGAATATTTTGAGTTCATCAAATAAAACATTTAGATTGCACTCTTCCTGAATTACAGATAACTGACCCGATTCAATTTTGGCAATATCAAGAATGCCGTTTATGATATCAAGTAAATCGTTACAGCGTAGGTTTATGATTTCAGAGAATTTTTCGAGTTTAGGCTTGTTGTTATAGTGTTTAACGAGTAATTCAGAGAAACCCATAATAGCGTTCATGGGGGTCCGTATCTCGTGGCTCATATTTTGCAAAAAAGCTGTTTTGAGGCGGTCGCTTTCTTCAGCTTTTTCTTTGGCTGAAATTAATTCTTGTTCTATTTTTTTTCTTTCCGAAATGTTGTGGTAATTCCCTAAATATCCCTTTATATTAGGATCTTGCAATAAATTTACCACAGTAATTTCGATTGGACAATAACTCCCATCCTTATTTCGATACCGTAATTCGATTGTACCACTGGCATTAGGTTCGTTGGCAAGTGACTGAATAAATTTCTGACTGGCCTCCAAATCTTCCGGATGCACATTGTCCCAGGTGGAGTTACCGACAACATCTTCAGGTTTCCAGCCAAACCATTTTTCGATATTGGGGCTTTTGTATCTGTTAATTCCGTCTTTGTCAATAATAACTATAACATCGCCAATATTGGAAACCATTTTATTTTTGATGGCTTCACTATTTTGTAAGGCATCCTCAGCTAACTTTCGTTCGGTAATGTCCTGTATTGCCCCAAACATTCTGACAGGCTTCCCCTGCTCATCGTACACAAGTTCACCGGTACCCTGAACCCAGCGTTCTGCGCCATTGTTAACACGGTTTATTTTATATTCATGGTTGAAAGAAATTCTATTCTTAATAACGTATTCGTGATAAGCAACCATTTCTTCGCGGTGGTCCGGATGGATAAAGCCAGCCCAACCGGCTATTGTATGAGGATAGGTTTCGTCAATACCGAATATTAGGTAGAATTCGGGCGAGCATACCCATACACTTTTATCCAACTCAGTAACATTCAAATTTGTTGAATACGAACATATATGTGCCACAGATTGCGAATTGAGCATCATCTCCTGGCTTTTACGCAAGGCTTCTTCTGCCTTTTTGCGATCGGTTATGTCTTGAAAGAAACCAAATATTCTACGGTTTGCTAAATCAATTTCTCCAATGGTATGAACATGTCGAAGGTTGCCTTTTGCGGTTATAATTTTCAGATCCAGATCAAAAGACTCATTAAACTCAATTGCCCGTTGTACCGCGTTTTCAATTATGGGCTTACAATCAGGGGTATAAAAGTTAATTCCGTTCTCAACAGTGTAATCATAGTTAACATCAACTTCATAAATACGGAATGTTTCTTCCGTCCAGATTTGTTTTAAAGTATCAATATTAAATTCCCATCCGCCAACTTTTTCTATCTGCTCGGAATCAGAAAGTAATTGTTTGGTTCTTTTCAAAGTTTCTTCGGCCTGTTTGCGTTCGGTAATATCTTCAAACACGGTCACAAACTGGTTTTTCTTATTGCAGAAAGCACTTACTTTATAATACTTATTAAGTTGTTTTGAATAATTCTCGAATACTTCCGGAATACCAGTCAAAGCAACCTTTCCATAAGTTTCAATCCAGTATTTCTCTGTTTCTGGCAAAACTTCAAGAATGCTTTTGCCTAACACTTGCTTTGCATTAAGGCCAGTTAATCTTTCGAAGGCAGGGTTCATTTCAAGAAAGCGGGAATCAATTGGATTCCCGCAATCGTCACATATAATTTCGTGAAGAGCAAATCCTTCCATCATTTCGGAAAATAAGGAGCGGTATCTGCTCTCACTCACCCTAAGTGCCTCCTCGGCTAAATATTTTTCTGTTACATCCGAAAAAACCAATACCACACCACTAATTTTCCCTTCCTTGTTTTTGATGGGTGCAGCGCTGTCGGCAATCTGGTATTCGGTTCCGTTTTGGGAAATCAATACGGTATGGTTGGCAAGTCCTACAATTTCGCCATTTTCCAATACTTTTTTAACCGGGTCGGCAACGGTATTCCGGGTTTCGGAATTTACTATTTTGAAAACTTCGGGCAAGGGTTTGCCCAAGGCATCGGTATTTTTCAACCCGCAAAGCTTTTCGGCAATGGGATTCATGTTGACAATCAACCCGTTTATGTCGGTCGAAATTACCCCATCGCCAATGGAATGGAGAGTAATAGATAAATTTTCTTCGTTTTTACGCAAAGCATCTTCTGCCTGTTTGCGCTTGATGATCTCGCCAATCATTCGCGCAGAGGCCATTAGTCGCTGTTTGGCCAGATCAACAATATAAGGTGGTCGCGATTCGTACTTCATTGCGAGGGTGCGCAAGTCTTCGTAACTGACCATGTAATTGGTTGCCAGTTCCCGAAGTTTTTTTTCATCACGTGGCGGCTCCCCATATCCAAAATTAATTGCACCAACAATCTCATCATCAACGCGAATTGGTAGGGCATAAAGTCGAATCCCACCATCACATTCAAAGTCTGTAGGCTGACCCGTATCGATAGCTGTCTTCGATGCTCTCGACCAGCATGATTCATGACAATGCCACCGTCCGCAATCCAGTGCCTTGCGGTTATCGGTAGTGTCGCAAATCGCGCGTGACGCAGCATCCATAAAGCGGCACCAACCGGAGGAGAAGATCCCCAGTGCGTAATCGCCGTTTTTTTCATATACCGCCGAGGAGGTATTGAGCAGGTTGAGATAGTCGCCCGCTATGTCGGTCAGAATTGGCTCGCCCACCGAATCGAGAATGAGCCGGCAGGTGTTGAGTTTAACAAGATCGCCGTATGGTGGAATGTAGGCTTGTTTCTGTTCTTCTTGTACTTGAGGACTGCTGGTCAACAGCCATTCAATGCGTTTGAGTTCCTGCTCTGCCTTTTTGCGCTCGGTAATATCCTGTAAAATGCAATGTGTTTGTTTAAACTCTCCGTTTAAATCATATCCTATTTTGCCATCAAAAGCGATAAATAAAACCGTTCCATCTTTATGCACCATTTCAAATTCGCTGTGAATATGCCCCTGAGCTTTAAAAACAGGAAACCGGTTGCGGAACCCATCCTGAAAAGCGGGAGTAAGGAAGTCGCCAAACCATTTGCCAATAACTTCTTCGCGATCATATCCCAGGGTGTCGAGCCACTTTTGATTTACCTCAATGAAATTTCCGTCAAAATCGAGCGACTGATAGCCCAGCGGCGCTTTATTGAATAAAAGCTGGAAACGTTCTTCGCTTGCCCGCAATGCATCTTCAGTAAGCTTATGCGAAAGTAAATCCGATTCGATTGTTGCTTTTAAGGAATTATGCGCTTGCTGCAATTCCTGTAACTCTTTTATGAGTTCTTCCCGGGTTTTATTTAGGCTATCCATTAATTAGGCTTATTTGGCAATTATATAAAGTTAAACAATACTAATAATAAAACAATTCCAGAGGTGTTTGCGTGGTGTTAAAATATTTACTATTCTATTTTTGATTTTAAAGACGTTAGGGGAAGTTCATACTTCCATCTGCTTAATAAAGTTATCCAATGTGCATAATGTATGGGTAGTTACACACAATCTGGGTTTGGTGAGACACTTACATATTAACCTAATCAATTATCCAAGCTAAGGCAAAGAGATATCATTCTCGTTTAATAATTCTCCATTTTTATAAAGTTCATAAGTATACGATGGCCTTTCAATGCCTGTATGTACAATTATGAACATTCCAAGTTGATAATGAAGATTATTACCAAACGAACTTGAAGTATATGCTTTAAGCTTGATTCTATCAAAATCATTATATCTCTGGTTGGTTGATTTCTTTACCTAAAGGATGAGGTAAAACCCCCTTAGAGGATTGTTGTTTGATATCAAATATAAAATATTTTCGCAGAAGGTGAAATTAAGAATATTTAATATTAAATTCCTTAATTTCAGGGACGGGATTTTATATTAAATGTGTAATGTTCATCTTTCATCTTAATTTTCCTTGAAAAGGAAGTGCTACCAGTTAATATAATTAGCATTGCAGTATTAAGGAAGGACTTCAAAAGTTAGTAAAGTTAAATCCTTTTATGTTGTTTCTTGATATGAAATTTGCTAAATTCATGCATCTTAACCTTACAATACTTAAATGAGAACACAGTATAAGCTATTGATTATTATACTAATTAATTTCTTTACTCTCCTAGGGCTTGCAATAATGCTTCATAACTTTCAAAGCAAACAAAAGGCTATGCTCCTTGAATCTTACAACGTTCAATTGAGTAAAAATGTGGATAATCATATTCTAGTAGGCTCTAATACACTACACCAGGTTGCCAACGATTATACCTTTTGGGACGATATGGTAAAATTCGTGAGTACGCACGATCAGGATTGGGCGAAAGAAAACATAGGTACCATGATGACTAACTTTAAATTGGATGCCGTTTGGGTTTATGATACACTTAGTAATAATTTCTATTTTGAAAAGAATGGGCCATACAATGGGCCAATTAATATTCCTGGAGGTTTAGAAATCATTGAAACCTTAAAAACTACAAAGTTTATCAAAACGCACGTTTTATACGAGAACAGTGTTGTCGAAATTATTGGTGCTACAATACACCCCACTGACGATCCGGAAAGACTTACAGAGCCAAAAGGATTTTTCCTTATCGCCAAAGTATGGGACAGAAGCTATCTTGAGCGATTGGAAAAGTTTACAGAAGCTCATTTAACCGTGGAAAAGAGCCTAAACTCGCAAATTAAAAGTGAGGTTATGGTAATCTACAATCCGATACTGAGCTGGGATAATAAAACTATTGGATACATCAGAATTGAGAAGGAATCTTTAATATGGGAGGAATTTGGTAAAACATCCCAAAAAATGATTGGTCTTATTGTAGTTTTTGCCTTGGTTACTCTTATAAGTTTTACTTTCTTTTCTTCCTTATGGGTAAATAAGCCATTGCGACTGATTGAAGATCTGTTAATATCGCCTGATATAGTTAAATTAAGGAAGCTTAAAACTTACAGCATAGAATTTAATAAGATCCGCAAGCATATAGTAAAATTCTACAAAACCAATAAAGATTTAGAATTGGCAACGGAAAAGGCAGAAAAAGCAAATAGGATAAAAACTAATTTTCTCGCTAATATGAATCATGAAATAAGGACTCCCTTGAATGGAATACTTGGTTTTTCAGAACTACTCTTTATTGTTGGAAATACACATCCCAAAAGTGTAAAATATATTGAGCTTATTCGCAAATGTTGCAATTCCCTACTTCACACAGTTGACAGTATATTAGATATTTCCCTTGTTCAAGCTAAAGAATTAGAACTTTACAAAAAGACTTTTTTTATTAACAACTTTCTAAATGAAGTTAATGCCAAATTTGGGAATGTTGTTGAAAATGAAGGGAAACATATCTCAATAAGCATTGTTAAAATTGAAAATGATTCAGAAGTGCTTTATAATGACATTAATATGTTACACAAGGTAATGTACTATTTAATGGATAATGCAATAAAGTTCACCCATGAAGGGAGAATAGAAATAGGATGTTTCAATAACATTGAGGAGTATATTTTTTATGTAAAAGATACCGGAATTGGCATAAATTATAGCGACCAGGACTTTATATTTGATTATTTCCGCCAGGTTGATGAAAGCTCGACCAGGAGTTTTGGGGGCAATGGCTTAGGATTAGCAATATCCAAAGGAATAATAGAAGAACTGGGAGGGATAATTTGGGTACATTCTGATCCAGGAGTTGGATCCACATTTTATTTTTCTTTACCTGCCCACATTTCGGAATTTATTTGAATAACTTCTCTTCAAGGCTAGTGAGAAGAATGTTTACAAAAACAAAAAAACCGTGAAATACTGATGAAAAACGAGCAAAATGCGAGGATAGACTGAGAGTTTGACATTCAAAATTATCTTGGCCACAAATTTCCCTTGTAATTTATTATCAATACTGGAACTGCATAACGTTCTTCCTTTCAAGGATTTCAATATAATGGAAGAACTAAAGAATAATGCACTCTTCTCCGATATTTTTGTTTCAAAAAAAGTATTAACAAACGGTCGTTTTGTGAGAAGTAAAGCATACTTCAAAACTTTAAAATCAGGGATATGCAATAAAAAAGGGCATATAAATATAAATAAGCCTTTTACTAAATATTGAAATATGCAATTTATACTGGCCTTGTAATATTGTTTATGTAAAAAATAATATATACCTTTGGTGAAAAGTATATATACTTTTCACAACAACAAATTCAATTATATATCTAATCGACAAATAAACAGATATGTATCTAAAGTGGTTATCATAATTTCATTTTGTTTCTGTAGTATATATTTTACCATATTTACTTCATTTGAGTTGCATTGTGATTAATATTTATCATTTTATAAATATTTCCTTTAAAATGGTCGAACATATTTGCAAATATCAAAATAAACATATAACTTTGCATGTGTAAAGTATATATACTTTACACATTAATAATATATGGTTCGTACAAGATTTTATAATGCCGAAGGTTATATTAAGACCTTTTTCAAGACTTCAACCAAAAAAGTATATTCCATTCAACAGTTAAACTTAGTGTTTGATAAATATAGAGATGCTTGGAAGTTGCCTGTTAGTATGAATTCCAATAAATTCATTGAAAGGCTTATTAAACGCGAGATTTTGAAAAAAAAAATACTTGAATTTGATGGTTATTTACAGGATAAGGAAATCTATCTATGTGATGATGCTAATATTTTTGAAATGGCTTTAGTCTTAATTAATAAATCTTATTTATCTCACTACACCGCAGCTTATTTAAATGGATTAACAACACAAATTCCAAAGATTGTTTACCTTTCATTTGAACAAGGTAATAAGCTTGGAAGAGATCATTATCTAGAACAAAAGGCTATTGATAATGCATTTTCTAAACCTCAGAAAATGTCTAATACAAAGACCATTATAGATGACTATGCAATTCTTATTCATAATGGGATGAATACAAACCGAGCCGGAGTTTATTCAAATGATGAGTATTCTCTTACAAACATTGAAAGAACATTAATCGATATTGCGGTTAGACCAAGCTATGCTGGTGGAGTTTTGTCTGTATTAGATATCTATAAAAATGCTGTTGAGAAAGTTTCTATAAATAAATTAGTGGCAATTCTTAATAATATCGACTTTATATATCCTTACCATCAAGCGATTGGTTTTTATCTTGAAAGGGCTGGAATTGAAAGCAAAAAACTTGATCAATTGAGGAAAAAGAAAATGGAATTCGACTTTTACCTTGCTTATGATATGCAAGAAAAGGAATATTCACAAAATTGGAAAATATATTATCCTAAGGGAATGTAAGACCATCAAATTTGTTTACAACAAACTCAAAATAAAAATCGAAGCTTTGTAATGCAACCTTGGATGATACTGTAGTTTTAACATCCTCCCAAGCATTAGCATAGAGGGATTTGCTATTTTTTATTTCTTTAATATAATCTAAAGGTACTTTTTTTGCCGAGAAGATATGTTTTAATAATTCAATATTGGATTGCGAAGAAGGGGCAATATTACAGGCATTCATAATGAGATGAATATCATAAAAATCTTTAGCTCTTCCTGTTTTTTCAGTTGCGGATTTAATTATTCTCTTATAATCTGGTAGTTGTTGGCAAATCGCGCGTACTTTTTCAAAAACAATCATCTCTGATGTATATACATAAATCTTATAGCCGTCTACATGAACTTCTTGTTTGTGGTCAACATATTCATATTTACTAAATTCCAAAATCATTTTACTTGAATGACTTGGATAGATTGGAATAGCGTTTCTCCTTAGAGTATCAATATTATCTTTATTTTTATCATAGAAGACCTTTTCAACTACTTTAAATTCCACCATATACCCTCCCCAGAAATCAGCAAGATCCTTAAGTACGGTCTCTGGTCTGGAGAAGTATTTAAAATCAATTATTACATAACTATGCTCAAGAAAGGTTTGTTTTAAAACTTCTTCAATTCTTTTAAATACTAGTAATTCTTCGAAATCTCCATTTATTATTGAATAGTCTAAATCGTACGATGCCCTTGATACTGAATTAGCAGTTGTATATAATAAATCTATCGCATTTCCTCCTTTTAAAACTAGAGCTTCAACTAATCTATCGTCTGAGGCAAGTGCTATAATTGTTAATCGTTTGATTTTATTAACTAAATCAATATCCATTTTATAAGTATGCTTAGATGGAATTAAAAAAATTAATGAGATGAATTGACAAAGGTATTATTTTTTCGAATTAGCACGTATAGAACCCTATTCACCCATATGGTAATCCATTTCTTGATATTTCAGAGCGTGGAAAGCTTAAAAAATCCAATCCCCCTCAGGGGGTTAGGGGGAACATAGCATTTTTTCTTATTTATTAAGATCTATATCCTGGGCGTTCCGGCCAAAGATGTATTTATATCAATTGTGTCTGGCCGTCGCTACGTTTCAGGCTCCATTTCATTGCGGCCTCCTCGTTCCTGTGGTGGCTCCCCTTTCACATCGCTAACGCGGAGCTCCGTTCGAGAGTCTGCAACAAACAATAAAGGTCTGGTTTCACAACCAGACCTTTATTCTAACCAACAAATTCAAATTGATTATTACTTGAATTTAGGTCGTAAAGTAAATAATATTTTGAAAATCATCCAATACCCCTCCCCTTCCTTGGTTTACAACCTTTTTTGCAAAGTTACCCCATTGTCCGGAAACGCGACAAGGAACTTCGGCATAAAGCCACTCCCATGCTGTCCGTTATTTATTCCGATCCTCCTTGCGCTTATTCCTTTCAATGGAGTGGAGTCCTTAAGCAAAAAATTGTAAAACCATTTAATTTTTAGCTTATGAAAACTTCATCTTTCCAAACAGAATTAAACTTTTCAATCGTATCTGAAGTTGCCCTTGTTTACAAGAATCGTGTGAAACCGGCAGATCGTCCACAAATTGACGCTTCTGCTTCAGCGTATAAGATTTTTAGAGATACCTGGGATCACACATTTGAACTTTGCGAGAGCTTTCGTCTAATGCTCCTAAACCGTTCCAACAAAGTTTTGGGGATAACCACCATTTCTACCGGAGGGCTAACAGGTACTGTGGTAGATGTTCGCTTGATCATGCAATACGCTTTAAAGGGGAATGCCAGCAGTTTAATAATTTGTCATAACCACCCATCGGGGAACACTAAACCGTCCGAAAACGATATCCAGGTCACCCGCAGAATTAAAGCGGCAGGAACGCTCTTGGATATCAATCTAGTCGATCATTTAATCTTAACCCCTGACAATAAATATTTAAGTTTTGCAGATGAAGGCCTCTTATAGAGGCTTTTTTTGTTATAAAATTCCCTTGCCTTTAATTCCGCCTGAATACACTTGCCCTTGGTCGTTACCATTCCATATACTCCTTTTTATCCCTTTCTTTTCAACGGACTTACTTCCTCCCCCCATGAGTTCCTTTCACCCTTTCGCCGCCGAAAAATAACATAGCCCAGGTCGCCATGCAACACCATAGCAAGTGATTGCCCTAAGCCTTCCGGACAGAATTTTCATAGGAATGAAGTTTTGCTGTCCAAAAGGCCAAGGGCAATCAGTGTTGTCATGGCGACCAGGGCCATGTTTTGGTTTTTTCTTGGCGAAACGGCGAAGGAACTCATTAAACGAGGATGTATTAAGTTCTTTGAAATACTGGAAACGAAAAAAGGGAGCAAGGGAAAAGCTAACTCCCTCGGGGGAATACAAATTGGCTCAACAAGCTCTAAAATCTAATGCCAAGGATATATATCAGATAATCAATTAAATATGTTCCACGTGGAACCAAATAACTAAATATCAAATAGATGTAACATTTTAAAGACTCGCTTATGAAATCATATTATTTTAAGGATTGCAAAAACATTGAGGAAGTCAAGACTCTTTACAAACAATTGGCTTTAAAATACCATCCCGACAGGGAAGGCGGCAGCACTGAGATAATGCAGGAAATTAATGCTGAATACCGCAGCATTATTAAAAATCCCAGGTTTAATTTTTCGCAGCAATCCCAGGAGCAGAAAGCAGAATTCGACCGTTACCCGGAGATAATAGATAAAATAGTTACCCTTTACGGGATTACGATAGAACTCATTGGCGACTGGATTTGGATATCGGGGAACACCTACCCACACCGGCAGCATTTAAAAGATCTTGGATTTTTGTTTGCCCCTAAAAAAACGATGTGGTATTACCGGCCGGCCGAATACAAAAGCTCAAACCACAAGCCCAAAAACATAGATGATATCAGGGCCAAATATGGAAGCGAACAAATCCGGACTAAAAAAGCAGAAAACGAAATCGCAGCTTAATAAACCTTTAACCTTCATAAATTATGAAAGCATTAAAACCAAAACCTACTGAAATATTTATCCAATTGGCAACCATGGCAGACCAAAGCGAAGGATATCTAAAAATTAAGAACAATGACAGTTTTATGCCCCTGTCAGTTGAACGTCTTTATGACGTTCAATTTGGGCCACATAAGGGCATCGTTTATTCATTTGCCCATTATGGCACCCAAAACGGTGATCTGATGGCAGATCCCGAAATGACTTTTATATATATTCCGGAACTTAAAAAAGTGTTTCCTTCAAGTTATACGAACCATTATGCAGGGGCATACCTGGAAACCATTTACCAGGAGGATGAAAAATGGATGATCAACAAGAGCAACCAGGCAGAACAGGCCATCTTTGCTGATGTATGGATGGTAAACATCAAAGAGCAACAAGAACTATAATTTTTGCCTTTATATCTTAATCAATATGTATTTTACTTGTCACTCTGCGGGGGAGGATTTCAAACCCTCCCCCGCGAAGAATTGGAACTTTATGAGGAAGGTTATACACCCTCGAACGCTGTGATCAATGTTTCAGATTTTTAAACGCACCTGCAGACTTTGAATATGAACCGTATTCCAATGCCAACCCGGGATTTATGCCCCGGGGCGGGGCTTCGGTTTTGAACGAGGATCGAACTCGTTCAAAACCTTAGGGTCTTGCTACCTACATAAATTATTGCCTGATTGAACGTCAAAACAGTTTAAAACTATGGCAAAGTGTTAATAACTTCAACCTACATATAGCAGCCTAATGGTCTAATAGGCCTATATTTGCAATAACAACATATCAGCATAACAATATATCAACATGTCAACAAAACAACATGTTGTCATGTTGACATTACTAAAAAAGTTAAGTCGGTTTACGTATGAATATTATTAGCATTATTAACAACAAGGGCGGGGTAGGGAAGACAACAATAACCCAAAACCTTTCTATTTGCATGGCAAGGAAAGGATATAAAACCGCCGTTATAGATTTTGACGCCCAGGCTAACCTGAGTTTTTCAATTAAGCACGAACCCAAAACAGATCTTGGAACGCTTTTGATGCGAAAGCAACCTGTCGGAGTTGAAGACTTTTCTACCACTGCATATAATAACCTGTTTATTCTCCCCAACAACAAAGACATTAATAGCGCATTGTTTGGGAGGATGAACCTAACAGACCAGCTCTTTGTTTTAAAAAATATGTTAAAGGGCCTGGACTACTTTGATTTCATATTTATTGATACAGCTCCCAATCTGGATACTCCTACTTTTAATGCCATGATTGCAAGCAATCATGTCCTGATCCCGGTGGAATACGATATCTTTTCGGCAATTGGTTTGGCAGTTCTTTATGACAACATCAATTCTGCCAAACAGGTAAATGAAAATTTGAACGTGCTGGGAGTTATAACAACACAGGTTCATGAGGGGAGAAAAATAAATAAGGAGATGAAGGCTCCCTTGATAAAACACTTTGGAGATATCGTTTTTAAGACCGCAATCCGGACGAACGAAAAATTTAAAAGGGCGCAGGCTGAGCAGACAGACATTTTTAATTATGAGTCGACTTTCGCTGAGAAAAGAGGAATAGAGGATATCGAGAATTTAAGCAAGGAACTTCTAAAGAGACTAAAAAAATTAAATTGATATGGGAAACGCTTTTGAAAATACATTCAGCCAGGTAAAGGAAAGAGAGATAAAAAGTGTTGACATAACAACAAGTCAACAAGCTGACATTCCTGAAAAAGTCACTCCTGAAAAAAAGACAACAAAACAACATGTTGACAAGTCAACAAAACAACATGCTGCTAAGTTGACAATGGAAGACTTCAATTCTGTTGAGCTGGAGCGAAAGACAATCTACTTGAAACCGGAACTTGCCGAGATGTTCAAGTATGTCAAATTCAAAAAAAGACTGGGGGAAAGCCAGGTCGCAAACATTGCTCTCGAAAATTATTTCGAGCAACAATTTGGTAAGAACTGGCGAGCTTTGCTTAAGTAGCGATTACTAAAAATTAATTCCCATTGGTCTTTATGGAAAACAAAAAACTGGTACCTACTCATACTAAAAAACGCAAGAAGATCGTAATGCTTCCCGATCTTCGAAGTTATGTCTACCAACCGAATAGAATAACGAATGCCATTTATGATTACTCCCTAATTCAGGAAAGAATATTTAACTCTGTAATGTTCCATCTTCAGGAAGCAATTACGATTAGTAGGAGGGGGGAGGATTATACCCAGCTTTCCCTGTTTAAAGATTATTCCAGGACGGATAGTCTTTCTATCAAAATTCCGCTCCGTGATATTTCCACCCCTCAGAATTACGAGTATGTAAAGAATGCCATTGAGCAATTGGCTGGTATTGTTGTGAGCATTCCCTATGTAGATCAGCAAACAAAAAAATCATTTAAACATATTTCTGGTTTGCTAAAGGCAAACATTCCTGAAACCGGGGACCGGTCTTCTACCATTGAAATCATAATTGATAACCATGTGGCCAAGATGTTTATTGAGATTGATAAGAATCCGAATGGCCAGCCGATTAACTATACCAGGTTTATTTATGAGATTGCTCAAAGAGCATCTAATAAATATACCTCCAGGATATATAAGCTTATTTGCAGCTGGAAGAAAAAGGGGGGATTCACTATCACCCTGGATGAATTTAGAAAATGGATAGGCATCGAGGATAAATACAAGCAATATAATGAGATAAAAAAACGCATTCTAATGCCCGTGCAAAAGGAATTGTTTGAACACGCTGATTGCTGGTTTAACTGCGAATCAGAAGACTTTACAACCAAGCAGGGTAATATTGTAACTCATCTTAATTTCAAGGTAATTTCGCCGGAATTGATCGAGGAAGAGGGTAAAAGAAAGGACTATGTTCTTTATTTACTCAAGACTCATTTTCAGATGGAGCAAAAGCATCTTGACCAGATTCAGCCTATTTTGGACCAGGCAAACCTTCAGGCAGTCATGCTAAAAATAACGCAATTAAGGGAATACTATCTGGATAATGTCTCAAAAATAACGGATATTGCATCTTTTGTAGTTAAGTCATTGTTAAATGAGTTCCAGGAAGAGGCAAAATAGTTCTAAATTTGTCCGGCCTCCGAATTAGGTGTTCTAAATTTGTCCGGTTTGATGTTCTAAATTTGTCCGGGGTAGGTTCTAAATCTGTCCGGTTTGAGTTCTAAATCTGTCCGGCCATTTTGCCTGAAACGCCTGCTATAATTAAGCTTAAGCCAGGTAACAAATAATCAAATGATATAAACAAATATTAATCAAACAAATTTTAAAAGGAATAATAAGGAAAAATTACTTTTGAAACCAAGAAAAACATGACAGAATGACGTTTTTCTGATCTGAAAATTCAATTTGAAAGAAAATTCGATCAAAAATCAAATTAATAGCTGGGGCCGGCGACTTATAGTTCTAAATTTGTCCGGCTTTGAGCGCCTATAATAAAGTTATAGTTCTAAATTTGTCCGGCTTGTTCTTAATTTATTGATTATTAATAGTATATAATATCATATTTTTGATCAAATTATTCACAAGTTCTAAATCTGTCCGGCTTGTATATAATTTTTGTAGGAACATCTTGCAAAAGAGGGGAATAGCATTTAAGGATACCAGCTTTAGTTCTAAATTTGTCCGGTCTTGGTTTTTGATTTTAGTTTATAATTCTAAAATTCAGCATGGTTATTCTTTCAGATGATATCGAACACCTCTTCCTTCACCAGTTTTAACTTCATGCTATTAGATATATCCATTTTGTATCCAATTTTATCCAATTCAAAAGTAAACAAACATTAGATACACTTCAAGGGGGTCGGGTATAAAATTATCTCGTAAGGTTCAATGAAGAATTAAAATAGTTCTAAACTTGTCCGGCATCTAAAGGGCAAAATAGCCATTTGGAAATGACCTCAAAACCAGTTACTTTTATTTATGGAAAAAGACATACCAGTCTTGAAGTTAGAAAGCCAACTTTTGGGAGGATCATATTCGTTTACAAACGTTTTTTTGTTGTTTGTTAATGGGTAACCAAAAATATCGAAAATTTATATTTCTCAGTTATTTCGGCACATGCAAGAGGATAACCTCAGGTCGATATAATAGCAATATAAACCACTATGGTGTATATTGAGATGTTACCGCCAATGCTAAAAAAGACACCGCGAGACAGACAGTACACAACTTAAGAATTACATAATAGACAGATAATATGCTTTTTAACTCAATAAACTTTGCGATATTCTTACCGATTGTTTTTATACTTTATTGGTTCGCGACTAAAGGAAATTTAAGACTTCAAAATATTTTACTGCTCGTTTCAAGTTACTTTTTTTATGCATGTTGGGACTGGCGGTTTATGTTTTTACTTATTTTTTCGACATTATTAGACTATTTTACAGGCATTAAAATTCATGAGGCTAAAAACCAAAGAAAGAAATTGTTTTGGTTGTGGCTTAGTATTGGGATTAACTTAGGTTTTCTTGGAGTTTTTAAATACTATAACTTTTTTGCTGCTTCATTTGCTGATGGTCTATCTCTATTAGGTTTAAAAGCAAATTTAGGTTCATTACAAGTAATATTACCAGTAGGTATTTCTTTTTATACATTTCATGGTTTATCCTATGTGCTTGACCTTTATAAAAACAGAATAAAACCAGAAAGAAACTTTATTGATTATTCTGTTTTCGTTAGCTTTTTCCCTTTACTTGTGGCTGGACCAATAGAAAGGGCAACTCATCTTTTACCTCAAATTCTTAAAAAAAGGGAGTTTAATTATTCAAAAGCGGTTGATGGTTTGCGACAAATATTGTGGGGTTTATTTAAGAAAATTGTCATCGCAGACAACTGCGCAGAATATGCAAATACAATTTTCAATAATTCAGCTGATTATTCAGGAAGTACGCTTGTTTTGGGAGCATTATTTTTTACTTTCCAAATCTATTGTGACTTTTCAGGATACTCCGATATTGCCTTAGGTACAGCCCGACTCTTTGGAATAGATCTTTTAAGAAACTTTGCTTTTCCATATTTCTCACGAGATATTGCCGAATTTTGGAGACGTTGGCACATTTCGCTATCCTCTTGGTTCAAGGATTACCTCTATATTCCATTAGGTGGCAGTAAAGGCGGAATGTGGATGAAAATTCGGAATACCTTTATCATTTTTCTTGTAAGTGGATTTTGGCACGGAGCTAATTGGACTTTTATTGTTTGGGGCTTTCTAAATGCTTTATATATTATGCCTTCTATAATATTTAATACTCACAGAAATAACCTTGATATTGTGGCAAGAGGTAAATATCTACCAACAATACGAGAGTTTTTTGCTATTGGAATCACTTTTAGCTTAACTGTATTTGCTTGGATATTTTTTCGAGCTGAAAGCGTTGCTCATGCAACGCAGTATATTTTAGATATATTCAAACATCCTGGTTCATTTTTATTGTTTGGAATTTATTGGAAATACAAAACAATTCTTTTTTTAATTTTAATTTTTGTTGTGGTTGAATGGTTTGGCAGAGAAGGTCAATATGCTATTGCACATTTTGGTGCAAAATGGTATAAACCTATAAGATGGGCAATTTATTATAGTATTATTTTTGCCATTTACTTTTTTGCAGGTTCGAAGCAGCAATTTATTTATTTTCAATTTTAGTTATGAAGAAATTTGTAAAAAATATTTTTGCTTTTGTTTTTATTCTACTTTTTATTGGCATTTTGCTATTTGTAAGCATAATTTATAGTTATAAACAAAAACTTCATCTAGTCAAATTTGACAAGAATATATCAACTGTAATTTGTGGTGATTCACATCCAATGTGTGGTATAAATGACAGTATTTTAGAAGGTTCTATTAATATTTCAAACCATTCCCAACACTATTTATATACATATAATGTTTTAAGGATAGTTTTAAAAAATAATCCGCAAATTAATACAGTTATATTGGGTTCTTCTTTCCATTCATTTGGTGAGTATGATAAGATTATTTTTGATAGCGAAAAAGCAACTCCATTTTATCCTTCATTTTTCCCTATACTCGATTATGAATCTGCAACCTTAATTATTTCAAATAATTTTTTAAGCTCTATTATGTCTAGCAAGGATATAGTTAAATCAATAATTGCAACTACAAGACATAATTGCAATTCATATAAAAGCTATCCTTTTATCGGTTATTATCATAAAAGCAATAAGAGTAATCTAAATGATAGTACCATAACCACAGCAATTAAAAGGCATTACTATCAACAAAATGGAACTGAACAAGGGTTTTCTAATTACCAATATAAATATTTAACCAAAATAGTCAAACTTTGTATAGAGTATAAAGTGAAATTAGTAATTATTAACACACCGATTAGCAATAATTATTATAAAAAAATCCCAAAAAAATTTGTATCAAATTTTTATTCAACTATGTCGAATTATAAAAATAGTATTGAATTTTGGGACTTTTATTCATTGCCTTTAGAAAACAAGTGTTTTGGAGATGGTGATCATTTAAATGATTATGGTGCTAAAATTCTGACTCTGAAAATTGACAGTATATTAAAAAAAAGCACATGGCGGTAACACAGTATATACTCCATAGGGGTTTCAGAGGTATGTCAAGCGCATCACTCGCTTGCAAGGTTCTTATCGGTGGATAGGGAAGCGTCCACGAAATCCCCTACGTAGCATATACTCAACGTTATGTGCCATATTAAAATAAGCTTGAGATGAGACAAATTGCTATTTTGATTTTTTCATTTATAATTGTGATTAGTTGTTCGGATAACTCTCAGATACCTATTAAGACAAATCGTTTCATAAAAGCAAATATTACTAACAAAGATATAAGAGACATGTTTCTTGACTATTCAAATAAACATAGCTTTTACAAACAAGGTGTGTTGATTTCTAATATTGATTACAATCCTGATACTACCAGATGTCTAATCTATTTAGTATGTGATAAGAAATTCTTAAATAACTGGTTAAAAAATAAAAGTTTTGTACTTTACGATACAATTGATAATAGAATTGTGATAATTTCGACAAAACTTGAATCGTATTTTGAGTTAAATGAATGTAAATTCACAACCGATACAATATTGGACAGATACTTACAAGGTATTAAAAGTGGCTTAAATGAGATTTATGAATATGAGTATAAATTAGCAAATGGTAAGATTTCAAAAAAAGTAGTTTACTTTGATACAATATACTGAAATAAAATACGGCACATAACATCATATAAATTTTATTGGGGCGGGATTGCGGATTTTAAAGTGCTTGCTTCTATTTTAGTTCTTAACGTCTCGATAAGAAATCGCTTCGAAATCCCCAACAAAACTTATATGTAACGTTGGCAGCAAGTTTGACAAAAAAAACATAGAGATATTGTAAACATTCACATTTTTAAAAAAATAATATGACTATGAACAAGAAATTATCAAACATTTTAATGACATTGGCTATACTATTTGGTATTACACTAAATGGGTGCAAAAAAGAGGAAGATTCGTTGGCTGTCGAAACCATATCAGCCGAAGTAATGGATGGTATTGGTTGCCATGTAGTAGGGCGTATAAACAATGGCGGCGAAAGTGCTATAACCGAGTATGGGTTTTGCTGGAGTTATTCAGCTTACATTAATGATGTAGAAGTTTTGCCAGAGGCTACCATAAATGGCTTAAAAAAAGCTGTTGGTACTACCAACCATATAGGCGCGTTTGAAATGGATACCCTTTGTTTAAACCCAAATTCAAAATTAACCATACGTGCCTATGCCATAAACGCTAACAATGTTGCATATGGTAAAAGCATTACTCTTACAACTACAGTTGGTTTACCCAGTATTGACAGCATACCTGTTTTAGAAGTAACAACTGCCAGTATAACTGTAGGTTTTTCGTCGAGTTTTAATGGAGGAGAAGCCCCAAAAACTATGGGTGTTTGCTGGAGTACTGAACCAAACCCTACCATAGCCAACAATAAGATTACATTAAATTATTATTATAGTCCGGCTAGCTTTAGCTTTTATAAGTTGGCCGCTAATACAAAGTATTATTTTAAAACATTTTGTACTAATAGTGCTGGCATAGTATACAGTGCCGAACAATCGGCCACCACCAATTCGTGGGCTTCAACTTATCCGCAAACTGTTTTTGTTGAAGGAGGTACTTTTCAAATGGGTTGTACCGATTCGCAAGGCAACTGCAAACCTGAGGAATTGCCAGTGCATACTGTAACGGTAAACAGCTTTAACATGTGTAAATACGAAATAACTTACGAGCAATATATTGCATTTTTAAACAGCAAAGGGGTAAATGCCGATGGTACTTTAAATGGCAAGCAGCTAATACAAATTCATCAGTACTCTACAATTGGTTACGATGGAATGTTTTATTTCGCAGGCGATGTAGAAACAAAAGGTATTCACTCTCCAATGGGCGAGGTTACCTATGCCGGGGCAGGCGAATATGCCAGATGGCTATACGAACAAACTGGCCAATTGTGGAGACTGCCAACTGAAGCCGAGTGGGAATATGCTGCCAGAGGTGGCAAAAATAGTAAAGATTATAGGTATAGTGGCAGTAATAATATTGGTGAAGTAGGTTGGATATCTACCACACCCACACAACATGTAGGCCTTAAGTTGCCCAATGAATTAGGTATTTACGACATGACCGGCAATGTTTCTGAAATATGTAAGGATTGGTATAGTGCAACCTATTATGCATCGAGCCCACAAGACAACCCACAAGGACCACTTACAGGCGAAACTTATGTATGTAGAGGAGGCGATGGAAGAGGTTGGAAGGAAATTTGTACCGTATTTTACCGTTATTCGTCAAATTTTATTTCACCATCGTACTCGGAAATTTATTACGGATTTAGGCTGTGCAGGGTTGATTAAAGATTATTACTTAAATTCGAAAAAATCAAAAACCAGCTGCCAACACATGGTATAGTGCATGCGGGTTTCAGAGGTTTTCGAAGGTTCGTGGCTCGTAAAAAAAGTCAGTTGTAACTTGATAGTTTATCGCTTCGAAATCCCGCACGTCACCATACCATCACCGTTGTACGTAATGCTAAAAAGCATAACACACTATTTTACAGCTAAATACTTAACAATGGCTTCGCTATATTTTTAATTGAAAAATTTGATAATAACCCCGATATTGATTAAGTTGTAGCTTATATT
>Ga0316608_1000418_pt1 | contig 20750 bp, 52 predicted proteins | sample MIS2016152B_MG_FD_207673 | JGI IMG/M metagenome (GOLD analysis project Ga0316608, IMG submission 207673) | Microbial mat bacterial communities from Middle Island sinkhole, Lake Huron, Michigan, United States - MIS.2016.152B | ecosystem: Environmental > Aquatic > Freshwater > Lake > Sediment...
TACAACCAAACTCCACGCCAGAAACATTTCGCTTGACATTAAAGATTTAATATGATACAATCCTTTTTGTGTAAGGTATCAATGCTCTACAATTAGTAATGCTCTACAAATTGATAAGTCAAGCAAATACTTAAATTATTTTTATACATTATCGCTACAACCAAACTCCACGCCAGAAACATTTCGCTTGACATTAAAGATTTAATATGATACAATCCTTTTTGTGTAAGGTATCAATGCTCTACAATTAGTAATGCTCTACAAATTGATAAGTCAAGCAAAAAGTTTTTATTGTTTTTATTTTTTATGCTTGACTTATCGTTGCGCTTATGTTAGTATCCGCCAGTGAAAGTCAACACCCATTTCGTTTCGCTGATTTTCTCTACGATGAACTTTGCTGTACATCCAGTAAATTCAGTTAGAAATTCGGCAAGGTCGCTGATGTTGTCAAATGTAATTTTTCCGTCCATGATGATTTTCCTTTCGTTTCGGTTATCAAACTATCCCATATTGAATACTAATACTGTATCACATATTTCTATTGATTGCAAGCTAATTCTTTTAGTATTCTGAAGGGAGCATAATGCAATAGCTTGATTCATCGCATGGGGCGCAATAAAGTTTGATTGACTCTAGTGGGAAGTCTGTGAATGGGATTCGCTGTGTGATAGCTACATCGTCCGTGTCGCGTTCGCAAATGAGGGTTGCTTTGTTGCCTTTGACTGTGAGCGTCCAGAATTGCATATCCTTAAGCAATTCATCTTTCATGCAGGTTGAATGATGAGAAGCTATAGCGTCCATAAGCCAGTAAGCTCCAGCCTTTCCAGCTAGGTACCTGGCTCCATCGGTCAGGAAGTGCTTGTGAAAAAGACCGCTCCAACGATGATACTGTTCGGTGCCTGTGAACTGATCTAGGTCTGCTTGGAGTTCGTTAGCGTCCATATATTGCCTTTCTATTTAAACCATATCTCTCATATTGAATGCCTATATAATAAACTATTTATTGGAGGATTGCAAGCAAATTCGTATTGTTTTTGAAAATAAATCGCTACAACTGAACTCCACGCCAAAATGAATTTGCTTGACAAATCAGACAAGTAGAGTTTGGTATTTTGCTCTACTTGTCTGCTCGCAGTGTCATGCGGCAACGCTCCACGTTCCTGTCTTGTTAGGGTTTGCTTTTTGGTTATCTGGATCAAACTCCAGATCTGCTTTCCTATGATCAAACAGCCATTGCAGCACGCCGTCAATGTCTTTAAATAGCAGGATACGTTCGTTTTCATCCTCGGAGTAGAATGCTTCCTCGACGGTTGCATTGTACTTAACGGCTTGAACTTCAGCGGTTTCCTTAGGCATTCCATCGCCAGTCCAGAACCATTGTGTAGTCGATTTAAACCAGTTGTAAGGTATAATGGTATCCATCAGTATTTGAGCGCAACCGATAAGGAAAACAGCCCGTTCGTGGTCATGTCGGACTGGCATTGTTTTGCATTCAATTTGCTCGAAATAGGCTTTGACTTCATTTACGGTATTGAACTTCATTTGCTCTCCCCTTTGTTATTTTGAATACCTATATATTAAACCATTATGGGATAGATTGCAAGCAAATTCGTATGGTTTTTGAAAATAAATTTGTCATTCCGAAATCCACGTCAGAAATTATATACTTGACATTAAAGATTTAATATGATACAATTCTTTTTGATGCAAGGTATTAACGTTCTACAATTCAATTTGTCAAGTATATAATTAATTTACAGGCAAAAAATGATGCGACCCTGAACTCCACGCCAAAATAAAATTGCTTGACAAAAAGCAAAAACCGACTGCTGATTTCGTCATCAGCAGTCGGTTTTATTTGCTCTACATTCTACGAAGTTTGCAGTTCAAGTTCTTCAACTCCGATCTTGCCGATCATGGTCATGTCCTCAATTTTGACGCAATAGCAATCTCCATCCTTCTCCGTTGACTTCTCGCTTGAAAGAAGTTCAGCGTCAAGGCTTTCCTTTGAAACGGGTTCGTCGTTACGGTAAAACTGGACTTTCGGGATCGCGTTTCCGGTACCCTTGTAAAGGCGCAAATAGAGTTGGTTGGTATCGACGTGCTTGATGATATAAGGATAGATAACCCACTCGCCTTTGCCATGCCAAATGGGCTGTGACTCTTCCGGAAGCTCACCGCTTTCCCGCTTGGCAATGACGCTTGCTTGGTTGTCGTACTCGATCCCGATACGCCCCACGGCCACCGTCGCTTTTTCGATGAAGTCGGTGACGCTCTTTTTAACCTTGCAATCCCGCCGCCATGCCAAGCGAACGTTGACCCCTTTGCGGGTCATCATCGCTTCATCTATCAGTTCGTTGACGGTTGCGGTTACGGACTTGGTTGCTGCTGCTGTTGTCATGATGTTTCCCTTTCGTTTCGGTTTGTTACCCAATCCCATATTGAATACCTATATAGTAAATCATTATGAGATAGATTGCAAGCATAAAATGATAAAAAATGAAAAAAGAGTTTTGGCGTGGAGTTCGGGGCAATCGGTTTTTGGCTGGACTGGGCGTAATTTTGGCGCAAGTTGAACTCCACGCCAAAATTAATTCGCTTGACATAAAAGAATAAATATGATACAATTCTTTTTGTTGTATGGTAGTAATGCTCTACAATTTGATTTGTCAAGTATATAATTTTTGGCGTGGGGTTTGGGAATTGATAGAAAAAACGTAGACTAGGGTTTAAACCCTAGTCTACGTTTTTCATTATTGGTTCAACGCATCAGATGATTTTCTTCCATTTCTTACGTTCGATCAGGGTTGAATTATGCCAGTTGTCGTATTCTGCAATGGCGTGTGCTGCGTCTTTAGCGACAAAGGAATGCATCATTACTGGGATTTCTTGAACGTTACGGCAGCGGTAAGGCTTGACTTTCCCTTGCCATTCAAAGCAAACGCAACCTAGAGAGCCTTTGGGGGTATTTGAACCGCCGTAAATCATTGCGCTGATATTTCCAGCCATAATCAAATCGCCGTTTTCAGTGCGATAGGTTGACGGGACAAGCATAAAGCAGCTATAGTTTGAATCCTTGTTGGTATTGAAATAACGCTTTGCCAGTGCCTGTTTGAACTTCTGGATTTCGGTTGTCATTGTCAGCCCCCTTTGTTAGTTTGAATATCAATATATTAAACCATAATGGGATAGATTGCAAGTATATAATTCAACTATTTTATGGCGTGGAGTTAGTACGCATACGCACGTACACATTCTGCGGGTAGGTATTTAACTCCACGCCAGAATGAATTTACTTGACAAATCAGACAAGTAGAGTTTGTTCTTTTTGCTCTACTTGTCTGACCGTAGTCGTACTAGAAGACTACAACCGCATCCTTGTTTGAGGCATATTCAGAATCGTCAAAGTCAAAGTCTTCATCGTTTTCATCCTTGACTGCCAAGCGACTAACGGAATATGCCGTTTCGTAAGACAAAGCAACCCGTGGCGATTCAAGCCGTATGAGTTGCTGCGTGTGACAATAGTCGCCGTAATCGCAGGATGAGAAAACAGGCTTTTTCAGAATATCTTCTCCGTACACCCGCACGAGTTCGTCGATTTCGGACTTCAGGTCTTCTAGCGTCATGATGTTTCCCTTTCGTTTCGGTTGTTTTGTTACCCAATCCCATATTGAATACCTATATATTAAACCATTATGGGATAGATTGCAAGCAAATAATGACAAAAAATGAAAAAAGAGTTTTGACGTGGAGTTAGTCCATGTGTACGTGCGCATTCTGTGGGTAGGTATTTAACTCCACGCCAAAATGAATTTACTTGACATTAAAGAATAAATATGATACAATACTTTTTGATGTATGGTAGTAATGCTCTACAATTTGATTTGTCAAGTATATAATTGATTTACAGGAAGAAAAACTACGCAAACCAGAACTCCACGCCAAAATAAAATGAGTTGACAAAAACAAAAAACCGACTACTGATTTTTATTTTCAGTAATCGGTTTTATTTGCTTGACTTTAGGGATTATGCTTCTACAGTTTCGGCAGTTTCCTCCTCCTCGACTACCTCCGCCTCCTTTTCTCCGATGATGTAGTCAACCGCTTTTTGTGCTCTACCGCTTGCCATTACCAACATTTTCGTATCGTTTTTCAATTCTGTCAACCATCCTTTGAGATATGCAAGGCTATTGTCAAAGGTTGATTCAATTCCGATTTCATTGCAAAGGAAAACGGCTCCCATTTCAGCCACAAGCTCCTCGACGGAATAGTTATGACTTCCGAAAGAGATCCCGCTTTCAGATACTTCTTTACGATTCAGGCGGGTGGAGTGTCCAGTTGAATGAACAAGCTCGTGGAAGCACGTCCCATAATAGGCGTTATCAGATTCAAACAATTCGTGTTTTGGCATATTGACGATATCCAAGGAGGGACTATAAAAGGCACGTGCTTGATCGTGGGTCATTGCGGGGCGGTTTTGCATATTGGCAATGATTTTGTCTCCCTCGACAATCGGATTAAAAGTGCGGATTTTGATTGCGGGGATTTTCTTTTCTGGAATACCCTCCGTTTGTCCGACATTGAAAACGGTGTAATATCGCAGGAAAGGGACATTTTTGGGTTTGTCAAGTTTATTCCCGTCTTCGTCTTCGTTTTTGACAATCCACTTCCAGAAAATTACTGGAATGCCTTTTTCTCCCTTTTTGACATTCCCGCCCATTTTCTTGACTTGATTGAAAGAGAGAAAATACGGGGAGACAAAACCCATCATTGAAAGCAGAAAAACGTTGATCCCGCGATAGGGTTTTTTCGTAATCAGATTGACGGGTGTGCCGCAATCAAACCAGGGCTTATGCCACGGTGCGATTGCTGGTTTGTTTCCATTTTCGGCGTCACGGATTGCGTCTTGGATTGCGTTGACAACTCTTTCGGTGACCATATCGTAGATTTTCAGGCTTGCCATTTTGAACTCCTTTTGTTGTTGATCCAATCCCATATTGAATGCCAATAGATTAAACTATTATGGAATTGAAAGCAAGCAAATTCGACAATCTATTTTCTGGCGTGGAGTTTAGGTTCGCACGTGTACGCATTCGGTGGGTAACGATAGGTAGTCCAGAAGTTCACGCCAGAAATGTTTTAGTAGACAAACAATATGTGTTTATGATACAATTCTTTTTGATATGAATAATTACGTTCTACAGATTAGTTTTGTAAAGCTAATTATTTCTGGCGTGGGGTTTATATGTATGTACGCATTGTGTGTATAGTTGACAAAGTTCACGCTAGAAAGAATTGAGTTGACAAAAGGGAAACCTACTCCATTGGTTTGAAGTAGGTTCCCTTTTTGTTTTAGCCGAAAATCACATCGTCATAGAGAGCATTGCAGGAAAACATCGCCCGTTTCGGCATCGTCATTTTGGGTTATGAAGTTATTGAAATGCAGGGGGTACTTTTCCGCCATAATGTATCCTTCATTTAGTATGCGGATAGATTAGCAGGAAATGGTGGTGAAGTCAAGGATTATTTTAAATTATTGCAAGATTTGTGTCAATGTTGGCTATGTCTTGATAATTGACGGTTTCGGTTACATCAAATTCTGCATCTCCATCTATCGGCAAAAGATTCATTGTTTCTTCACGGGTATTGTCAGACCATATTTTCATAATTCTGCCGTCTTTAAGCCTTACATAAGTGTGCATAGAAATCCTTTGTTAATGATTATGCGAATAGATTAGCACTAATTTAGTTAGAAGTCAAGCGTTATTTTCAAATTTACGCAATTTTTGGAAGTTCACGCCAGAATATATTTGCTTGACTTTTGGGCGGGTTAGTTCTTTAAATGTGGAGTTCATTTTTGCCCATTCAAATGCAGCACGATCAAAATTATCAGCGAGTTTAGGATCGACACCTTTCTCCTTACACCATTCCTGAATAAATTCCAAACGCTCCGCTTCTGCATTTTCACGAGAATAAGTTGCTGTTTTCATTTGATACATCCTTTTATTTAGTATAGGTATAATGTATCACGTATTCAGTGGGAAGTCAAGGCAATTTACTAATCCAAGACTCAAATCGTTTCCATAATGAAGGTCGTTTGACAATCAATTTAGACAGTTCATTAGAAGTCAATCCATCTTTGACCATTCCCAAAAATGTAATATTGGCGTCTAATATATTGCGGTGAGCTTTCCAATAAAGTTGATATTGATTCATAGCGTCCTTTCTAATTAGTATGGGTATAATGTATCACGCATTCCGTGGGAAGTCAAGTATTATTTTAAACTTCTTCAATTCCCAAGGTTGAAAGAATATCAGTCCGTAACTGCCAAGCCTTTTCATTATCCCAATCAATGAATCTACGCAGCAACACGTGGAGTTCGTCGGGGTGGACAAGGCAATTCCAGTTATTGAATGTTGAACGACTTGTGATAACTTCCAGATGCGAATCAATGCCTTGGTTGACTGCATTGGCGATGATTACCCATTCATCTTTGTCTACGATTTTCATTGAGTAACCTTTTGGGCACTGTTTATTGCAGGCTTTTTGGATTACTTTATCAGGGCAAGTTCCGAATGAGTAGAGTTTCATATTGATACCTTTCTATTTAGTATGGATATAATGTATCACGTATTCAGTGGGAAGTCAAGCATTATTCTCATTAATATTGAATTTGCCACGTTTCCAAGGTTTCCAAGCTACTGTCATAATGATGATTGCAACCACCAATATTATCCAAAAAGCTGGTAGGATAACATTAATCATTAGGTCTATATTTGTCCAGAATAGAACCAAGAGGGCGAAACTGATGATTAATTTAAACATAGATACATCCTTTCTTTTATATGTAATGTATCACGTATTTAGTTGGAAGTCAATCAAAATATTCAAAATATTTCTTAATGTATGGGTAAATTGACAATATTGTAGAGAATACAATAGTAGTTCCCACGATTGAAAGTGTTTCGTTGATATCGTACCTCCCTATAAATTTGCTAAATACGGTCATAAAAATATACCCTAAAGCTACCATCCATACATCTATAATTGTTAGATTTTTCATAATTCTTAATGTATCATAGGTTTAATGGGAAGTCAAGTTTATACTTTCTTTTTTGCTTTGTCAATCTTTGCTTTTGCGGCGTTGACATTTTCTACAGAGATAGAGATATGTTTAGTTATGATTTCATCGGAGAATCCCTGCTTATACAATTGTCGAAGGACTTGTTTGAGATGTTTCATTAAATCAGTTCAGAGATCATTTTCTGTCAATTTAAATGATTTCAGTATGATATTTGTCCCGTTATCGACTTTCTCATTAAGGGTCATAATTTCTCCTTTGATTATGGATATATTAGCAGGGAATGAGTTGAATGTCAAGGATTATCTTAATATTCGGTTTTGGCTTTTGTTTCGGTCATTGAGATTTGGTCTTTGCGGCGATTGAGCCATTGTCGAGCATCAGCAAGCAAGTCGCAATTCTGGAGTCCGTCGTGGGTTGCGTCTTGATTGACATAGTTTTGAAGTTTTTCGAGCATTTCTGTCATTATTTTTACGGCTTTGTCTTCTCTGGTTTGGGCGTCCATAGAGAGCATTAGGAGGGCGGCGGTTTTCTTTCCATAGGGCGTGTCATATCTTTTCATAATGTAATCCTTTCTTAATGATTATGGGAATATATTAGCAGAAAGTTGGTGTAATGTCAAGAGTTATTTTTCCAAGTCCATATTTCTATCATGGAGTTTTATTGGCGTATTGAATTCAGAATAGACTCCGTTGCTAGTGTAAAGAATAGTTCCTCCGAAAGACCACCTACCTTCCTTTGTTGGCTCTGCGAAGATATATGGTTTTCCACCATAGGACTTTTCAATTAGCTTTACGATGGTGAGCGGGAAAGCCAACTGCTTTAGCTGTTGGATGAAAGTGAACAATTTAAAATGACTAAAGGATATTTTCATAATTTTCCTGTATAATATTAATGTTCTTTGAAAACTAAGTGTTAAGGTTATTCTTAAAAAATCATTAGTAGAGTAAAACTTTAAATGTATAACAAGTTAATACGATAACCAAGATTAACTTAAATTTTTGATTAAATTCAAAAAACAGTCTGGGCAAAGACTGTGGCGAGCGAAAGCGAGCCTAGAACCCCACTTCTTTAGATGTGGGAGTATGTCAGGTCTTGTCGTTCTACAGCTACACAACCGTGAAACAGATTCAATTCGCTATCATATTGGGTTCTATATATTGAGATCATTTTGCAATCCTTTCTTAATTGTTATGTATTGCGAAGATTACTGGAACAATCATCGTGAATATATTAACACTAATTAAGTTGGAAGTCAAGACATTTGTTGTTCGTAATTTAGAATTTCTTCCATAGTTAACCATTCAGGCTTTTGATCAACTGCAAAGCTATTCCAAATTTTCTTCATTGTCTCTATTTGATCCGTTGTGTTTCCAGCCCACAAATGTTTTTCTGATTTATTACCATTGCCAAGATAATAGTCGCAATCCATTTGCATTCGACTAAGAAGCTGATAGCGGAACTTTTCTTCATACTGCAAAATTTGACTTAATTCCATGATTTATCTCCTATTGTTGTTTATATAGTATCACACATTCAGTGGGAAGTCAAGTGTTAAATAAATTTCTTTTCCCAAAAAGGAGAATAAGCGAAGGGAATATCATACCAAGGTTTATTGTCGATGTTGTTAATAAACCGTTTAACATTAGACTTGAACTTATATTGATTGACAAGTTTAGTTGTTTCTGTGGTTACTGGGATATAAAGATCAGATTCGTGATGGTCGATTTTTGCACCTGAATCTTTAACTTCTTGATAGATATTCATTTGTAACATCCTTTTCCATTTAGTATGTCTATAATGTATCACGTATTCAGTGAGAAGTCAAGGATTAATCGTTAGTAATCCAACATTCAAATCCTACTGGGAGTCTTTTATATCCGCCCCATTCCTTAGCATAGGCTCTAACTTCTTTTTCATTTGCTGGATTTGAGAATCTTACTGGTCCGAGGGCGTAAGCATCACAAGGAAACTTGATATACCATGCTTTAGATTTCATTTTTATATCCTTCCATTTAAGATAATAACAATGTATCAGATATTAGAGTTAAATGTCAAGGATTATTTTTCAGATATTTAATATATTCCCGAACATCATAAAACCGAATATCGTTAGACAGATTGGAGAAGTGCCCCCCAAAAGTATTCGCTGGTTCTGACATATCCACACGAGATTTTTTCAGCAGTATATAGACGGTTCTCAAGATCTTGTATCCGCTCTAATCTATCCTCTATTCGTTGCATTTCAAACGTTGTCATATCAATCCTTTCTTAATGATTATGGGAATATCGTTTTCATGTTTTCTTTCTGTAATTTAAAACTATAATAAGAGAGTATCATAATTATACATAAATGTCAATAGTAATTTTTACTTTTTTTTGCAACAACCAGAACTCCACGCCAGAATTTTTTATCTTGACAAAAACGAAAAACCACTACCTTGATTGGATAGTGGTTTTTCTTTAATAAACTTAAGGCTTTTCAGGCGGCGATTTGTTTTTTTTCCATTTCGTTATATCCTAAAACATTATTTTGACTTATGCGATTGAGACAGACCGAAGACGATTGGAAAGCATCATGGAATCTTCAGTTTCAACACCAGTATACTTAAGCTTTCCAATGCCCTGCTCCTTAACGACTAGACGAGACGAAACAAGGAAAGGCAAATTGCGAAAAACAAACGACGCCTTACGTCCATCCTTGGTTGCAATCTTGACGCGTCCAACGTTCGGGAGCATGGACTTGACGGTAGCCACCAGATTTGCGTTGCGAATTTCTTTCATTTTTCTATCCCTTTCTTTTTGTTTAAATAACCAATCTCATCTTGAATACTAATACAATAACACAGTTTTAATCAGTTGTCAACAATTATTTTAATAATTATTCAGTAATTCCTAGAGAAAAACACCAAATGTTATCTGGATCTTCTTCATTGTAGATTTCAGAACCATTTTCCAAATCGTCAAGTTCCTCACCATTTAACCCACGTCCTAATTGCTCCTTAGCCCATTCATGAACTAAATTCTTACCTTCTTCTGCACTTTCAACTTCAACAACACGTCCGAGGGAATTATTGTGGATTCTTACTGCAACATACATTTTGAACCTCCTTATTTAATTGTTAGTGATACTATAGCAAATAACTAATCACTTGTCAATCCTTATTTTACACCAACCCTTTTTTCAGTTTAACGAAATGTCGATGGCTAATCCTTTGCAATCCGATACTATTCTTTATGACAATCTTCCTGCTGATTTTGAAACTAATTGGAGCATATCCAACTGATTTAATAGGCTCAAACCCTTCTAGTTTGCCTTTCATTTTATTTACGATACCATTTCGAGCGTCATAGGCTTTGCACCATTGATCGAAAAAAATTCTGATTTCATTCTCGCTAGGCTTTATCATTTTTCTATTCCTTCGTTTGATTATGATATAACTATAACAGAAAGTTAGTGAAAGTCAAGCATTATTCAACGTCTAAATAGATTTTTGTTGCCGCTTCAATAATTGGATCGTTATCCTCTGTATCTTCTTCACAAATGATTTCATGATAGAAGCCATAGAACTTCTTTTCAGACGCATTTAAAGACCTTTTGCAAGCGGTTGTGCCATAGTAGTTATAAGCATTGAAGATTGTTAGACGAGACATAATGTTCCTTTCGGTTTTTGATTATGAGATATACTATCACAGATTGCATATCTTTGTCAATAGTAATTTTTACTTTTGAAAGAAAAAGCGCAGCATTCCGAACTCCACGCCAAAATAAATTTTCTTGACATGAAAGAATAAATATGATACAATTCTTTTTGTTGTAAGGAAGTAATGCTCTACAATTCAATTTGTCAAGTATATAATTTTTGGCGTGGGGTTCTGATAGGTCTAATTAATTTCATTGTCAAACTCCACGCCAAAATAAAATGAGTTGACAAAAACAAAAAAGCTAATATAAGAGATTTAGTCTCATATCAGCTTTAGGAATGTTCAGATATAAACGATAGCATCAAAGTCAATTACATCATATCGCGATGGTTCAATACGTTCGATAGTTGTTTTCAATGGGTAAAGTATGACTTTTTTAACTTGCGGGATTGGAGTATAAGGCATATCAATATAATCTCCCTCCCTTGGAATTAAATTGACGTACTTTGTTTCAAGACCAGCCATTGAGTCAACAATTAAAATTTTCATAACGACCCTTTCGTTTTAGGAATTAGGAATTAGGAAGAAGACGGGATTAGCTAGATCCCGCCCCCCTTTAACGCAGTGGGCTACGGAGAGTTTGTCAATCTTTATTTTTAGAATACTGTATCAAATTATGAAAGACTTGTCAACCTTTATTCTTCTATTCCGAAAGCCCTTTTCCTTTGCTTCTCAAAATCAAAAGCATAGTTAATCCATTTTGCATAAAGATCGTTCCATTCTTTTGTGTTGCGTTCAGGAATTGAAAACCCTTCATCCTTCATCCATTCTTCAGCATGATCAGCCAGAGTCGTTTTATCCATAGCAGCTCCTTTATATCTAGTTCCTCAACATCATAAACATCATCATCTTGATCTTTAACTTGGGAAAAACCCTTCCTTAACTCCGATTACAGTTCCACGAAACTCATGCGAAATATATCCGTGAAAAATATCATTTTCATTTGGAGTCACATCAACTGTCATTCCGATATAGTCATTAGGGTTCATTTTTCATGTCCTTTCTCATTTAGTATGCGATTGCGAAGTTTGCTGACGCAATCATCGTGTATAATGTATCACACATTCCGTGGGTAGTCAAGAACTATTTTATAGTTTTGATTTAATTTCGTCAAATTCCGCTTGAGCATCATCAATAATTAGACAAATATCTTTAATAGGAAGATCTATATCGTCTGACATTTGCTCTAAAACTTCTGGTGTAAATGCTCCAGCGGCTTCAGCTTCAGCTATAAGTCTAACAAACTGAATGTATTTCTTATTTTTCATTCTACCTCTTGAATTTCCGTATGATTAATCAATGGGTGACTAATCTCATAATCCATTTCATTGACGATTTCCTGTGCCTGTTCTTCGGTCACATCGGTTTCAAGATAAAGAGCAACCTTAATATAGATTATTCCCTGCATAACAATCTCCTTTTCTATTTAGTATGCGTATAATGTATCACGCATTCAGTGAGAAGTCAAGCATTATTTGATAAGGCGAGAAAGAGTTTATTTCTTTATCGCTAAACCCTTCTCTCTTAGCTTTGTTCCTAAAAACTTCTTTTCTTGAAACCTTATGATGTCCTAGCTCACAACTCCATGATGGCATAGGATAACTATTTTGACTGATTTTTGATAGCCTGTCTGCTCTAGTCATTCCACCAACCAATTGAACAAAGTCGTCCTGCCGTTCCTGTTCCGTTTTCATTTGACATATCCCTTCATTTAGTATGCGTATAATGTATCACACATTCAGTGAGAAGTCAACACTTATTTTATGAACTACCCAAACACTAAAGATGTTTGGGTTTCGTGACTCACAGACTTGTCTTTGACTTGCAGCAAAGACAAGTCTGACAACGCCTCCTCACGTTTTTATTTATACTAAGAATACATTCCATATCCATAGTTAGAAATTATTTTTCTTATTTAACTATTAAAGTTTTACCTGAACTTAGAATTTATTTTAGTTCAGAACCATAATCACTTTTTCAAAGAGCTTAAATATATTCAAAATATTGTGAAAAAATTACATTTAAATATTTACTTCGTTCGCATTCATCCCAAACACTGAAGATGTTTGGGTTTTCTGCTCACCATCAGATAAAATCTTCTACAGTTGTTCCATTAACTGTAGCTTCCAATTTATTAAGAGAACAAATTAAAGCTAATTTTTGACTTTCAGAAATGGTATCTCCCTTATTCGGCAACATCTCTACTATGTGTTCCCTAAATGCCTGAATCATGACTTCAGCTCGATCAACAAACGATTTATGTTGCTTCATTGCTTTTTTATTCATTTCGGTTTCCTTCTAATACTTGTTTAAATTCTGTTAATAGATTATCACTAATCTTATTAAAAGTCAAGCATTAAATCTTATAGGTATCTGAATATCCGAATGCTTCAATCGCTTCCGATGGATGGTCAATAAGATACTGCAATCTCTTTTTCAATCCTTCTATAAGAGCTTCAACGGAAACATCATAATAATCCTCATGTCTTGATTCAACCGTAAAAGCAACGTCAAACATATGATTGTACTTTTTTCCCATAATCATCTCCTATTTAATTGTTAGGAATACGGTATGAAATGTCAATAGTAATTTTTACTTTTTGAAAGATATCTAGAACTCCACGCCAGAAAGTTTAGATTTGACTTTTAAAAAATCAAGCTGATTTTTCTTCCTTGTTATCCTTCTCAATGGGAACAAGAAATTCAACAGAAAATTGATACAATCCATTATTTGACAAAATTCTTTCTAGCTTGTATCCTCCGGGAATTGGTTCGGATGAAATGTAACCTTTAAGACTAGAATGCTGTTCTTCTTCGTTTTCCCCTTTTCCCATAATTTCTCCCATTACGCTGATTTAAATGTTATATATCCTGAATCTGTCAATTGCGTTATTTTAGATTTCTTTGTTTTCTTTAAATAACAAACGTTTTCAAATATATTACGCCCGATAGAAGCTCCATGTTTAATTTGACGTTTGCTCTTAATAGAAGATTGAATTAAATTAATAGTTATCTTTTCTTGCATTATGATTCCTTATTGTCTTCTATTTTATCTGTTTCCTCTATTTTTGTATTAAAATTTTTCATTTCAAAGTAATTAGGTTTTGTTTCTACCATTTCTATTACTTTTTTATTAATTATATTTTCAAAAATTTCAATCATATTATTCATAATTTTTATAATGGTTTAATAGAATAAACCTTTATTCCTTTTTTGTCAAGTACTTTTTTACATGAAGAACAACACTCTATAGGTCTAATTTCTCCTAACTTACCAACTCTGCAAATAATCATTGAATGAATCTTGTCTCCGCCCCTTGCCAAAGCCTTTATTTCAGCGTGAACCCCTCCACCATACTTTGAGAACCTAGGATGATTACAAGCTGTAGAAATAACCTTCCCTTTCTTATTTAAGCCTATTGCAGAAACTTTAGACTTACAAGGTGATTGACTGGCTTTTTTTATTGCTATATCAGTCATTTCAATCGTGAAATTTATTTCCTTACTCATTATTTTTAAAAAACGTTTGATAAACCAGATGAAATGCACTTGCCATAAATACGACTGCAAATATAAGTATCCCGATAATTGCAATTTGTTCCATCATATCAAACTCCCTTTCTTAATTGTTAGGAATAATTTATCACAGTCTGATTATAAAGTCAAGAACTAATTTCAACCAATCCACCATGCGGGATGAACGTTAAATTTATTTCCAGTTGCTTGTTTGAATAAATCATCAATTTCTTGTTTTGCAATAATCTTTTCGTTATCAGATAAGCGTTTAAAACAAGCACGTTTCCATTTGTTCATAATCTTCCATGCAAATTTATTCATAAAGTATACCATTCCTTTCTTGATCGTTGACAATGAATATATCATGAATCAAAAGAAAAGTCAACTGTTTTTTGGGGTTTATTTATGTGGCATTCAGTCAGAGGACATTGGACAAACTCATGATTCTTCCCAAAACCTATGAATTGTCCATGTTCATATATCGGAGTATTATCGAACCTTGTAATAATTCTACCATTACTGCAAGGCATTCTGCAATTAACTGTTTTACTCATGATCTTCCTCATAATCTTCAACAGTCCTATTAATGAAGTTAGATTGATACTGAATAGCTTCACGCATATGGTGCGCCTGAATCATATCGGACTTTTCCATATGCGAAATTGTATTAGCAATCCAAACAACCTTATCTTTGTCAATTTTAAGAGCTTTAATAGCCTGTTCCAGTAAATCATTGGCATCTCTAGCGATAGGATTAGTCTTATGAATATAAACAGAATCAATACGCTTGACAATGGTTTCTTCTAACTCATTATCACTATCAGTCTCATAGGGAATAGGAGCCGTTGTTTCAATAAGCATATCAGCACCCTTAACAATCTTTGAAATTGATTTAAGATGCTTTTTGATTGACTCTACAGAACAATTACATTCATGATAAGGATTCCCATAAGCCTTACATTCGCATAGACTTACGATTGAACCATTGAAGTATACACCAAGGGTATCTGCAAGATTCTCGGTTGCTTCAAGTAGTTTATCAGCTTGTGAATCAATCGTTTCAAGAAAAACAACTGAATGATTGCCAGATAGAGCAACTTCAATCGCCCGTTTAGCCATTTCATTCCCAACTAGGTTTTGCAATTTCAAACGTTCGGTATATCCTTCGGGATCTTCTACTGCGTTAATAGCCATGATTGAATCCTTCCTTAATTTGATTATGGGGATAGACTAACACATTATTGATTCAATGTCAACTCTTTAATTTTATCAATTATCAAATTATATTCTGATTCAGACAAGTTTTCCCATGACTTCAGTTTTTTGCGCTTCAATTAAAGTATTATCATTTATATCCCATTTAGAAGCATATCCCTTCTCTGGGAATAAATTTTCAACAGTAATTCCGAATGTCTTGTGTCCGTTAGAGCCAGTATAAAGCAAGTGCGGAAGTCCAATTATTTTGGCGATTTGCATATATCCTCCTTTAATTTGATTATGAATAGATATTAACACATCTTTTATTCAATGCCAACAACTATTTTCAATTATTTATGAATAGAAAATGAATAGATTAATTTATGTCAAAGTTAGAGAGTACTCTACGATATTGCCAAAATCACATTCATGACAAGTATCTAACTCCATTTCTTCATCATAACATAATTCCATAGGATAGTAAGGGTATCCGCATTCATTGCAAACATAAAACCCACATTCGCAATCATAATCAAAATCAGGTCTTAAAGACTTGTTAATAAAAGGTTTTGAAGGGTTTAAATGGTTTGACATAAATTATTTCTCCTTTTTCGGCGGTTCAATAACCCAAAAGACTGCATCATTATAATAACCAACTACTCGTATAACCATTTTTGTTTCTTTTTTCATCTTCTAATCCCTTTCTTATTATGATTATATACTATCACATAATAAGAAGATAGTCAATACTTATTTTAACAAACTTCTTCAAAATCTTTGCAAACAACCTTATGACACATCCATTCATCGTCGTTTTCGCTTAGTATAGAATCAAAGCCATTGAATACATCTCCAACTTTAGGACTATCATCGCAACCGCATTGATAAACATCTCCATTCGGCTTTACAAAAGGTTCTCCCTCGCAAATACATCCATCGCTATATCCAAAATCGCATCGTCCAGCGTTAATCAAATTGTTGCTAGTATTCCTGATATAGCCTTTAAATTCAGATACAACTCTTTCATCAATCTCTTCATGATAATAGTCTTGCGATAATTCAGCAGACAAAACCGTACCATCATTTTTATTGGCAAGTCTAGCAAGAGCGATTGCTTTATCTGTCAATTTACCATTAGTAATCACATGAACGTACTCGCAATAAGCCACCGCATAAAACAAAAACTTTTCAAATTGAGGATGAATAGTGGGTTCGCCACCGCCAATAACTATATACTCACCAGCCATTTTTATTGCCTGTTTAAAGGTTTTAAAGGTCATATCCTCACCTTTAGCGGTGCAATTCATCCCACAATGTTCGCAGAGCATATTACAACGGTTCGTGATCTGGATATACATAAGTCAATCCTTCCTTAATTTGATTATGAGAATAGATTAGCATAATAAAATAACTGTGTCAATAGTAATTTTTACTTTTTGAAAGATATCTAGAACTCCACGCCAGAAAGTTTAGACTTGACTTTTAGATTTTGGATATATAAATGACGATCCATTCAATTACAAACATTAAATTGAATTATCAGGATGATTACATTCCAACCAAATTTCCAAAGCATCTTTGCAGGATTTGTCAAAAGCAAAACCAGCATCAGGAGGAAAATCACCACTAGTCACTTCGGGATAATTCTTTGCAATAACTTCCCAAAATGCGATTTGAGCGGCTTCAAGCACGTTTTCCATCTTATTATTCAATTCCATATTAAATTCCTTTTTGATTAATTGTACGATTCATTCTATTTGTTTTAAGCGTTTCAGATACGATAATCGCTTCAAGATGTTTAATCATATCGCTATCTTTAAATGACGGAAATTGATTTTTAAATCTTTCTAAAATTCTGTCAGCAAGATTATTGTATGTTATTTCGTTCATGTTAAATTAATTCTCCGTGTGGGATTTGAACCCACAAGTCATTAAGACAAAGACTATCTGCTTCGCGTTTACCATTTCCGCCAACGGAGTATTAAATTTATTATGCTAGCTTTAATTATCATCGACGAGCTTCATGCAGACTATGGACTTCATTCAATGCTTCTGCTATTTTTTAATAATAGGCAAAATAATAAGTGATTCAACAGCAGTAGCATTATGTAGAGCTTTCCGCAAATCATCAGAAGCAAGTTCCAAATTACTTATAGTCTTTTCTAGTGATTCATTCATAAAAAATCCTTTCATTTAGTATGTCTATAATGTATCACACGTTCAGTAGGAAGTCAATACTAATTTATAGATATTTTTCCTCTATGTTCTTTGTCATTAGAATTGTTATTTGATGCTCCTTCCCATTTTCATCAATCAAATACATTGAAGCATCTTTAACCATTATATCAACATTATCTTTCTTTTTAAAACGTATGGAATTACGATTGATACTCGTTTCAAGAAAACAATCATTATTTCTATCAGGATAAGAATAAGACATTACATCATCGTCAATAATTATTCCGATTGCATCATTCAGAATATCTATGGCTTTATTTAATGTAATAAATTTATTCCCGTCTGTCCGTGTTGATTCAACGATTGGTTTTTTAAAGTCATTTTCTATATCCATCAAACAATCGCCTTTCTTGCAAATAGGACAAACTTCTATGTTTTCTCCGTCAGAAAATACGATATTAAGTTGAAGTTCATATCCAACCCAATCGCAATTATTACATTTAACTTTATCCATTATATACATCCTTTCATTTAGTATGTATATAATGTACCACACATTCCGTGAAGACGCAAGCTTTTTCTTCAAAAAAAGTTTCGTCTAGTGAGAAGTTAAATACTATTTTTAGAAAAAGAAAAAAGACTATATGCCTTCCGTGTTGATTTAATGGTTCTTCCTGTTTAATTGTTTAACAAAAAGTAGGCATATAGTCTTAAATTATTATACAAATTATTTTAAAAAGATTAGTATATAATGTATCACACATTCAGTGAGAAGTCAAGTTATATATTTAATAATCTGTACCATATTTTTGATTTACAGTTTGAACTATACTTGTTTTTCTAGCTACGGCATCTTCGATTTCAGCGTGACAATTCATACAAAGTAAATCGCATTTTTCATAATGTGAGGCGTGAAACCCATACTGCGTAGCAGGATTGAAAAATCAAAATTGATTTTTCAAGAGCCTTTAGGCTAGTTGGATGAAAGTGAACAATTTAAAATGACTAAAGGATATTTTCATAATTTTCCTGTATAATGAAAGCTAAGTATAAGGTTTCTACTAAAAATCATTAGTAGAGTAAAACTTTAAATGTATAACAAGTTAATACGATAACCAAGATTAACTTAAATTTTTGATTAAATTCAAAAAACAGTCTGGGCAAAGACTGTGGCGAGCGAAAGCGAGCCTAGAACCCCACTTCTTTAGATGTGGGAGTATGTCAGATAGGATTATTCTATATCTTAGATGCAATATCCTTTAAATATATATAATAAAGATGGTACGCCGGGTGGGTGCCGACCCCACGACCCATAGCTTAAAAGGCTATTGCTCTACCGCTGAGCTACCGGCGCATTAACATCTATCTTGCTTAAACATACCAAAGATTATGTAGAAAGTCAACTCTATTATTCAAAAATTGTTCAAGCCGCTCCATTTATTAAATTCTTTTAGGACTAGGTTCTTGCCATTTTTAAAACCAGCTTGATAGGCTTTCTTCATCATTTTATGGATAACGGCACTTTCCAATATATATTCATGTTTGTAATTAGAATTTGCTCTTGCAGTCAAACTTCCAATTTCAACTACATCATACGCTATCTTATCTAATATTTTCATTCTTTGTTCCTTTTAAAAATGGTACGGGAGGCGGGATTCGAACCCGCAATGTTTTCCGCAAGGGTAACAGATTTTAAGTCTGTTGCGTTTCGCCGATTTCGCCACTCCCGCATTTATCAAAATCTTTGTCCTAATTAAATCATGTATTAACTATATCAAATCTTATTGCATAAGTCAATACATTTTTACAAATTAAATAATATAAATCTTACCATCATCACCTTCGGTAACAGATATTTCGCCATAGCAAGCAGATCCGTTCGTCAATATATCTGCGTAATTCCCGCTCCAATCTCCATCCCAAAAACCTACCCCATGATGATTTCGAGTGTACCAAAAATCACGCCCTGCCGATATAGCCTTACTCACCCCTTCTTCTTTACAAACGCAAGCATCAGACATTACATAACATCCAAAACGCCCCCACCATGAATGACAATCAGCTTTAAGACGCAACAGACTATCTTCGTCCATTACAGCATCAGATTCAGGTTGATCGCAGTCACCTGTCTCTGTAAAATAAAGAGCCTCAATACATCCATTTGTAAAATCTTCAAGATCCTTGTTCATATTGCATCCTTTCATTTAGTATGGGAATAATATATAATATATAATTTGAAAAGTCAACTACTATTTTCAAGTATCAAGCAATTACTTTACGTGTTTTTGTTATCGTATAGGTCTCTTCTTTGACATTGCACTTCTTTGCTTTTCTGATAGTGCTATTGACTATATCATTGGCCAACTTAGTAAATGACTTCATAACTTCCTTAGGAACTTCATTATCCTCTATTCCTTTACCTGAAATTGAAATATCGTATGTGACACTGTTAACTCTTGAATTTGATCCGCACTTTCCACATCGCTCCCCTGTTTCCTCTACCGTTGTGAAATTACGTTGCCCACAATTATTGCAAATACTCTTATGTTGACTTAGCTTCTTCTCCGACCGATAAAGAACAAGATAGCCATCCGAACGTCCATTGAACCTTGCTTGCCATTCAAATTTATTATCTTGTGCAAAATCATCCATAAGGAAGTTAATTTCATCATAGAAGTTGTCACACTCCATAAGTTCAAAAACCTTAGATAGCAGATTGTTAGGGATAACCTTATGGACTTTCAGATTATATGCTGGTGCGGTAAGTCCATTCCAACTATTCATTGTGCTGTATCGGATTCGAGTGGGTTTCATAATGACTCCTTATTTAATTGTTAAGAATATATTAGCACAGTCTTGATTGAATGTCAAGCGTTATTATTCATAATCTCATAGACTGATTTAACATCATATGCCAATTTCAATTCATGGATTTTAATGCCATTATTTTTACGATGGTGAGCGGGAAAGCCAACTGCTTTAGCTGTTGGATGAAAGTGAACAATTTAAAATGACTAAAGGATATTTTCATAATTTTCCTGTACAATATTAATGTTCTTTGAAAGCTAAGTAT
>Ga0316608_1000419_pt1 | contig 20720 bp, 14 predicted proteins | sample MIS2016152B_MG_FD_207673 | JGI IMG/M metagenome (GOLD analysis project Ga0316608, IMG submission 207673) | Microbial mat bacterial communities from Middle Island sinkhole, Lake Huron, Michigan, United States - MIS.2016.152B | ecosystem: Environmental > Aquatic > Freshwater > Lake > Sediment...
TATTAAATTAAAAATTGAAGGGAAAAAATCCCATCAATTTTTAAATCCAGAAGATATTTTTAAGTTGTCAAAATATCAAGCAGTTAATTTTTAGAAAATGTCGTACATATTGTTTTAATTATTTGATTTTTTGAATTCAATATGTTAAATATTTCTAAATCTGACAAATGTACCTAAAGGAAGTTTAATTCCTGTTTTTGATTGAAGATAAAATTCGCCAAATTCTTTTTCGGTAAAACTGAAATACGATTCGATTAAATTGTTTGCAATTAATGACGAAAATCCCAGACTGTAGAGATTTAAAATCAAGAAATTGTTATTTTTTTCAAGTAACTTTGATGATAATTCCAGTAATTCGTTGATACCTTCTTCAAGAATCCATTTTTCACCATCAGGTCCTCTTCCATAAGCTGGTGGGTCTAAGATAATTGCAGTGTATTTTTTTTGTCGGTTTACTTCTCTTTTCAGATATTTTATTGAATCTTCAACAATCCACCTAATATCTTTAAGTTCGCTTAATTGCATATTTTCGCCAGCCCAGTTTACAACCTGTTTTACTGCATCTAAATGTGTAATATCAGCACCTCCAACTTTTGCAGCTAGACTAGCACCTCCGGTATATGCAAACAAATTGAGAACTTTTGGTTTTTCGATATTGATTTTATTCAAACTTTCGTTGATATAATTCCAATTTTCAGCTTGTTCGGGAAAAATTCCGATATGTCCGAAAGATGTTAAAGCGAGTTTAAAAGTCAGATTATTTTGACCTAATTTATACGAAATTGTCCAGTTTTCAGGCATTTTTTTGTAAAAAGTCCAGCCACCATTTTCGGCATCACCCGAACGGTACGAAGTTTTCTGTTTTTCGCGTTTAAATCTCGCGTTTGCAATTTTTGTCCATTCATTTTCGTTCAATTTCTTTTTCCAGACAGCCTGTGGCTCAGGTCGAATAAGATGATAAATTCCAAAACGTTCGAGTTTTTCGAAATCACCACAATCAATAAGCTCGTAGTCAGACCAGTTTGAAGGTGTAAGTAGTTTCATTCAATAATACTTTTTAATGGTTGAATAATGGCTAAAGCCATCATTGCTCTTCGACTAAAGTCGATATTCCTGTTCAACTGAAGTTGAAATTCCAGTTCGACTAAAGCCGAAATTCCAGAGGTTGCGGATTTGGAATTTTAACTTTAGTTGAAAATTAATCATTCATATTTAAATTTTCCCAAGTGTCAATTAATTTTGCACTTACGTTCACTTTTGGGGTTTGCTGTTCTTTGTTGATTGTTATCGAATATGTTCCTATTTTTTCAACAAGTTCGTCTGCAAGTTGACCGTAGGTTAATTTACCTCCATAATCCTGTAATGCTTTGAAAAGGAAATACGAAAACATTCCGTGCTGTTTTTCATCGTAAGGTTTTGATATTTCGTCTTCTGAAGTAGCTGCAAATATCACAAGATTTCCGGAAACGGTTGTAGAATTTGGATTTATTCTAACCCCAGAACGTGCTGTAACTAAATCTAATCCAGTTCTGCCACCACCACTGAAACAAGCATCTAAAAATACTGTAACCTGCTTTGGATTTTTCTCAATCAGACGGGTGTAAAAATCAGATAGTTTTATTGCATTTTTGATGTAATCGGCTTTTACGTCAACCGGCATCAGATAAGCATCTTTATTTTCATCAGGGTAACCATGTCCGGCATAGTAAACAAAAAATTCGCGTTTTTCGGGCGATATTTCCATTAATTTCAAGAAGTTATCAATTTCCTCTTCCATTTCGGTTGCGGTAGCATCTTCGAGATAAATTATGTTTGTTTTGTCTGGTATTCCTAAAGTATTGATAGCATATTCTTTAAAAACCTGAGCATCGCGTAAAGCAAAAGTAACATCGGCTTGTAATCCTTTGTTTTTCACATAATTTTCGTTACCAATTATTAATGCAAACCTATTTGTATTTATTTTACCAATTTTCGGTATGTTTTTATCAACATCAATTCCTAACGAAACATCTTTAATTTCAGTGTCAGTTGAATATGTTCCATCTACTTTTATATCAGTTGCTGCAAGGGTTTGTTTATTTAGCGATAAATTAAGCGGAAATGTTCCTCCGAATTTTCCTTTAGCTTCCGAAAGTGTTATCGAAATTGGTAAAATATCCGAACCTGCATAATTCCAGGTTACTGAAAAATCGAAATAAACAGTTTTTGAACTTCCTGATGTAAGTGTTCCAATTGACTGTGATAGTGTGTAAGTTTTCAGAACGGGTACTATACTTGCATCGGTAATTACAATTTTGGATTCAACTCCGGTTGCGTCTCCTTGTCCGGTATTCTGAATTAAAACAGCAACTCTTATTAATTCGTTCTGACTGATAATATTATTTTTATCGCCCTGAATTTCTTCAATACCTGCTTCAATAAAAGCAAGTTGTGGAGATTTCATTTTTTGTGTATTTACTGTAAAATTACATGGTGCTGCCTTAAATCCTCCTGATTCATCGAATGTTATGCTGAACTTTTTACTTCCATCAAGTAAATTTTCGTTTCCCGAAATATCCATTTTAATGGTTTTTGAAACTCCAGACTTTAACTCGGAAATTACTTCCGAAGTTTTATCAAAAGTAATATTTGTGGAATTATCGGCTGTCATTGCTGCTTTTACTTCAAACGCACTTCCCTCGCCATTATTTGTAATTGTTATCTCAATATATGCATCTTCTCCTCCATCTAGTAATTTGTTACCAGATGGTTCTACAAATTTCTGGGTTGTCGCCAACATCGGAATTCCATTTGCATATTTACCAATCGAAAATGATTGTTTTGTACTTATACCTTCAATTTCAGTTACGGTTTGGGCTTTAACTTGGTGATTTTGTATCGATAATTGAAAACATAGGTAAAAATTAACGAGTATAAGAAATATTTTTTTCATATCAACAAGTTTTAATATTTTTACAAAATTAAATAAATGGAGTTTAAGTTCAAAATTAACAGGGAAATTGTTTTTTTTATTCGACTAAAGTCGAAATTCCTGTTCAACTGAAGTTGAAATTCCAGTTCGGCTAAAGCCGAAATTCCAGAGGCTTTTGGAATATCAGCTTTAGCTGATTTGGAATTTCGACTTTAGTCGAAATGAAACGTATAAAGATATAAAATTATGGAACATAAAGGTTTTTTTTTGCCTCATATTAATCCTTATGCCGAAAAGTTTTTCGTTACTTTTGTTTTATTTTCCGATAAAATTGCTGAATTTTATGCCGGTATCAAAAAAGAACAAAAGGTTGAAATAAAAAAGTTAAAGGATTTAAATGATAAAGAAAGTTTTCTGAAAATAAGTATTATACGGAAAAAATATTTCGATATTTTTGATAGTTTTCTGGGTAAAAATCCGGTTGAGGGTATTGATTTAACTCAGGAAAATATTGCTGAAATTATTATCGAAAGATTGAAATTACTTGATGGTAAGCTTTATAAACTTGGTGCTTATTGCATAATGTCTAACCATGTTCATATTTTGTTTGACACTGCCGAACAACTTAAGAATATTGACGAAAATGTAGAAATTAATTCTCTAAATTTTGTGAATGTGAGCAAAATAATGCAACTTATTAAAGGGGCAACTTCTTTTGAAATTAATAAAATTCTTAATAGAAAAGGGACATTGTGGTTACGTGATTACTGGGACCATCTGGTGAGAAATGAAAAAGAATTTACTAATATTGCAAATTATATTGCTCAAAATCCGGTGAAGGCTGGGTTGGTTGATGATTGGACTAAATGGAGATTTACTCAGATTTTCGGCTAAAGCCGAAATTCCGGTTCGACTGAAGTCGAAATTCCGGTTCGGCTGAAGCCGAAATTCCAGTGGTTGTCGCATTTGGAATATCAGCTTCAGCTGATTTGGAATTTCGACTTTAGTCGAAAAAAAAAAGAATTTTAATATTAAAACATAAACCCATGAAAAAAACATTTTTACTTTTATCTTTTTTATTTTCGGTTTTACTGGTAAACAGTCAGACTGTAACTGTTAGCAATGTTGCTCAGAGTGGTGATAATATTGTAATTACTTATAGTTTGACGGGTGGAACTGCGGGACAAACTTTTGATGTTAGTTTGCTTTTGAGCGAAGATGGAAAGGTTACTTGGAAAAAACTTACAAGTGTAACCGGAGATGTGGGAGTTGTAAAAACAACGGGTACAGGCAAAAAAATTACGTGGAGTGTTTTGACAGAACCAAGCAGAACACAACTGATTGGTGATAACATTTATTTTAAAGTTAAATGTAGTGTAACAACTCCTGCTTCGACTGAAGTCGAAATTCCAAGTTTAATCACTGACGGAGACGGAAACATTTATACAACTATAACAATTGGAACACAAACATGGTTAAAAGAAAACCTGAAAACAACAAAATATAATGATGGCACAGCAATAACCAATGTAACAGATGATACTAAATGGGCAAGTCTAACAACTGCTGCATATTGCTGGTACGATAATAACTCTGCAAAATATAAAGCAACTTATGGTGCTTTATACAATTGGTATGCAGTTGATAAAGCAAGTAATGGAAATAAAAATATTTGCCCTGTTGGTTATCATGTACCAACAAAAGCTGAATACCAAAAATTATTAACAAATGTTGGGGGCAGCGGTACTGTATCAGCTAAAGCTCTTGTAACAACCGGAAATAGTGGATTCTCTGCTCTGCTTACTGGTGGTCGCAGTAGCGGTGGAGATTTCAGCCTCATTGGTACATATGCCATCTTTTGGAGCAGTACAACTAGCGGTAGTGGTAACGCTTGGTACATGGGCATGTACAGCAGCGATGCGAATGTGAGCAGCAGCTACCAGGAAAGCGGTTACTCAGTGAGGTGCTTTAGGGACTGACTATTAGACAATTTGTACTTATCAACTATTTTGTTGCCCGATTTTTTTTGCGAAAACCCTGGAATATCAGCTTTAGCTGATTTGGAATTTCGGCTTCAGCCGAATTGGAATTTCAACTTCAGTTGAACCGGAATTTTGACTTTAGTCGAATTTCTTTTTTTTATAACGGCTAAAGCCATTATTCCAAATCGAATAAATTCGATATTCCAAATCAGCTAAAGCTGATATTCCAATAATTTAAACTATTTATTATGGAAAACTTTATAAAAGATTATATTACAAGTCTTAAAAATCCGAAAATTAAAAATATTATTCATCTGCAAAAAGCGAATGAACGGAAAGAGCAGAATTTATTTATAATTGAAGGTCTCAGAGAAATTCAAAAGGCTGCAAATTCAGATTACGAATTTTACAGCATTTTTTTCTGTAAGGATATTATTAATTCCAAATCGGTTAAGTTATTTATAGAAAAATTTAATTGTAATGATATTTTTGAAGTCAGTCGTGATGTTTATGAAAAAATTGCATATCGCGAAAATACCGAAGGCATTGTGGTACTGGCTAAACCAAAAAATCACAGTTTTAAAAATATCAATGTAAATGAAAATCCGCTTGTGCTTGTATTAGAAGGTGTTGAAAAACCCGGAAATATTGGTGCAATTCTAAGGACTGCTGATGCTGCCGGAATAAATTCGGTGATAATTTGTAACGAAAAATTCGATTTGTACAATCCAAATGTAATTCGTTCATCAATTGGCTGTTTGTTTACTGTTCCGATAGTGGTTTGTAATAACGAAACTGCAATTAAATGGCTCAAAAGTAACGAAATATCAATTTATTGTACTTATCTTGGTAGCAGTGAACCTTATTTTAAAGTCGATTTTTCGAAACCATCGGCAATTGTAATGGGAACTGAAGCTACCGGAATTACAGATATCTGGCTGAAAGCTGCAACACAAAACATTATTATTCCAATGTACGGGCAAGCTGATTCTATGAATGTTTCAACATCAACGGCAGTTGTGGTTTTTGAGGCGTGTCGGCAGAGATTTTTGGAAAAAAGTTTATTGTAATATTTTTCATTTCGACTAAAGTCGATATTCCAAATCGACTAAAGTCAATATTCCAAATCGACTAAAGTCGATATTCCAAATCAGCTAAAGCTGATATTCCATAAAGTTAATCGGCTGGTTTGTATGTTGTGAACCAGCTTTTTATTTTCATTTTAAGTACACCTAAAATAGCTTCTTTAAAAATTCCTCCACTCATTTTTGATGAACCTATTTGCCTGTCTGTAAAAATAATTGGCACTTCGGTAATTTTATATTTTAATTTCCAGGTTGTGAATTTCATTTCAATCTGAAAACCGTAGCCTTTCATTTTTATATTATTGAAATCAATGGCTTTAAGTACTTTTCTGGTGTAACATTTAAAACCTGCTGTAGTGTCCATTATTTTCATGCGGGTTACAAATCTAACATAAGCCGAACCATAATATGACATTATAACTCTTCCAATTGGCCAGTTAATTACGTTTACACCTTTAATATATCTTGAACCAATTGCCAAATCTGCACCTTCAATTTTGCAAGCTTTGTACAATTTATTTAAATCATCAGGGTTGTGCGAAAAATCTGCATCCATTTCGAAAATATACTCATAATGTCTTTCTAGAGCCCAATTAAAACCTTTAATGTAGGCAGTTCCGAGACCAAGTTTACCTTGTCTTTCAACTAAATGCAGACGGTTTGGAAATTCGGTTTGAAGTTTTTTTACTACGTTTGCTGTTCCGTCAGGTGAACCGTCATCAATAATCAAAATTTCAAATTCTTTTTCAAAACCAAATACAAATCTGATAATATTCTCGATATTTTCGAGCTCGTTAAAGGTTGGTATTATTACTAAACTATCTGACACTTTGTTAATTATTAAAATTTAATGATTTAAAATCTTTCTTTTTTCGTATAAAAAAATCGTAAACAATACTTTTTGGATAAATTTCATTATTTATTGAATTGTTTAAAATTTGATTTTCTTTTCTGAAATTTTTATATTTTCCAATAGATTTATAAAAAGCAAAATGAGCTTTTATTACTGCAAAAAAGTAACTGAATTTAAAGGTTATCAGATAAATAAAACCAGACATACCATCTAAAATCATTCGTGTAAAAATAGTAAAAAAAAGTTTAGAAGCAGGCAAATTTTTATATAAAATAATCAAATTATTTCTGAAATTTAGAAAAAGTTTGAAAGGATTATTATTCGGCAAAGTTCCTCCTCCTACATGGTAAACAGTTGAATTAGAATTATAAAATATCTGATAACCTTTATTTTTCAATCTCCAGCAAAGGTCAATTTCTTCCATGTGAGCAAAAAAGTCGGCATCAAGTCCCCCTTGTTTTTTGTAAATATCGGCTCTAACAAATAAGCAAGCTCCTGTAGCCCAGAATATTTCTTTAATATCATTATATTGTTTGCTATCTATTTCAACTTGCGAGATAATACGTCCACGGCAGAAAGGATAACCTAATTTATCAATAAAACCTCCGGCTGCTCCGGCATACTCAAACTTTTGTTTATCAGCAAAGCTCAATATTTTTGGTTGACATGCGGCTATATTTTCATTATTATCAAGTTGTTCAATTATTGGTGAAATCCAGTTTGGAGTAACTTCAACATCAGAATTCAAAAGAACAAAATATTTTGCATCTATTTGAAATAAAGCTTTATTGTAGCCTTCAGCAAATCCATAGTTTTTTTCAAATACAATAATTTGAATTTTGGGATATTTATTTTTTAAAAATAAAATTGAATCATCGGAGGAACCATTATCAGCAATAATAATTTCAGCGTCTTGATTAGCAGAATTTTCAATAACCGAAGGTAAGAATTTTTCGAGAAAATTTCTTCCGTTCCAGTTTAGTATTACTATTGCTATTTTCATTATTTATTTTTAGTAGTTTCTCTCTAATGTCTTATACTAAAATTTTATTTAAAATGTTAAAAAATTCATCAAAAACATTTGAATTAGATGCAACTATTTCTTTGCCAAAAATATAATTTTGTCCACCTTTAAAATCGCTGACTTTTCCGCCAGCGTTTTGAACCAGAAACGCACCTGCCGCAACATCCCAAGGCGATAGACTATATTCGTAAAAAGATTCAAATCTGCCACAAGCAACATAAGCCAAATCGGTTGCAGCTGAACCAATTCGTCTTACGCCATGTGAATTTTCCATAAAAAAGCGTAACGATAACATAAATTTATCAAGCAAATGATAATCGTAGTATGGAAAACCTGTTGCAATAAGAGAATCTTTAACTTTATTTGTTTGCGTTACAGATATTTCTTTGCCATTTAAATAAGCTTTACCTGATTTCCATGTATAAAAACACTCATCAAGACTAATTTCGTAAACGACACCTACAACTGTTTCATTATCATGCTGTAAAGCTATACTGATGGCAAAGGGTGATAATCCGTGAATGTAGTTTGTTGTCCCATCAAGCGGGTCAATTATCCATGTATAATGAGCTCCGGATTTTGAAATTGTTTCTTCTTCAACAATAAATCCGGATTCGGGTAATACTTTCAATAATCCTTTAACTAACTGTTTTTCTGCATATTTATCGACATGAGTTACAAAGTTGTGGATTCCTTTAACTTCAATATCGCTATTTTTTAATTTTTCTTGTTCTGATTTTATAAATTTTCCAGTATTTCGGGCTATTTCAACAGTCTTTAAACAAATATCCTGATAATTTATCATCTATTTAAATTATTAATTTTTAGTTATTTATTGAGAAGAACATTTATTGTTTTAATTTAATTTTTATTTAAGAAGTCAGTAATTTAGTCATCTATAAAAAAAACAGAAAAATTTATGCACAAAGTACACATAGTTATTATTTTAATATCATAGTCCGTTCCGATTTTTTGTAATTATAACATGCCACTGCAAATGGTGGTTTAAATTTTGGATTTAAATTTATTTACTTTTTTTATCTTTAGTATGGTTTATTGTTCTTCTGTTTATGTCTTTTAACTGAGTTTTAGCAAATTCTGTAACTTTATCTCTTTTAATTAAAACAAAAATAAAACCAGCCAAACCCATCAAAAACAGAATAGTCGAAATAATTTCGGCTTGAGTTACACCTCCAAGAATATCATATTTATTATTTACTCTAATTTGCTCTATCATAAAACGTTCGATACCTGCAAACATCAGATAAATTGTGAATAACATTGCCGGAATTTTAATTCGTTTTCTTAAACTCCAAAGTACTATAAAAATGAAAATCATACTTATTGATTCGTAGAGCGGTGTAGGAAATACCGGAACAGCCAGAGCATTACAATAATCGGTACAATTATCCAGTATAACTGTTCCTTCTCTGAGTACATTATGAGGATAATTATAAGCCCAAAATCCATCAGGCAACCAACTTAACCAATCAGGTTTTGGATTTGGATTTGGAATTCCCCAGCAGCCATCTCCGGAAATTTGACAGCCTAAACGACCTACTGCATAAGATATTGGAACAAGTACAGCAGCAATATCCATAGAATGAAGAATGCTGATATTATTTCTGTAAAGATAGTAACAAATTGAACTGAAACCTACTATTAATCCACCAAGAAATGTTAATCCACTGAATGAAAAGAATTCACCAACAGGGTCTTTCATAAAATCACCAAAATTTTCTAGATTATGGAATATTTTAGCACCCAGTATACCAGCAACACCTCCAATAACCAGTATATTTCCAGCTAATTGGTGAGGGAAAATTTCTTTTTCAACTGTAACAGGCGGGTTTAATTTCTGTCGGTTTTTATCCCACCATGTATAAAAAGCCGAACCGATACCGAAAATAATGCCACCAAAAAAATTTCCTCTTCCTGAAAGTATAAATCCTTGAGGATTTGTTACAAACTCATTATAGTTTAATGCTGCATCAAGCAATTTAAAGCCAATAACAAAACCTACTATAAGCGAGGTAATAATTGAAGCTACACTTGCCGGTTCGCCTTCTATAACTTTTTTATATATAGGTAAATACAAACCTTCTTTTTCTTTTCTTTTTAATTCGTAAGTCATAATTACGGCACCGCATATAAATGCTAGTGCAACCATAAATCCGTAACTTTGAATAGGTAGTGGTATATTTACTCCAAAAACATCGTGCAGAAAATAACTTATAGTTGGATACATTTTTTATTTTTTTGATAGATTTATAATCTGCGAAATTAAAAAAAAAATCTAAAGCATACATTTTTTTTGTTAATAGATATTGTTAAGTAAATTTAATTTTTAATTATACTCTAATTTACAGATAATTATATTTGAGATGGAATTTTGAATTTCAGTCGAGTTTGCAGTTTCAAATTGCACTTTGTATGTTTGGGCTAAGTGTTTAAATGCGTTGAATTATTTTGAAATTCTGCGGTATTTTTAACGTTTTATGATAATTTAACTTATGAAGATAAAAATTGTAATACACAAAATTATAAATAGTTAGCATAATATTATGCAAAAATACTCTATTCCAAATTATTTGTTTCTAATAACAAAGTAGTCTCAAAGATTAATTTTACTATACTTCAATATTATATATGTACATTTTAACTTTTAAAAAGTAGAATTAATCAAAAAGAATTACTTTTTTAAATGTAATTCAATAATCACAGAAACTTCTATTTCAGATATTTCCAAATCTTCAGCAATTTCCATTACTGATTTTCCTTTTTGAAAGCTTTTTAAAATCAAATTCGAAATTTTTTGTTTTGCTTCTTCTTCTCTTTGTTTTGCTTTTTCTTCTCTTTGTTTTGCTTCTTCTTCTCTTTGTTTTGCTTCTTCCTCTCTTTGTTTTGCTTCTTCTTCTCTTTGTTTTGCTTCTTCCTCTCTTTGTTTTGCTTCTTCAATTTGTGCAAGATATTTAGCTTCTTGCTGGTCGAAAATGTAATCTATTTCTTCTTCGGCTTCGAGTTGTCTTCTAAAGTCTTCGCTATAAACAGGTTTTTCCAAATATTCGGCTATGTCGCGAAATTCCTCGGGGATTACCTGTAAGTCTAGAATATACTTTTTGTCGCTGTTTAATGCCTGATTAAAAAGCATCATAAACTGTTCGATACGAGTTTTCCTGTTTTTTGGTAATCGCTTAACTTGAAGAACATGAGAACGATGGGTTAACATTTCTACAAAAAAACTTTTTATTTTTATTGGTTCTTTATTTACTGAATTAATTATCTGATTGTTTACCGTTACAGCCAGATATGGTAAATCTTCTAAATTATACCCCAAAATATAAATTGTTATTATTGGAAATTCTTCTTCGGATTTTGTGGTTTTGTTTATATAATTTATACCTAAATAATTACGAAATCGTTGTATATCGGTTTCATATTTAGATTTTTGAAGTTCAATCAATACTTTTTGTCGTGTTCCGTCTGAATTTTTTATTATTGCTCTAAAATCCAAGCGAAATAATGTAAATCCTCGCTTTTCGTCGGGTACAACGGTTTCTTGCTGACTTAAAACAAGTTCTTCAATTTCGGTTTCGAGTATTACTCCAAGCACCTTTTTTGCAAACCTGTTGTTTTCCATCAGATATTTAAAAGCTTTGTCGTATAGTGGATTTACTATTTTCATTGGTTTATTTTTTTAGCCAAAGTTAGCCTTTTTTTTCGGAATTACTAAATGCTTTTTTACAATTTTTGTAGATTTGTTATTGTTTGTTTACAAATTATAAATTGGTAATAAACTGTGAATTTGCTTATAATCTTACAAAAAGGCTAGACAGAGTTTTAAGTTAAAATGGTAATTATTAGGATATTTGAAAAACAAAAAGTGCAACTATGCAAAAGTTTGAACTTTTGCATAGTTAATTTACAAATTACATTCTTCGTCCAATTCCGTAATATGCAAACCCTTGTTCTATAACTTCTTTAGGTTCGTAAATATTTCTACCATCAAAAATTGCTTTTTCTTTCATTAATCTTTCAACTACCTTATAATTAATCATTCTGAATTCATTCCATTCTGTAACCAGAATTAAAGCACTAGAATCTATTAAAGCTTCAAACTGGTCTTTTGAATATTCTATTATATCGCCTATTTTTCGATGAGTTTCTTCCATTGCCACAGGGTCATAAGCTTTTACTTTTGCACCTGCTCCAATTAATTTTTCGATTAAAACCAATGCAGGAGCTTCACGCATGTCGTCAGTATTTGGTTTGAATGATAATCCCCATAGAGTTATGATTTTACCTTTGATATCGCCACCAAAATGTTTCATTATTTTATCAAACATTACAGACTTTTGTCGGTCATTAACATCTTCAACCGATTGCAATATACTTAAATTAAATTTATATTCTTTAGCGGTTTTAATCAAAGCCTTAACGTCTTTAGGAAAACAAGATCCACCATAACCAACTCCAGCATATAGAAATTTATGTCCTATACGAGAATCGCTTCCAATACCTTTTCTGACCAAATTTACATCAGCACCAACAATTTCGCATAAATTAGCAAGTTCGTTCATAAAACTGATTCTTGTAGCTAACATAGAATTTGCTGCATATTTTGTTAATTCCGCTGATGGAACGTCCATAAATAAAATAGGATGACCGTTTAACAAAAAAGGTTTATACAATTTTTTCATCAAATTTTCGGCTTTTTCGGTTTCAATGCCAATTACAATTCTATCAGGTTTCATAAAATCGTCTATTGCATCACCTTCTTTCAAAAATTCGGGATTTGAGGCAACATCAAACTCAATATTAACTCCGCGTTTATCAAGTTCTTCCTGAATTGCGGCTTTTACTTTTTTTGCTGTTCCAATTGGTACCGTACTTTTTGTAACTATTACCATGTAATGGTCCATGTACTTGCCAACTTCTCTGGCTACAGCTATAACATACTGTAAATCAGCACTACCATCTTCGTCTGGTGGTGTTCCAACTGCACTGAAAACAACATCACAATCAACTAAAGTTTCCTTTAAATCGGTAGTAAAAAATAATCTTTCTTTTTTTACATTCCGTTCTATCATTTTTTCAAGACCGGGCTCATAAATTGGAACTATTCCATTATTTAATTTATTGATTTTTTCTTTATCAATATCAACACAATGAACTGTAATTCCTGTTTCTGCAAAACAAGTCCCTGTAACTAAACCTACATAACCGGTTCCAACTACTGAAATTTTCATAAAATATTATTATTTGAATTAATTTCTCGATTTTATTTTTTATAAATTTGAACAAAAATATACAATAAGAATTTAAAAAAAAATATTTTATTTGCAGAATTATTTTTGCAGCAAAACAAGAGAAATTTAAAATACAAATTCTAATTCTACTTTACGAAATTAAAATTAATTTGTAGAATATTGAATTTTAGTAGAATATACCTTTGCAATCTTCCACTAAAAACTTACCTAACTAAAACTATCAATGGTCGTTAAAAAGTTCTCACAAAAGTATTGAGTAGTTGGAAAATTGAAGAAGAATTTTTTTTTTATCATATTATCATTAATCCTTTTTTGAATGTACTAACCAAACTCAATTTTTTTTTTGATGCATTCAATCAAAAAAATGCAATATATGAAACATAGTTAGCTAATTAATGGTTAAAAATAAAAAAATAGATTTTCATACTGGAAGCAACTTGTAGATTTGAAATGAACAAGTTATAAATGTAAAGATGAAAAACAAAATACTTTATTTTTTTCATATATACAATTTTGAATTCTTCACTTTTTCAACAAGTTCGTTCTACGCAGACTTACAGTGTGTTATATAAAGTTAGAAATCCAACTCTTCATTAGCATTAGTTATTAATTTTTTACAGATTTTAGGATAATTACATTACAACTTTAGGAATATTTACTTTAGTCGATATTTATTTAATTTCTGATGTAGAAAAATAGTTCTTAAATTTTGTAGCAATGGACTGAGGAATTTAAATTTTTCTGAATATTTTTTATCAAAAAAGAAACATAATTATTTTTAAAAAATAACTTGAAAACACTTAAAAATACACAGTTTTTTCGATATATTAATAGTTAAAAATTGAGTAAAAAAAATAATTTTTTTAAAAAATAAATAATTATTTTCAAAATTCTGTTTGCAATACTAAAAAAAAATAATTAATTTTAAAGGAATTAATTATTTTGAAAATATGAAGTTTTACAGAATTTTATTAAAAGCAATCTTTACTTTGTTCTTGACATTTAACTTAACGCTATATGTTAATTCTCAAGATTTTGATGTACAATTTGAACATCTTTCGATTGAAGATGGATTATCTCAAAGTTCAGTTTTTGCGATTCTTCAAGACTACAAAGGTTTTATCTGGATTGGAACACACGATGGTTTAAACAGATATGATGGATATAATTTTTTGATTTTCAAGAATATTCAAACTGATAACTCATCAATTTCAGGGAATATTATCAAAGCCATTTTTGAAACTTCAGATTCTATTTTGCTTATTGGAACTTTTGGAAATGGTTTAAATATTTTTAATAGAAATCTCGAAACATTTACCCATTTTGTGAACGAACCCGAAAATCCGAATAGTCTTAGTAATAATGTAATAAGATGTATTACTGAAGATAAAAACGGTACAATTTGGATAGGAACTGAAGGCGGCGGACTTAATAAATTTGATATCAAGACAAAAACTTTTATTTCATTTCAAAATATTCCTGATAATGATAATAGCCTGTGTCAGAACGAAGTAAATGATATTGCAATAGATAAAAACGGAAATTTATGGCTTGCAACAAATGGAGGTCTTGATATGTTTGACCCTGTAAACCAAAAGTTTACACATTATAAAAATGAAGTAAATAATTCCAATAGCTTATCCGACAATTTTCTACCATGCGTAATTGAAGATAGCAAAGGAAAAATATGGATAGGAAGCCGAAATGGTATAAATCTTTACAATCCGGATAATAAGACATTTAAAAGATATACCTACAACCAAAATTTTTCTGGAGGCTTATGTAATAGTGTGGTTTTAAAGATAATGGAAGATTCACAAGGCTACATCTGGATTGGGACAAGTGATGGAATAAACATTTTCGACCCTAAAACAGAAACATTCTATACATATCAGCATGATAGTTTTAACGAAAAAAGTCTAAGTCATAATAACATTGCATCAATTTACAGCGATTTAGCCGGAATTATCTGGATAGGAACATGGGAGAGGGGCATTAATAAATTTGATGTAAAATCAAAAAAATTCAAACTTTACAGATATAGTTCTTCCCTTACCAACTCAATGCCAGACAAAACAATACGTTCAATTTTTTACGACGAAAACGATATTATTTGGTTAGGTTTTGTTGAAGGAGGTTTAGTTCGATTCGACAGAAAGCAAAATCTTTTTGACAAATACCTCAAAGTTCCATACAATGATAATACTCTGTATGACAATACTGTATCATCAATTATCCGAGATAAAGAAGGAAATCTTTGGATAGGTACCTGGAATGGAGGTGTGCATAAAGCCATTTTTTCTGCTGATAATACTAAAATTGTTAGTTTTGAACATTTTACTGCAGAAAATAGTGGTTTAATAAATAGTACAATTCAAAAAATATTTGAATCGTCAGACGGAAAATTATGGATTGGAACCGGCGGTGGACTAGATGTTTTTGACAAAATATCTAAAACTTTTACTCATGTTATTAATTTTCCTTACACCGAAAAAGGAAGTATCCAAGGTGCTATACAAGAAGATAAAAGCGGAAATATTTGGGTGGGCTCGTGGGGTGGTTTACATAAAGTTACAAAAAATATTGACGGAACATACACTAGTCAGTTATATGTCAATATTCCGGAAGATTCAACAAGTATAAATGATAATCGAATAATATCATTACTTATTGATAATGATGGCTTTATTTGGGCTGGAACTTTTGGTAGCGGTATAAATAAAATTGTACAGTTAAACAATAATTTAATATCATGTACACATTATAACGAGGATAAAGGTTTGGCAAACAATGTTGTATATGGAATTTATGAAGATAAAAATCATTGTTTGTGGATGAGTACAAATAAAGGAATTTCAAAATTAAATATTAATAAAGAGGAGTTTACAAATTACGACGAAAGTGATGGTCTGCAAAGCAACGAATTTTTTTGGGGTGCAGGTTTTCATGGAGTTAATGATGAAATATTTTTTGGAGGAATTAATGGTCTAAATGCTTTTTTTCCTGAAGATGTAAAAGATAATTCATATTTTCCACCAATTGTAATTACTGATTTTAAGATGTTTAATGCTTCAGTTAAAATTGGATATAATTCACGTCTGGCAAAAAGTATCACCGAAACTAATGAAATTATTTTAAATTATGATGACGAAGTTATATCTTTTGAATTTTCGGCTTTGCATTTTAGTGTTCCAGAAAATAACAAATATGCATACATTTTAGAAGGTTTTAATAAAGATTGGATAATAACCGATGCAAATAATCGAATTGCAACTTATACAAATCTAGACCCCGGAAAATATGTATTCAAAGTAAAAGGCTCAAATAGTGATGGAATCTGGAACGAAACCGGAATAGAAATATCAGTAATTGTAAAACCTCCTTTTTGGGCAACATGGTGGTTTAGAACTATTGCTGTTTTAACCGTTATAGGTTTGATTTATTGGTTTATAAAATTCAGGATAAATAGAATAAATCAACAGAAGGTTATTCTTGAGAAATTGGTAAAAGAAAGAACACACGAAATTAATATGAAAAATAAAGAGCTTGAACAACAGAAAGAAGAAATTTTAACTCAATCAGAAGAATTGTATAAATTCAACCTAAAGCTCGAAGAACAAAATAAGATGGTAAACTTTCAAAATGAACTTATAACCGGAAGTATAAGATATGCAAAAACTATACAGCAATCAATTTTACCTCCTCAGCAAGTTATTGATAATTATTTTGAAAATTTCCTGATTTATATGCCACGAAATATAGTATCCGGTGATTTTTATTGGTTTTATAAAGTTGAGCATGAGAATGGAAATGAGCTGTTATTTTTTGCTACTGTAGATTGTACAGGACATGGCGTTCCGGGAGCATTTATGTCGCTTATTAGTAGTCGATTACTAAATGAAATTGTAAAGGAAAACCATATATATCAGCCTTGTAAGATATTAGATGCGTTAGACAAAGAAATTAGGATTTCACTAAATCAGGATTCTACAGATAATACTGATGGATTGGATATTGCACTTTGCAGAATTGAAAAAAATAAATCTGAAAATATTATTCAAACAGATTATAATCTGACATTTTCGGGAGCCAAAATACCACTGTTTTATTATAAATTTAATGATAAATTATTAAATAAATATCCTAGTAGTAAGAAGCATATTGGTGGAGTTAAAGTAAGAAATAACGATTTTGTTTTCTCAGACTTTTCGATTAATGTTTCTAAAAATGATGTTATTTATCTTTGCAGTGATGGTTATATTGACCAAAATAATAAAGATAGAAAGCGATTTGGAACTCATCAATTATTAGAATTATTTAATAAATGTGCAGAATTTTCGATGGCACAGCAAAAAAATATTATTGAATCTGCACTTATGAAGTATCAGGAAAATCAGGAACAAAGAGATGATATAACTATATGGGGAATAAAGTTTTAAACTAATTTTAAGAACAAAAATTATAAAGACTGACTTTTTCTAAGACAGCCTTTATTTTTTATGATTGTACGTAAAATCAGCAACAAATGTCATTTTCGACAACTTTTTCACCGTTAGGTAATTCTTGCATTAATTGAAATTTTTTGGTAAATTAAATTATTCTGTACATTCAAAGAACAAATTACATTTATTAACATTAGTATTTCAATTTAAGCAAGTTCGCAAAGAGATGACATATTTTTCTATTTAAGATTCTTTTCTTTTTTGATTAAAACTGATAATCAATTAATTTTTAGGTATTCCCAAATACTGTGGTAAAATAAATAATTGTGATTAAACTATTTAACTCTTTTATGTCATGTTGAACTTTTTCTTAAGCGATAGCGAAAAATATACTTCCCACAAGTTCCCTTACGGGATGACAGTTAGTTTTTTTACTTACATTTTAAAGTTAAATTTGACAAAAAAATTAAATTAAAATAAGTAATGAGACAATTTAAAAATTAGATAATTTGAGAATATTTAATTCAAATTCAATAAATTACAAAATTTGAATATATAAATAAATTTGTCTGGTTACTCATCTTACCACAGTATTTGGGAATAGGAGGTTATTAAATTTAATTTTTTTCTTTAAAATATTAAAAATTTGTTTGTTTCAGAATTATTTTATAAAAAAATTGGTAACATAAAAAGTCGCGTCTTTTTTACAAAGTAAACTGACAAATTTTATATTTGTAATTTATTACATCTGAATTAAAAAAAAATCATATTTTCATATTTTCAAATTGTAACATCATTTATCTAACTAGGGTTAATAATATTTCATAAAAATAAAAAATATAAATAAAATGGAAAATGAATTGAATTCGAATATTTTGCTGGAATTAATTTCGTATAAAATGCCTTTTGGAAAATATGAGGGAAGACCTATTTGCGACTTACCCGAAAACTATATTTTGTGGTTCAGCCAAAAAGGATTTCCGCCGGGCAAACTTGGAATGTTGATGGCTAGTATGTACGAAATACAACTTAATGGCTTAGAATATTTACTTAAACCTTTGAAAAACAAATGATAATTTAAAATCATAGGATGTAAAGATGTCATAAAGAATCAAAATAAAAATTGAAAATTGAAAAAAAGTGAATAATTATTTTGAATATTGTTAATTAAACTTAATTTTATATATTTGAAATTATGAAAATAAAAACAATTAATTATAACCCAAAATGAAAAAAACAATATTTCTTTTAATTCTAATTATTGCCACGCAATTAGCATACACACAAAGTGTTGATGATTTAAAACTGCATAACCAATTTATTAAACAAGGTGATTCGTTGTACGAAGCAAAAGATTTTTACAAAGCCTACGAGCATTACCGTTCGGCAGAATATTTTGCCAGAACCAACGCCCAAAAAGCAAAAGCCGCAAAAGACCTTATGGATAAAGCTGTTGCAGCAATTTACAAAAAAATGGCTGAAAGCGATTCTATGGTTATTGAAGTTAATGCCGAAAAAGAAAAAGCAGAAAAAGCTCTTGCAAAGGCGGAAGAAATGCAAACTAAAGTTGAAACTGCAATGTTCGACATTGCTGTAAAAGAACGAAACAAAGAGTGGATGGGCTATTCTTTTAATTATTCTAATTATGGAATTCAAAATAATGAGATTCTTGAAAAAATTGATAGTTTGAATCTAAGTAGTTGTGCATTGCTTCGTTTACCCAAAGAAATTGCAGAATGTCCTAATTTGGTACACATTAATTTACTAGATAATCCGAATATTGATTGGAAAGATTGTTTTGAAAAACTTATATCCTTAAAAAATTTAAAAAGCGTTTATGTTTCTGTTTACGATTTAGATAGTATTTCTAAAGATTACTGGAATTTAATAACCGGAATTAGTATGACAAAAAAAGGATTAACCGAAATTCCAGAAAACATTATGGAGCAAACTCAACTAATTTATCTTGATTTAAGTGGTGATAGTGATGAAAAAAATAATTTAACAATATCACCGGATATATGTAAACTTATAAATTTACAATATTTGAAATTACTTTTTTGTCAAATAGATAGTTTGCCACTGGAATTATTTAATCTTATTAGTTTGAAAAGTTTAAGTTTAGGGATTAATGATTTAACCTCTGTGCCTAAAGAAATCGGAAATCTTACTAATTTAAATGTTCTGGATATGCCTCAAAATAAATTAACATCCTTACCTAAAGAAATTGGTAATCTAAATAATTTGTGGGGTCTAGGATTTTATGGGAATCAATTAACACAACTACCTGCTGAAATCGGAAATCTTAAAAATTTACAAAGAGTAAGGTTACAATATAACCAATTAGAGACACTTCCTAAAGAATTGGCAAACCTTTCAAACTTGTCAGATATCCTAATCACTGGCAATCCTATTACTTATTTGCCAGATGAATTGTTGGCAAAATTTGGAGTTGTTTTTATGGAAATGTGTGTTGGTGAAAAAAAATATGATTTAGCAAAAGAGACACGATTAAGAATTATGAAGCAAAAAGATTTTATCGATTTTGCAGATTTATCTTGGTATTGTACATTTGCATATGATTTTGAAGGAGCTATTTTGGCAGGCGAAAAATATATTAAAGATGGAGGAACAGAAGTTGGTTTTATTTCAAATTTAGGTTTAGGTTATTTATGGAATGGTGATTACGAAAAAGCGAAAGCTCTATATTTAAAATATAAAGATACTGTAAATGTTGATGGTCGTATTGGCAAAGAAGTATTTTTAAAAGATATTTCCGATGTTGAAGCCGCAGGAATAATTCCTAAAAACCAAGCCGATGTAGAAAATATTAAAAAATTACTGAATGAATAAAATGTTAAAAAACCTTGTTAGGTTTTGGAAAACCAAACAAGGTTTAAATTACCAAATTCTTTGAATATCAGTATAAAAATCAAATTTAGTATCAGCACTAATAATTGGAATTTTTTCTGTTAAAACTTGTGCAATTAGCATACGGTCAAATGGGTCGCGGTGGTGTAAGGGTAAAGTTTTAATAATTTTAATATTATCAAAACTTATTTGTAAAATATCAATTTTGGATTTTTCAAAATATTCATCTAATTCTACTTTAACAGATTTGTTTGTTTTGTTAAATGTCATGCTGTAAGCATC
>Ga0316608_1000420_pt1 | contig 20711 bp, 27 predicted proteins | sample MIS2016152B_MG_FD_207673 | JGI IMG/M metagenome (GOLD analysis project Ga0316608, IMG submission 207673) | Microbial mat bacterial communities from Middle Island sinkhole, Lake Huron, Michigan, United States - MIS.2016.152B | ecosystem: Environmental > Aquatic > Freshwater > Lake > Sediment...
TGTCATTTATCCAAGTAAAAACCACCTCAAATGCATTTATTATTGGTATAAAAATATTTTCATTTACCCAAGTAAACACTTTTTCAATAAATCCAATAAAAGGAATAAATACATTCTCATTTATCCAGTTAAAAACAGCCTCAAAAGAACTTATAATGGGTTTAAATACATTGTCATTTATCCAAGTAAAAACCACCTCAAATGCATTTATTATTGGTATAAAAATATTTTCATTTACCCAAGTAAACACTTTTTCAATAAATCCAATAAAAGGAATAAATACATTCTCATTTATCCAAGTAAATACTAACTCAAATGATTTAATAACTGGTTGAAAAATGTTTTCATTTATCCATGTAAATAAAGCAGTAAATGCTTCTATCACGGGCTTAAACACATTTTCATTTATCCATAAAAAAACCGCTTCAAAAGAACTTATAACTGGTTTAAATACATTTTCATTTATCCAAGTAAACACTAACTCAAATGCGTTTATTATTGGTACAAAAATATTTTCATTTACCCAAGTAAACACGTTTTTTACACCATCTGAAAATCCAGGAATAAAAGCATCTATTACTGAACCAACTAAAGAAATAATAGCATTTATTAAAGCTACAGCTATTTGAGGCATTTTTTCAATTAATGAGTTTATCAATTGAGGAAGATTTTTAATAATTCCAACAATAAGATTCGGTATCTGTGAGATAACAGCATCCATTATTTGAGGCATAGCCATAATTAAAGCCATTATAATATCTGGGAGGTTTGATATTATGGAGCTAATAATCTGTGGCATAGCAGTAACAAGAGCTTTAATGATATCAGGCAAGCCATTAACAAGTTCTTTTATAATAGATGGAATCTCTCTTAAGATAACATCTAAGATTTTTGGTACTTCCTTAATAAGTGCTGGAATAATCTTCATAAATCCATTTATAAGTGTTGGGATTTGTTTTACTATAGCAGATATTAAAGAAGGAATCTTTGGTATTATAGCTAAAAATGCTTTTACAAATCCATTCATAAGGACGGGAACAATTTTAGGAATTGCATCAATCACAGCATCCAACAATACAGGCAAAGATTTCTCAAGTGCATTAAACAATGTTGGTAAATTATGCACAATTGAAGAAATTATTTTTGGAGCATTTTTTGAAATAGCATTTATAAATATATCAACATTTTCAACCAGTTTATTAATTTGTGAAACAAAAGAATTTGCTACTTTGTCAGAAGATGTATTAATTATATTAGTTAAATTACTTAAAGAATTATTTAATGATGTGGGTAGATTTATAACACTTTCTAGAACTCCACTAACACTATCAAAAATGGCACCACCAGCAATGGACATTCCAGCATTAAATGTATCAATTGAAGCGGTTAAAAGCGTATTAAATCCACTAACAGCCATTTCAAGTCCTTTTAATGTTTGTAAACCAATGCTATTCGCAAATTTACCAAAATCTGGATTTTTAAGTGATTCTTTAATTGAATTTAATACGTTACTGCTAATGCCACTAAAAAGAGACCCAACCGAAGAAAACAGCGTATTAATTTCAGAGGGTAAACCACTAAAAACAGAAGAGAAAATACCTTTACCAGAATTAGCAATATCTTCAAAATGTCCTTTGATAATAATTTCTTGCATTTTTAAAGCATTTTCTTCATCTTTTAATTCTTGTTCTATTTGTTTTTTTCTTTCATCTATTTGCTTTTTAGCATATTCCCCTTGTTCATTTACTGATTTTTTATAAGATGATAAGGCAACTTTATCAATATTTTCAACTTGTTTAATATAATCATCCTGTGATTTTGTCATTTCATCAATAGCGTTTGATTGTGTTTTAAATATTTCTAAAATCTCTTTTTCACTTTCAGTTAAAGCCTTTGTTGCATTCGCATTTTCATTTTTTTTATTTTTATTTTTATCAAGTGATGAACTGTTTTGCTCAATAGCACCAGTTTGTATCTCTTTTTCATTTGTTAATGCCATTGTATCTTTTTGAAGGTTTAAAGTTTCTTGTGAAACTTCTTTAAGTCCTTCTTTTGTTGCCTCTTGTTTTTCTGCAAGGTTAACTTGAGCCATTCCCTCTTGCATTAAAGAATCTGATAAAGCTTTTACCTTATTTTTTAAGTCTTCTTTTTTATTTCCATATTCGTTAGATGTAAGAGCATTTTTTATGGTCTCTTTACCATTCTCAATCATAGCATCAGAAGAATCTTCTATTGACTGCACAAATCCCTTTATTGAATTTCTAGCATTTTCAATTGATAAAGCCATATCTTTATCAAAAACACCCACAACTTTTTGAATACCTCCTAAAAAAGCATCAAAAGAAGATAAGACGTTTTGCGATATATAAGAAACAAGTTTTCCAAAATATCCAATTGCTATTTGAATACCACCACCAAGAATATCTAATCCTCTTTGTGCATTTACAAAACCATCAATTAACATATCAATGGCAGGTGATACAAAATCTAAAACAAATGCAGCAAATTGTTTTATATACCCATTACATAAATCTTGATTTCTTGTATAGTAAACAATACCAGCAACTAAAGCACCAATAGCAACCACCACCGCAGTTATGGGAGCAGTTAAAACAGCCATAATTGTTGAAAACGCCGTTGTGGCAATGGTAGCAACATTTGTTGCAACTGTATATATCCCTAATGCTATTGATGAGGCATTCATTGCCACAGTATAAACACCAAAAACAGTGGCACCAGTGGCTAAAAAAGTACCTAATGCAATAAGTTCTTCTTTATAAGAAGAATAAATTTCTTTTAAAGATTTAACAACCTCACCTGAAGATTTAAATAAATCATTTAAAGTAAGCAAAGCACTTGATAAAATAGGTAATATTGCAACACCTATCTCAGTAAAAACCGCTGAAAAATTAGCTTTTAATAAATTTAATTGAAATTCTGCCCCATCAGAAATTTTCTTAAATGCTTCTTCTGTAGTTTTACCAACATTATTTGAAGCCTCTCCCATTTCTCGCATGTTTTTTTCAAATGTTTTCGCTTGCTCACCCGTTAAACTTAAAACAGCTGAACCAGCCTCAACAGACCCAAAAAGCTTTTGAAGTGAACTAGCACTACCATCTGTCGTTCCTTTTATTTTTGTAAGCACTCCAATAAGACCATCTTGCTTTAATGCTAAATCGATTGATTCAATACCAGCCTGCTTAAAAGCATTTGAAAGGTCTTCAGTTGGTTTTACAAGGTTTGCCATAAGTGCTTTAAGCTGTGTTGTAGCAACGTTTGTTGAGATACCAGCGGTCGTTAACGCACTCATTGAAGCAACCGTTTCATCAATAGAAATTCCTAAGGCGTTGGCAGTAGATGAAACAAGACCAATGCTTCCTGATAATTCCCCAACCGTTGTTTTACCGTTCTTCATACCAATAAACAATAAGTCAGATATTCTTGTAGAATCACTTGCAGATAAACCAAATCCAGCTATTGCATTTGTCAAACCGTCAACGGAAGTTTGAACATCAGTAACACCACCAATAGCAAGCTTATTGGCTGCAATCATTAGTTCTGTAGCGTCTGAAGCACTTACAGCACCTGAAGATATTGCTTGATAATATGCTTTTGTCGTTGTGATAACATCAGCACCAAATTGTTTTTGAAAACTAAGCACTTCTTGAGTAAGTTTATTTTGACTTTCAGCTGTGGAATTATATAAAGTCGAAACTTCATTTAATGCAGATTCGAATTTTAGCGCGCTACCAATAGTTGCATCAAATACCCCTTGCATAGCTTGCATTGCTTTTTTAGCCAGTTCAAGACCTTGATTAAAACCTATAAGCATATTGCTAAGCATAGTTCGGCTTCGCTCTGCTTGAGTACTTACTCCACTTAAAGCATTTGTAAGATTTCTAGTGCCCGTTTCTGCACCGCTTGAATCCATCCGTATTCTAATATCTAAATCAGCCATATAATGTACCTCCTTTTTTTATTTTAACTTATTTTGTCTTCTTTTGCTTCTTGTTTTCTTCAATTTCTTTTTGTTGAAAAAAATCTTGTAAAACATCTTTAATTTCATACCATTTTGACGGTTGCTCCAAAGAACCACCATTAAAAGGCATAATTCCATTTTTATATGATGAATAAGCTTCAAGAAATCCACCTATATTCATATCTAAAAAATTACATGGACAAGTATAAAATTCAAATTCTTTTATGGTTAAAATCTTTTTGTTTAATATTTCTCCATAACAACCCTGGCTTTTTAAAACATTTTTTGCTGTTATGGGTTCCATTTTTGTTTTTAAAATCATATCCTCATATTTTTTATGACAATTTAATTTATCCATATAATATAAGGATGAAAGAATTTGAAGTTTTTCATATGTATTTAAAAATAAAACATTACAAGCCTTTGTGACGAGTAATGTTAAAAAAGGGAAATCATAAATAGAATAAAAATTATCTTCTATTATGTTTTTTTTAGTAAAGTAACACCTTCAATCGGTAAACCAGTTTGAGGATTTATGATTGAATTTGTTGGTATTCTTTGAAGGAGCGAACCTGCCACAGTAACAACCGTTTCGATATTACCCAAGTTCATTAAATCATCTAAACAAGAATCTGAAGCTTGCCCATTTTCTAAGGTTATTTCATAATTTGAACCATCAGAAAGTGTAATACCTTGGACCTTTTTTAAACACACTTTTAAGAGTTTCTTAGAAAACTCTAATGCTTGTATAGGGCTGTTTTGAATGTTTTGAGCACCTTCAAAAAGCATTTGTTTTTGTTGCATTGTTAAAGGGGAAAAAGAGAAAATCATATCCTCAATTTGAACATCAATTAAATCATTAGCTCTAAATAAAATCGCCATAATGTCGCTCCTTCTTAAAAAATTAAACCGATGCTACAATAACATCAGTTGCATAAGTATCACTATAACCAGCACTAAACTCAATAGCAATTGTTGCGATACCATCAGCATCAGCTATCGGCTTCGCTGTGATAATGCATTTTGGTATGAAAAACGCTACTAAATCTTTAATCTCTCCAGCTACACCCGTTGGAATGCCAGCGAAACCAAACAAAGAAAATTCTGCATTTGTATTGAATTTAGAATAATACTCTACAGACGTTGTTTCTTGATATGTTGTTAACGAACCAGTTACAGCTCGTTCGGTTACCCGTGTAGATATAATTCCATTTTCACTACATGTACTTGTAATTCTTCCAACTGTATTCTCTACAGAAAATCCAAGTTCAGTCACTGGAATGGCCACGCCGTCCAAATAAATACATGCGCCTAAAGCAATTGGAGGAGTTGCTGTATCATATGAAGCAGTTAAACCAGAAGGTAACAATGTTTCTTCATATGTAATACCATTCAACGCGAAATTAATTGTAGGAATTTGACCTACAGAAAAATTTTCCAATGCCATAGAAGCCACTAAATGTCCAGCACTTTGTATTTTTAATGCATCATCCAAATATGATGTAACTGTTAAATAAGGATGTCCACTATTAGAACCCTTGTAAACAGTGGCTTTTTCAATAACTACCGCATCAGAAAAAGCCGATGTTCCAGCTCTAACAAGCGTTATTGTTGCATTTCCTAATGTGGTATCAATAGCTGAAATAGGTGAAATGTGGTATTCACCTGCTTCTTTTACAAGTACAATATCACCAACAGCAAATTTAGAAATGTCCGCATCTTCTATTTCTAGTATTGACGCAGTATTTCCAGTTTTTGTTGTGGTTGTGGTTGCAATTGTTTTTACATAACCTAAAGCCGATTTATAAAGAAGACTTGCTTCTGTTTGGCTTCCTGCTGTTCCATGTGCTTTCCATTCAATTCCAATTGAACCCGTTGCTGTTTTAATTCCTGTTCTTGGAATTTGTTTTGAGATTGAAGATGTTAGAACCGTACGTTCTACAAGCTCTTTTTCACCATTCAATTCAAAACCATCACTTAAAATAGCGACAGCTTGAGAACCAAGAGTTGGTGCTACTGCTACCCCTTGTGTAGTTTCTTCTGTTAAATAAACAACTCTAGATTTTGTTGTTGCAAATGTCATAATAATTCCCCTTCTTATAAAATATCACGATACAATAAAGATACTGTACCATAAATAAAAATTGTTTTTGAATCTTCATCAAACAATGGTTTTTCTGTTCTTGCAAGTTTACAAGAAATAATTTTATTAGAAAGACCATACCTTGTTTGAATAAATTCTTTATAAATATCTTTCCACATCTCCATTAATTCAATAACCTTGTCTTGTTTTTTAAAATCATTTGAAGATTCATGAACATACTTATCACATAAAACAATATTAAAATCTTGATTATATGTGATAGCATTTGTGGTTCCAGATATTTCCTTAATTCCAAGTGGAGTTACGCAAAATCTTTTTTCATACTTTGAATTATGATTTTTCGCAATATCCCAAGCATAACTAAGTTCTGTGTAGTTACTTACTCTTATTATAATTTCTTCAAGTGTTTGAATTATATCAGAAATCATCTAATTAATCTCCCACATTGAATTTGATATTTTTGGTTATCAGTAATGCCAGTTTGATTTTTGTCAATAGACAAAGAATAAACTTTAAATGCATCATCATATTTTTTAAAAAATGATTTTGCTAATCTATAATATTTGTCATCATGGTTATCAGATACCATCTCAAAGATATTAGAAAGAGTTAAGAAAGTAGAGGCTTCTCTTATTTCTTGTACATCAAGTAAATCAAAAACAGTTAATCTACCCTTAAAATTTGTCTCAATACCTAATCTAATAAGCCTAGATACAAGTTCATTTCTTGCATTTTCAATTGCCACATGAAAGCTTTCTTTACCTAATAAAAAATCTTCATTTTCTATTTGAGGATACTTAGAAGATAAATCATAAATGCTATTTAAAAGCATGTTAATGGCACAAAATGAAATGTTACTTATATTTGTAGTGGATATTTTAACCCAATATAAAGAAATTCCATTTACTAAAAAATTATTTACTCCAATATCTTCCCATTGAATAAAACCAGATTTAGAAAAACCATAAGTCTCATCAAAAACTTTTAATTCATTTAAACCACTTTTTGTTGAATGATAAAACACTAAATTCATTTTATCTTCTGAAGGTGTTTTAAGATGAACATAAAAATTCTTAATTGGCTTTTTAAATCCAATATAAATATCAATTGAAGAATTAAATTCTAAAGAGTAAATATTTTCTTCTTTGAACTGATTTAAATAAAGAGATTTATCTTCATAAACATCTAAAAGATTGTCATGAAAAAGAATTGTGAGTTTTTCTTTTAAATCAAGCATAAAACTCCTTCAAAAGTGGTTTCCTAAAGAAGAAACCACAAGCGACATGCAGAATTAAGCACCTGTAGCATTTACAAGCACGGCTCTTTTGCCAGCATCTAACATTTTAAGACCATATACAGTTTCAAGAAGATATTCTTTGGAGCTATTTTGTAGCTTTCTGTCAGATTCCCATGTCATACCAACTTGACGTGCAAATGCACAATGCGTGCGGTGATAAAAGAGAACTTCATCAGCTGTAACAGCATTTGACATAAGAACTCTAAAACCAAAGATAGTTCCAATTTCACCAGTCATAAGAATGGTATTAGAACCGTATTTCTCTGCACTTCTAAAGTTATCAAGATTTAGTAAATCTTCTTCTTGCTCTGGATTAATAAGCATGAAACGTTCTGTCATTGGTACTTTTGCAATATTAAGAAGCTTTCTTGCATTTGTAATATCTTCTAAAGATAGTGTCGTACCTGATTTAAAAGCAACACGATGGTCTGGAGTTGCTGCAGATACTGCTTTCATGGCAGTATAAAGCTCTTGTTCCAATTTGAATGTTAAATCTTCAGTAGCGCGCTCTAGAATTGCTGCTTCTTGGTCAACAACGGATTGAATGTTTGCTATGTTTTCTAACTCAACATAAACACCTTTATGTAAATTCAATAGCAAGTCATCAGTTACCCATGTCAAAGTTTGACCCGTGTATGGTGTATTTGCTGCTTTTGTTTCTGCACCAACACTTAAAGCACCAGCACGACCAATCTCAACTTGCTTAGCACCAACAACAACATCAGAAGTTCTATCCAATACAGTCGGTAGAATAACAGCGTTATTCTTGAGATACATTTGAACATATTGCGAAACAACATCAATAGCTACTGCACTGGTTTCTGTTACGGTTATGTTTGCCATAATTATTTCCCCTTCATGGTTTTTTTATACAGCTCTAAAAGCTGTGCAGGAGACATGTTTTTAATATCCTGCAAATTCACATTAACATCATTTGCCTTATTTTGTGGCAAAGATGCACTCTTGTTTTCTTTCTTTCCTTGAGCACCACTCTCAGAATTTTTGGTTTCTTTTTGAGGCAACAATTCAGGATTCTCCTCTTTGAATGTTCGTATTGCATTTTCAAGAGTAATTTTATCAACTTCCCCTTTTTCATCAATAGAAATTTCATCAAAGTCAACAAAAGCAAGATACTTTGATTTAACCTCAACGCCAAGAGCATCTTTAAAAGCACGTTCTTTTATTGTGTTAGTATGTTTTTTCTCTAAAAAAACAATCTTTTCACGTTCTTTTTTAATTTCAGCTTCTTTACGTTCTGCTATCTCTTTCCACTTTTGTTGTTCTTTGAGTTTAATCTCTTCCTCAACTTTGAGTTTTTCTTCGTATTCCTTTTGCTTTTCTTCAAGCTCTTTCATACGATTTTGGTTCTCTTTAAGTTGCTTAAGAGTTCTTTGATACGTTTCATAAGAAACTTTATCCTTTTCATTCTCCAAAGATTTATTTTCTTGTCCTTCGTTGTCTTTAATGTCGCTCATAAAAAACCTCCTAAAATAAACACGAGCCACTAGCTCTTTTTTAACTGCACTACAGTTCCCTATATTTAATTTAATCATATTAAAAAAGCGTATGCAAGTTATCTGTTAAAATTTTCTAATAAATATCTATCAAAAGCCTCTTCTAAGAGCAATTTCACCCGTTTAATATCTAAATCACTTAAAAAGAAAAAAGGTCTTGGTGGTCTATTATTTGCACCATCGTGTGCCCATTGTGCTTTGTTTTGTGCAAATTCATTGTTAAATTTAAGAATAATGTTATTGTGTCCTATTTCATATACAATTGATGAAAGCATTTGACCAGTTAATGTCAAATGACTCATACTTGTTCTTGCTAATGAAAACATGCTTCCTTTATTTTTGCTTCTCCATAAGATATAAGAGGGAGATAATGGTGCAAGTGTGGCTTTTGAAGAGCCTTGCGAAGAAACACCATATCCTAAACGAGTTCTATTATGGATAGAAGATTTCATTTCTTCACCTATTTGAGAAAGAGTATCATTATTAATAACATCCTCTATCATACCTTCAAATCTATTTATAAATAAATCAATTTCCATAAATATATCCCCTTCTAAAATGAAAAATCAATTGATGAATATCTTCTCATGAAGAAGTTGTATCCGCTTTTATCCTTTATTTGCCATGAATTTGGTAGCCACATCACGGGTGTTGCAGGGTCCGCCTGCTGTAATACTGTTAAACTTACCTGATTTGAATTTAAGAAATAATTGGTACAGTTCCAAAACTCTTCATAAGATAAGCCTGTTTTTTTATAGAATGGCACTATATCAATTCCAAAGAATGAACCTTTTGACATTATTTTACCAATCTCTTTGTATTTTTGAATGTTTTCTTTAGATGGTTCTTTATAAGTATAATTAAAATAAGAATCTTCAGGAACAAATACTTTCAGTTCTGTACCTGGCAAAAAATCTTTTGGTTGCTCTTTTATTTCTTTTTTTGGTTCTTCTTTTTTTACTTCTTTCTTTTGTTTTTCAATTTCTTCTTGCTCTTTTTGTACCCTTTCAAACCATTCATCCAAACCATCTTTCTTTCTCTTTTTTGGTTCTTTAGGTTTTTTAGGTTCTTCTTTTATTCCTATAAGTTCCCGTTCTTTTTTAACCACCCATTTCTCAAACGATGATGCCTTTTTTGGAGTGGGGAAGGTGCTTAAAATATTTTCAACATCTTCTTTAGGCAATCCTAAAAAATCGCGAACTGGTAAAGACCCATTTTTACCTCCTCCTTTTATATGACCATGTGCCTTAGCGGCTTGTTCCATAGAATCAAAGCCTATTATTAAAGCACCATCATTATTCTCTATTAAAGATAAATCAGAAAGCATCTCACCTGTCATTCTTAGTGTTACTTGAGAAGATTTATTTGTTATTTTAAAAGCCCATGAATTAATATATGCAGTTTTATAAGGTACGAATGGAATATTGTTTTTATCTATTCCATTCATTGTTCTTTGTGTTATTTTTACAATTATAGCTCTTGCTATTCTTTCACGCGTTGTTTGTGGGTATCCCATCGGTATTGGAATTAATATTGTTGTCTCTTTCCTGTAATCTTTCACTTTCAATCTCCTCAAGAAGAAGGTCAATTTCTTCATCTGCTAAATCAGGATAAAGCTCTTTTATTGCCATTTTCCTAGTCATAAAGCTATTATATAATTTTGTGATAATATTTTCTAGTTTTTCTTTTGATGTTTCAATAACAGCATCTTTTCTGTAAAAAATAATTGAAGGAAGGAAATCTTCCTCTAAGATAATGTTTTCTTTATTTTGAATAAGGTTTGAATTATACATTTTTCTAACCAAATTCCAAAGATTATCTTCCGCTGATTTAAATAATTCAGTATCCTGTTCAATTATATCATTAACATCTGCGTTATCAATAGCTTTTGAAATACCTGATAAAGTATCACCAGAATATGACTGCTTTAAAGAGTTTGTCTTTATATTCTTTGTATCTAACCATAAAGTAAATTCATGATTTATTGTTGCAATCATCTTTTCAGAGTCAACACTTGGATTTATTGTGCCAATTAAGGGCTTATCTCCTTCTAATCCATTTGAAGTAAATGACCAAAAAGAGTTCGGTGTCATAGATAAATTCTTAGCATCAACGTTTACACCATAAACAATAGAATGTGATTGAAATCTTAATGCAAAGTTTAAATCAGTCATCATAAGGGGCAAAAGTAAAGTCATGTGTAGAGTGTCTTCATCTTCATATGGCTTTAACAAGAATTTATTTTTATTAATATAAACAAAAGGAATTTCACCAATCATGTGTTCGCCTGAAGAATGAATTTCACCATTAGAGTTGCATTCTATCCATGATTCATTATCATAAACAATGTACCTAATATAAACCACATCTTCATTATTATTATTTTTAATAATATCTTCACCAATAAACTTAATAAAATGTGTTATATGTGTTGTGTCATTTTTATAATTCGTATACGGTAAGAATTGATGTGCTGGAATAACACTAATTTCATTTTTCCCATTTATAAATGTTGGCTCAATAGCAACGCAAGAAGAAACATTAAACAGTTCATTAGCTAACTTCATTTGGTGTGTGATTTTTAAATTAACCTCCATTTCATCAAAAATATCTTGATAAAAAGGTTTTTCTGAAAATAGAAGTTTTCTTGCTACCTTTGCATTATATACTTTAGATAGTTTGCCAACAACTTTCTTTAGAATGTTTATGGTACAAAGCCTTGCCCTTATTTCTTCTTTTGTGGCATCACTTTTTGTCTCTGCTTCAATGGCTTGAACGAGATATTTTGTTAACCTATCGTTATAAATATCAAATAAGATTTTATTTATCTTTAGATAATTAAGATTATTATTAATATAGGCAGTAATATTACTTAACTCGTTTTTTATTGACTCTATTGACATTTTTTGTCTCCTTTTCTTTTTTATAAACACAAGAAGTAGTCTCAAAATGAACTATTCTTTTAAACTTACCAGAATAATGAGATAACACCTGATGAGGATGTTTTGTTTCACCCTCTTTAATGTCACCATCTTCAAAAATAACCTTATAAACAAACATAAAACTCCCTTATAAGTATAATGTTTCGGATTGTTTGTTTGATTTTAGTGGGAAATAATACCAACATAAATAGCCAAGAGCATCACTTATATGTGATAAACTTTCATCTTTATTATTTTTTAATAATTTTTCTAAATCCTTTATTAAATATTTACATCTTGGATGTATTATAAGTCTTTGTTTTTCAAGTAGATTATTTACATTGTTTTTTCTATCACCAACACTCGGATTTCTGAAACGAGCCACATTTAAACCAACCTCTCTTAGAAGTTCATGGTCCGTTCTTAAAGAAGAAGTTCTTCTTGAATCTCCAGTGCTATCTGCTATTATGATAACTTTATGATAATAAGGTATTCTTTCTTTTATTTCTTCTCTTAAAAGATATGTATTAGAATTTCCTAGATAAATCTCATCTTGAACATATATCTTATTTCCTTCAACAAAAGCCATAACACCAGCCATAGGATTAACGTTAAAATCTTGCCCAATAGCACCAATAAGTTTATCCTCAAAATGAACAACATTTACATTTCTATTAAACATGTAGTAATCCATAGAGGCATTTGATTCAAAGAATTGTCCATGTAGTTCTTGTTTTTGTAGTTCACTATCATAAGACTCTTCTAGCATTTTAATGTAAGAATCAGGTAGATATTTATTTTCATACGTTGATGCAAAGATTATTCTTCTATTGTTTTTTGCATTTTCAATAAAATATTTATAAAAGAAATTTAAGCCATTAGGAGTTGCCGCTGTTCTTAAACGTAAAGAACCTTTTTTGTGTCTTAAACGTCCTAAAAATGTTTTAAAAGATGACTCATCCCAATAAGATAATTCTTCAATATACATAGAACCATATTCAACAGACCTTACTCTATCAGCCACTTCTTGACTTCTTAGATGTATTAATGTTTCTTGCCTATTTTTTAGTTTTATATACATATCACTTTTATTTAAAGTATATCTAACTTTACACATATCAAGAAAATGTTCAATGTATGGTACTGTTACATCTTTTAACTGTCTATTGGATAATGCACCTGCACAATGTATTGTTTCAGGATATTTTAAAATTTCATTAAAAATAAAAGAAGCATTTAAAACAAAAGACTTTCCACCACCAATGCCAGAAGTAAGTGCCACTTGCTGTTCTGTAGATGTAAAAAAATCATACTGCTTTTGATTTAACTTTAAATCAATTTCCATTTTCTACACCAATATTAACAATAACTTGTTCATTTATATCTTGAGAGTATTCAGAAGAAGACATTTCAATATATTTAACTTTATCATAAATAGATTTAGACTCTTCTTTTGAATACCCGCATATCTCACAAGAACGAGAGAAAGAAAAACCTGCATGCATTAATCTTTCAACATTTTTTAAGTTTTTTTTCCTATGTTCTTTTAAGATATACATGATTATTTTTTGGCTTTCTTTTTTGCTTTTTTCTCTTCTTGAGCGACGAATTTAACACCCTTTGAAGCTTTGAATTTTAAAATCTTACCTTCTCTTGTTTCTTTGCCCAAAGCGGTTGGCAGAGTGCAAGGTCTTTTCTTTGTTTTTCGGTACTCAAAAATCCCAAGTTCTGGAATTCTGATATTATCCTCAAGTTTTAGAAGCTCAAGTATTTTAGACATAAAACCATCATAAACTTTTCTTGCTAAACAAAAAGAAGTTTTTACATTGTTTTCCTCTAAAGAAACATTTAGCATCTCAATCAAATCATTTTTTCTGTTTCGTAGCATTTTTTTTCTCCTTATGAAATGTACGTTATAAATGAATGATATAAAATCTAGTAGTTAAATGTCAATAAAAAATGTGCATCTTTAAAAAAGGATAATGAAAATCAGGAATAATGATGCACAAAATAAGAATAATCCATAAAAATAAAAAAATCAATTCATAAAATAACAAATAAGACGGACACACCTTTTATGTTTTAAACAAACACCATGTCCTAAATAAGTTCTCTTCTTTTTTCTCTCAGTCTTAAAACCTCTTCATAATCCATCAGCATTTTTGCTGCATTTGTAGCTGATTTTGAAGAGGATGAGCATGCTACCCGATGTAAATTTCTCATAATAGAAGAAAGAGCCATATACCTGTAAGATTTTATAAAACGATACATTTTTGCTGTATTACTCTCAGGAAACCAGTTTGAATCATTCTTTATTAGATGGTACTCAAGTTCTTTATTAATGGAACAAAATGCAACCTCAACGCAAACACCATTAAGAACCTGCTCACATATAGCGAGTAAATCACTATAAGAAATGGACTCTATTTTAAAATCAAGCTCATTTTCTTTAGGAAAATCAAAAGAATATTTTTTGTACTTATTTATGTTTGTCATTTATTTTGCTCATATTGTTAGAAAACAGTTCAATAAAATCATTTAAAAAATCAATTAGCAAATCATTATTAATTTTTGTTATTTTGCTAATCTCGTCAAGATAAGGGATAAACTCATTTTTTGTTATTTCAAGAATTTTTAAAACATTCTTTTTTTCAATATGATTTTTAGCTTTTATAGATAAATCAAGCAATTCTTTCTTTTCTCTTATTGTTTGAATATCATTCATGTGCATATCCCCTTAATTAATCATATCAACTAAATGACTCGATAACAACAATTGTATTAGAGCAAGCGTCTTTTATTCCACGATGTGAAACACAAGTATGTTTAGCTTTAATCTCTATTTCAAGATATTCAGGTTTTAAATGTTCTTTTAAAAAATCATGTATCTCTTGTGCCATTTTTTCTTGAATTGTTGGTTTACTTGCAAAGTACTGCACAATACGATTAAACTTTGATAATCCTAGTGTAGTTCCATTGCTTTTAAGAGTTATTTTGCAAGTACCAAAAAAAGGCATTAAATGATGTTCACATGTAGAATTAAAGGAAATATCTTCTACTATGATAGTCATACCTTTTTTAGCAGGAAAGAATGCTAATTTTGGCGGTGGTTCTATAAGACCCCTCCATAACTCCATAAGAGCCTTAGAAACACGTTTAGGAGTGTTTGCTAGCACTTCTTCCTCTTTAATATCAAAAGCTTTTAAAAGCTCTAAAACAATATCTTTAATTTCTCTTTTTTCTTGCATAAAATCTCCTTAGTTCATGCCATACAAGATATGTAATCTTGGTGATACCATGATATTATAAGTAGCACAAAAGTTAACACATTCCTGAAGATTTAAGAAATGTGAACCTTTTGTGAGTGGTTGAATACATATTCTATTCTTATTTTTTTTATAAAAATAACTAAAAATAAAGTCAAAATCTTCCGACCCAAAAACAAGCTTAAGGTAAGAATTTTCATTAGCCTTTAAAAGTTTTTCACAATTAAAGACATCTTCCTTATTTTTTGGTGAGATTGCCCATGTAACATTTTTTGCGATAAAGTCTTCATAAAGAGATCCATTTGTTTCTCCAAAAAACTTCTTATCCTTCATGTTTTTTATTAAAGTCTTTATTGTTTGATGGAACAAAAATGGCTCACCACCCGTGAACAAAATTCTTTGTTGACTTAATAAATTCGCATCATAATGATGTAAAGCGCATGAAAAATTTGTGTCACAAAAAGAGCATGCTTTATTGCATTTATTAAATCTTATGAAAGTCATTGGAAAACCAACTTGAAATCCTTCTCCCTGGATAGAATTAAAAACTTCATTTAATTCTTCTTTTTTTAGTAGATGTAAAAAATCACTCATAATACGTTGCTCCTGTAGCTTGTGTTTCTTTAACCTCTACTTTTGAAATAAATCCTTTAAAGATTTCTTCAGCCCTTTCATAAAGATATTTAGCAAGATATTCACTTGTGGTGTGTTCAAGTAACAAATGTTTTGTATTTAGTTTTTGAGCCACTTCAATAAGCTCTTTATCCTCAAAAGAAATAAGCAAAGAATGGTCAAATTCTTTGTCTATAATCTCTTTTAAAGGCTTTAAATTATAATAATCAACAACAACATTTAAATCATTTAAGACTTTGTCTTTTAAATAAAATGTAACTTCATAAGTATGACCATGTAAATTCTTGCACTTACCAAAGTGTCCAAAAATTCTATGTCCAGCATCAAATTTAAAAGTCTTATAAATTTCAAACATATCTCACACCTCGTATTCTGTTAAATCAAATCCTTGAAGAGCTTCTTTTCTTTTGTGGCAAGTTCTGCAAGTACCACAATGCTTTTCTCCATCTTTATAACAAGACCATGTTAATTCGATAGGTGCTTTTATTTTCAAAGAATTATTCAATAAAGCAATGTCTCTTTTATTAATATCAAAAAAAGGCACTTCTAAGATAACCTTATTATCAGTTCCCTTTAAAATAGCTTCTTTCATTGATAAAATAAAATCTTCCCTACAATCTGGATAAATAGTGTCGTAACTGGAATGTGCACCATAAAGAAGTTTTCCTTCATTAAGAACAGCACAAGCAATGGATAACATAATACCATTTCTAAAAGGGACAATTGTTTTTTCCATAGATTTATCTTCATAATGTCCATCGGGAATATCTTTACTTGTTTTTAAAAGGTCACTTTCAATTCCATAATCTTTAAATGGAATATTTATAAAATGTGTATTAATTTTTGATAAAGGGAAATCCTTCATAACTTTATCAATTAATATTATAGCATGTTCACGTTCCTTTTTATTATGAACAGAACCATAATTAAATAGAAAAAGTTTTACTTCTTCTGATGGATTCTTATTTAAAACGTCATACAATAAAACAGAAGAATCCATACCACCACTAAATAAAATACCAATCATTTTAAATCTCCTTCTAAAAGATTGTGTTTTTTTGCGAACATATACATACTTAAAAGACAATCTATTTCATCATGTTGTGTTGCAAAATAGAATTTATGATTTTTATCAAAATAACTAAATGCCTTTAAAAAGTCTAACACTTGCAACCTTGGAAGAATTGCCTTTTTTACAGTAACGAAATCATGAGAAGAAGCTTCTTTACATGATACAGTTCCTAGACAACCATTATTTAAAAATGTATTATTAACAAAAGAATATCTTTCTTTTAAAACATTTAAGTTTTTTTGATTGCTAATTGCTAAGGACTCAAATTTCTTTCTTTTCTTGTTAAAATAAGCAAATCTTCCAAATCTTTGTAAGCTATTAAAGCTGCTTGAATCGGCTGAAAAGGGAAGAGTTTGTTTATCTAACTTCACAAAAGCTAATCCATGAAATTTTTTATGTGGATATTTTTTTATCATATACTTAATAAACTCATAATCATTTCTTACACCACCAAGACAAAAATAATTATAAGGTAAACATATCATTTTTTCTATAATCTCTAATGAAGATGCCCTTTGTATAACAGGTAAAAGAATTCCATTGTTTAAATGACATTTTTCCATCATATAAATCATATTATCATAAGTTTTTTGACCATTTCCTATAACATCTAAATGAATAGCATAAAAAGGAAATCCAAGAGAGTCCACATATTCAAGATACTTTATATATTCATTAATATCTATAGTTATACCTAAAGAATTGGCTGAAAAAGCACCAGAGTCTATAATAAAGTTTAAGTCATTTTTATACATATAATTCAAGAACTTATCATACAAAGATTTTTGGTCCTTTGTGTTCTTTAAATAATGATAAGACATAAGAATGTTTAAACTCATTTGAATTTAACCTCAAAAGGAAGTTTTTTTAATACATCAATCACCTGCTGTTTTGTACCAAAGGGAGCAAAAACTTGAAGTTTGTCAATAGGATCTTTATCTTCTTCAGGTTCTTCAGGTTCATTATCACTTTCATCTTCTATTGGAGTTATCTCAATATCTTTAAGAACCTCATCTAAGTTTAAGTTAAAGATAAACTCGTCACCGAGTTCTTGTTGTATCTCATTAAGAAGTTCATTTAAGTGTTCATTAAAAACCCCTTCGATGTGTTTATTATTAAGAGTGATATTAAAAGCTTTTTCTTTAGTCTCTGTAAGATTTACATAAATAACAGGTACTTTTTCAATTCCAAGTTCTTTACATACTGTTAACCTTTGATGTCCACTAACGAGATTCCCCGTTGTTTTGTTTATAATAAGAGGTTGCTGTAAACCGAACTCTTTAATAGATTGAATAAGCCCTTGTTTTGCGTGATTATCCAAGTTTCTAGGATTATAATCTGCCTCTTTTACCTTATCAATGCTAATCATTTCAACCTTCATAAATGTACTCCTTTAAAATGAAGTTCTTTTTTTATATTAGCATTTTTTTTTATTTTTTTGCAAGTCCTTTAAAAATAAAATTTTTTTGGGTTGTGGTAAAGTAAAAAATGTAAAAGTTTTGCAAGTTTTTTTTGCTAGTGCTTATAGGCATTTACCTGTAAGTAGGATAAAAGATTTTGTGTAACCTTAATTTTTGCTAAAGTTTTTTGTAAAAATCCCGTTAATATATATAAGGGTAAGAGAGGGTCTCAACCCTAGGGGCAATGGAGCCCAACCGTAGGAGGTGCTTTATGGAAATCTTTGTAAACGTTAATGAAATATGCATGGTGTGTAGTTCTTTTTCAGGGGCTCAAAATTATGCCCATAATAACGAAGGAAGTATTGAATATTCAGAAGTATTTAAATATTTTAAAGAAGAGGCTATAGCCTCTTTAATGAATATATCAATGGCAAAATTTAACTTAAAAATAAAGGAAAATGCATTTAATAATAGAGAATGTGAAATAATGGAGGAGATGTTTTTCTTTTTATATCGTTTAGAAAGTAAAAACATGCTATAAGGAGGATTTATGAAATTTAAAGAGTTCCTTGAAAATAAGGACTTTTTGAAAATCCTTTACAAAAATGGATTTTCATATAGCATAGTTTCGCAATGGAGAAGTGGGAAACTCTCCCCTTCTCCCAAGAAGGTAGATGAGATTCAAGTGATTTTTGGTGTTGTCTTTGAAAAAGATAATGCTGGTAGGCTTTTATAGGAGGAGGAGATATGAAAGTTAATTCTTTTGTAGAGCATTTCTTGGAACGATATGAGCGACTTTTTAGCAATGAGTTTTTAGAGTGTCTTAAAGAAGGGGATTGTTTTGAATGCATGGCTCATGAATTGCTATATATTGAAACCAAGCTTATAAATCTTGGGGCGAAATATGAAGTTATTAAGAATGACCATGAATTTTATAGTATTCAAATAAAAGGAGGTAATACATGAAAGTAATTAATTCTTTTGTGGAACATTTTTTAGAGAGATATGAGCAATGTAAAGATTTTGGTGAGTTGCACTCACTAAACAATGAATCTCAAAACTTTCTAATGATTCTAGAAAGAGAGGAAAAAGAATCATATAAAGACATTTTCTTAGTAATTAAGGAAAAAGCCGAAGAGGCTAAGCTAAAGCTTTTTTTTGATAGTAAGTATTTTTAAGGAGGTGATTTATGAAAAAGTTAATATTCACAGATTTAGAAGAAAAAGTCTTAAAGTGTTTAATTGACGGTTTATATGCAGAGCCAGGATTTTCAGATATAAGTCCAAAGGATATTTCAAAAAATACAGGAATTGAAATGAAAGTTTTGAGAGGTGTACTTGCCTCTTTAGTTAAAAAAGGCATTATTCTTATAGAAGAGAATCAGGGATACGATATTGTGTATCTGGATGAGCGGTTTTATCATTTGCATCCAGAGTGGTCAAAAGCTTAAAGCTCATTAAGTTAATTTATACCAATCTAGTTAAAATCCTTTGTCTACCATAATAATTTTTTATACAACTATATGTTTTAATTTTATAGCAATAAGATTAAATTATACCATCCTATAAATCCAACAACATACTGATATAATAATTTTTTTATATGACATGCAATTAATTTTTATTGGTATAAGTTTAAATTATCACTCCTTATAAGTCAAACAACATAGCAGTATAATAAATATTTTATAACACCCAATAAAATTCTTTATAGCTATAAGTTTAAATTATAGGTCCTCATAAACCAAACAAGATGGTGCTATAATAAATTTTTTATGATGTCTATAATTTAATTTTATTGTCATAATTCTCATTTATACCCTCCATAATTTTCTTATTATACCAGCCTCACATTTTTTATACCACCGTATAATTTATTTTCGTTGGTATAAGTTTAAATTATGGTTACCTATAATCTGAACTTTGACAAATGACCTTTTGAGCCAAAATAAAAACCTTTTTTAGATTTATGGAAAGATTCTCTTTTTTTAATAAAATCATTAAGTTAAGGGTAAAAAAGAGAAAAAGATGTGGGTAGGGGGTGAGAGAGAGAGAGGGAGAGGGAGGTATAAAAAAAGGTAATAGATAGATATAATATATATATATATATAGATTTCTATTATTAGTTCTCTGTGTTTGGCTCTCTTTTTATCTTTCTTACCTTGAGCCTTTTTCTCTGTTTAACGGCTCGACTCTTTCTTACAAAAAAATGACTTAAGTCACTGAAATTATTATGTTTTTGCGTGTCTTTCTTAAATCTTTCTTAAATCTTTCTTAACTCTTTTTTATAAGGCACTGAAATTGTTGTGTTTTTATATAAGTGTATTTTTAACATTTAAGAAATAAAACATTTTTATAGTCTGGTATAAATTTTTATTTATCTTTTTTAAAGGTTTTGGGGGTAAAAGTTTTGCAAGTTTTTTTTGCTAGTGCTTATAGGCATTTACCTGTAAGTAGGATAAAAGATTTTGTGTAACCTTAATTTTTGCTAAAGTTTTTTGTAAAAATCCCGTTATATATAATAAG
>Ga0316608_1000421_pt1 | contig 20697 bp, 13 predicted proteins | sample MIS2016152B_MG_FD_207673 | JGI IMG/M metagenome (GOLD analysis project Ga0316608, IMG submission 207673) | Microbial mat bacterial communities from Middle Island sinkhole, Lake Huron, Michigan, United States - MIS.2016.152B | ecosystem: Environmental > Aquatic > Freshwater > Lake > Sediment...
CCTTGGGACCTTCTCCAGCCCCAGGATGTGACGAGCCGACATCGAGGTGCCAAACCGCTCCGTCGATATGAGCTCTTGGGAGCGATCAGCCTGTTATCCCCGGGGTACCTTTTATCCTTTGAGCGATGGCCTTTCCATACAGAAACCACCGGATCACTATATCCAACTTTCGTTCCTGATCGACTTGTCAGTCTCACAGTCAAGCACCCTTGTACTATTGCACTCTACGCACGGTTACCAATCGTGCTGAGGGTACCTTTGAAAGCCTCCGTTACTCTTTTGGAGGCGACCACCCCAGTCAAACTACCCACCAAACAATGTCTCCTAAAGGATTAGACTCCAAATAAATAAAGGGTGGTATTTCAACGGCGACTAAACGAAAACTAGCGCCTCCGCCTCATTGTCTCCCACCTATCCTACACATCATTTACCCAAAATCAATGTTAAGCTATAGTAAAGGTCCACGGGGTCTTTCCGTCCCGATACGGGTAAACGGCATCTTCACCGTTACTACAATTTCACCGAGCTCATGGCTGAGACAGCGCTCAAATCGTTACACCATTCGTGCAGGTCGGAACTTACCCGACAAGGAATTTCGCTACCTTAGGACCGTTATAGTTACGGCCGCCGTTTACTGGGGCTTCGATTCAATGCTTCGCCTTGCGGTTGACATCCCCTCTTAACCTTCCAGCACCGGGCAGGTGTCAGGCATTATACTTCATCTTTCGATTTTGCAATGCCCTGTGTTTTTGGTAAACAGTCGCTTGAGCCGTTTCTCTGCGGCCTTTGTTAAAAGGCGTCCTTTATCCCGAAGTTACAGGACAATTTTGCCTAGTTCCTTAGCCATGGATCACTCGAGCACCTTAGTATTCTCTACTCGACTACCTGTGTTGGTTTGCGGTACGGGTATTCTAATCTTAAGTTTAGAGGTTTTTCTCGGAAATCTGATTAGGGTCGTTATCCACTCATCCGAAGACTTGTGGTACTATCAAGTTCAGCATAATCTGCGGATTTACCTACAAATCATTTACCTACACTCTTTAACGCAGTATTCCGTAACTGCGCAGACCTTTCACTCTTTCGTCACCCCATCACAAATTAAAATAGTACTGGAATATTAACCAGTTAACCATCGACTACCCCTTTCGGGTTCGCCTTAGGACCCGACTAACCCTGATTCGATTAACGTTGATCAAGGAAACCTTAGTCTTCTGGTGTGCATGTTTCTCACATGCATTATCGTTACTCATGCCTACATTTGCTTTTCCAACAGCTCCACAGGTCCTGACGAACCTGATTCTACGCCATTGGAATGCTCCCCTACCATTCTTCGAATTCATAGCTTCGGTAATATGCTTGATGCCCGATTATCATCCACGCAAGATCACTCGACTAGTGAGCTGTTACGCACTCTTTAAATGAATGGCTGCTTCCAAGCCAACATCCTAGCTGTCAATGTAATCTCACCTCGTTAGAACAACTTAGCATATATTTGGGGACCTTAGCTGATGATCTGGGTTGTTGCCCTCTCGGCGCTGGACCTTAGCACCCAACGCCTCACTCCCGTACAATATGTATTAGCATTCGGAGTTTGTCAAGGTTTGATAGGCGGTGAAGCCCTCTAGCCTTATCAGTAGCTCTACCTCTAACACACTTAATACGAGGCTGCACCTAAATGCATTTCGGGGAGTACGAGCTATCTCTCAGTTTGATTGGCCTTTCACCCCTACCCACAGCTCATCCAAAAACTTTTCAACGTTTACTAGTTCGATCCTCCATGCCGTTTTACCGGCACTTCAATCTGGCCATGGGTAGATCACCAAGTTTCGCGTCTACCCCCACTAACTTTCGCCCTTTTCAGACTCGCTTTCGCTCTGGCTCCGGTCTTCAAGATGACCTTAACCTGCTAGTGAGGAGTAACTCGTAGGCTCATTATGCAAAAGGCACGCCGTCATCGCACGTAGCGACTCCGACCGCTTGTAAGCGTATGGTTTCAGGTTCTATTTGACTCCTCTGTTCGAGGTTCTTTTCACCTTTCCCTCACGGTACTAGTTCACTATCGGTATCTCAGGAGTATTTAGCCTTACCAGATGGTCCTGGCAGATTCTCGCAGAATTTCACGGGTTCCGCGATACTTAGGATACTGCTAAAATTATTTCTGCATACGTGTACGAGACTATCACTCTCTTTCGTCCAGCTTTCCAGAAGGTTCCACTTCGCATTATAATCTATATCGCAGTCCTGCAACCCCAGCATTGCCGAAACAACGCTGGTTTAGGCTTCTCCCCTTTCGCTCGCCACTACTTAGGGAATGACATTTGTTCTATTTTCCTCCGGTTACTTAGATGTTTCAGTTCACCGGGTTTGCTCCTTTCGGTATCTGGTCTTCAACCAGATGGGTTACCCCATTCGGAAATCGTCAGGATCAAAGGTTATTTGCACCTCCCCTGAGCTTTTCGCAGCTTATCACGTCCTTCTTCGCCTCTGAGATCCAAGGCATCCTCCATACGCTCTTATTAACTTCTTTTCTGATGCTCATCAGTTTTTTCTCTCAATGTCTTTACTATTCATCATGTCAAAGAACTTTTCAATCATATCATCTTCCCTGCTTGCTTTCGCTCGATATGATCTTCAGGCAGAAATAATCAATTCCGATTGATCCTCTCTATGTCTAATGAATAATCAATAATGAAAAATCAATAATTTCTATTATTTTTTCATTCATTAAGACTTAGCGCTTTTCCTAAGCTATTTTCTATATAAATTTCAACTCCTTCTTTTGCAAATTAGCATATTAGCACATTAGCAAATTAAATTTGTTAAAATAAAATTAAAGAACGTTTATTATGTATTTTGTGTTTTCATTTGTGTGTGGAGAATAAGGGAGTCGAACCCTTGACCCCCTGCGTGCAAGGCAGGTGCTCTGACCAACTGAGCTAATTCCCCAAAGTGACGCTACGATCTTGAGAATATCATTCAACTTTGGTCTTTGTTTATTTATCCTTGTTCTGCGATCTAAAACACTATGATATTCCCCCACAATCTTAACTCGATGCTGTAGTCCCGCGCAGATTTGAACTGCGGACCCCTACATTATCAGTGTAGTGCTCTAACCAAACTGAGCTACGGGACTAAAAATTTCCGCAGGACAGGACTCGATCTTTTACTCTGGGTAATAAAATTTGAAGCTAACATAAAAGCAAAAATTGACGAATAATTCTTTCTAACTTTATCTTTCTCTAAAAAGGAGGTGTTCCAGCCACACCTTCCGGTACGGCTACCTTGTTACGACTTAGCCCCAGTCACCAGTTTTACCCTAGGACGCTCCTATACGGTCACGTACTTCAGGTACTCCCAGCTCCCATGGCTTGACGGGCGGTGTGTACAAGGCCCGGGAACGTATTCACCGCGCCATGGCTGATGCGCGATTACTAGCGAATCCAGCTTCATGAAGTCGGGTTGCAGACTTCAATCCGAACTGAGACCGGCTTTCGAGATTAGCATCATATCGCTATGTAGCTGCCCTTTGTACCGGCCATTGTAACACGTGTGTCGCCCAGGACGTAAGGGCCGTGCTGACTTGACGTCATCCCCACCTTCCTCACACCTTACGGTGGCAGTCTCATTAGAGTCCCCGGCATTACCCGCTGGCAACAAATGATGAGGGTTGCGCTCGTTATGGGACTTAACCCGACACCTCACGGCACGAGCTGACGACAGCCATGCAGCACCTTGAAGATTGCTATTGCTAGAAGCCAAATTTCTCCGGCGGTCAATCCCCATTCAAGTCCTGGTAAGGTTCCTCGCGTATCATCGAATTAAACCACATGTTCCTCCGCTTGTGCGGGCCCCCGTCAATTCCTTTGAGTTTCAATCTTGCGATCGTACTCCCCAGGTGGATCACTTAATGCTTTCGCTCAGACGCATATCATTACTAACATACATCGAGTGATCATCGTTTACGGCGTGGACTACCAGGGTATCTAATCCTGTTTGATACCCACGCTTTCGTGTCTCAGCGTCAGTTACGGCTTAGTAAGCTGCCTTCGCAATTGGTGTTCTGTGTAATATCTATGCATTTCACCGCTACACTACACATTCCGCCTACCTCAACCGCACTCTAGATAAACAGTATCAATGGCAGATTCACAGTTGAGCTGTAAAATTTCACCACTGACTTATTTTTCCGCCTACACACCCTTTAAACCTAATAAATCCGGATAACGCTTGGATCCTCCGTATTACCGCGGCTGCTGGCACGGAGTTAGCCGATCCTTATTCTTACGGTACCGTCAAAAACATACACGTATGTCCATTTCTTTCCGTAAAAAAGCAGTTTACAATTACTAGAACTGTCATCCTGCACGCGGCATGGCTGGTTCAGGGTTGCCCCCATTGACCAATATTCCTCACTGCTGCCTCCCGTAGGAGTCTGGTCCGTGTCTCAGTACCAGTGTGGGGGATCATCCTTTAAGACCCCCTAGACATTGTAGCCTTGGTGAGCCGTTACCTCACCAACTAGCTAATGTCACGCATGCCCATCTATTGCCGCCGGAGCTTTGATCAAATAAAGATGCCTTTATCTGATGTAATCAGGTATTAATTTCGATTTCTCGAAGCTATCCCTGAGCAATAGGTAGGTTGCATACGCGTTACGCACCCGTGCGCCGGTCGCCGGCTGTATTGCTACACCGCTGCCCCTCGACTTGCATGTGTTAGGCCTGCCGCTAGCGTTCATCCTGAGCCAGGATCAAACTCTTCATTGTAAAAATTTTAAATACTTTGAAGATTGGGCTAGTTAGTTTTATTCTCTTTACTTAATTCTTCCCTACTCAATTTTCACTTTTATGCTTTACTTCAATATTTTCAAAGAACTTTTGTGCCGAAACACATTTCCTATTATTTTTTCGCTTCTTCTATAAGATCTTTTTCACTTAATCTTCTCGCTTATTTCCGAAACTTCTTGTTTACTCGTTTAAAAAATTTTGAACCATTTTTTCATCCAAAATCGGGCTGCAAAAGTACAAACCTTTTTGATTACAATCCAAACTTTTTTTCATTTTTTTTAGAACTTTTTTTTCCGAAATTTTTGCCTTTTTTTATCTCAAAATCGGGCTGCAAAAGTACGAATCTTTTTGTTTACATTCCAAACTTTTTCTCACTTTTTTTTTCAGAACTTTTCCTAATTTTGTTCCCATTTTTGATTTCTAAACGGGGTGGCAAAAGTAGTCTTTCTTTTCTATTCAATCCAAATTTTTTCTGCTTTTTTTTCGAGTTTTTTTTCTCGATCAATTTTCAAAAAACTTGTTTCAAATTGAGGCGCAAATTTATTAACTATTTCTTCACCTCAAAAGTTTTTTTACAAATAAATTTAGAACTATTTTTAACGTTTGTTCTTCGATCTTTTTACCTCGAAAACGGGTTGCAAATTTATGATGTTTTCATCTTCATTTGCAAATTTTTTCAAGACTTTTTTTTAACAAAATTTCATTTGACTTGTTTCCAGATATTTATTAATCCAATTCATTATCTTCTGAAATTTTACCACAAAAAAAAGAACACGTTATATCAGGTTTAGTTTTTATCATAAACTCTGGTAACCAGTAGCTTATAACACCCTCGCTTTTCATTTTGTTCTTTTCAAAAGGGACGGCAAAGATAGAGACCATTTCCATTCCTCCAAACTTTTTTGAAGGTTTTTTTAAAGAAATTTTCAAACTATCAGATTATCAGTTGAAATAATTTTAAACTATTTTACATTTGATTAAAATCTCATAAAAACACCATTCCCAAAAAGGCAATTAATCATAGAATCTCCACGAAATTCCATAGACGAAAGTAGCAGGGTTTGTGGGATAGTTCAGGCTTTGCGAAAACGTTCTGTCATCAAAAGCAGTATTTGCGTTGGAATACTTCAAAAATATGCGTACTTTTTTTATTTCCATGTTCAGGAAAACATCCATCATTGGAACTTCTTTGCTCTTGATTGAACTCTGATTATAGAATGTGCCAGACACTGGCATCCAAGCAGGCAGATAGTAAGAAGATGCATACCATAAATCCATCCCCAATTGAATGCGCAACGCCTTCTTGAAAAAATAGAAATTCGTATATAATGAAGAATAGATCAGCAAAGAAGGAACATGAATGATTTTATATTTATCTGTATATTGTAAAACAACTTGGTTATCGAATTGTAACCAATTCATATTGACGTTTTTCCTAAGGCTCAAAGACAAAGAATTAATGGTACCGCTCGATTGAATTGGAATCAATAAAGAATCGAAATAAACAAAATTGGAAACGCTGTAATAATCAAAGCTTACATCAATTTGACTTCTCTGTAATTGACCATTTAAATGCAAATGTCGCAGATTTGTCTTGGCAAATACGGGTATATCCCATTTCAAATAATTTGAGATATAATTTGAAAAAGAATAATCGGGTTTAAAAGTATGATTTTCAGCATAAACAACAACTTGAGCTGTATCTTTAAAAAAAGAAAAATTGATCTCAGTTCCGGCCTTTATGTAAATGTCAGATTCGATATAACCACTTAATCCAATATAGGCATCTGCATACCATTTGAGACGGGCTTTTTCTCCCAAAAGTAAATATGCCCCTGCTTTTGTATTGACAAAGGAAGAATGAAGTGTATCACTCATCTTTGAATACATTTTGCTATAATACAGATCATTGCTTAAGTATAACTTCGGCTTTATTCCATATTTTGAATTCTTCAAATCGATGAGATTCAGGTACAAAGTATTGGTCAAGTGCTTCACGTTTGCCGAGTCATTGCTATCCAAACTATTTAATGGTGCACGATTAAAACCAGTATCCGACTTTCCTGAATAGAAATTACGAATTTCTTGCTTGAATCTCATTGAATGCGCAATGCTAAATTTGCTTTCTATTCTATATCCTATAATACTATCTTTTTCTTTGACAGCAATTTTTTTTCCAAAATTAACTTTCTGGAAAAATGCAAAATCTCTATTCAGAAAAACCGATCTTGTAGAATCCACGCTCGGTATGAATCTTTCCTTGGATTTGATTTTCTCTTTATTCAATGAAGTATCTTCGAGGTATCCACCAGATTCACTATATCCACACTTATTTATATTAATTGAAAAATAGTATTCGTATCGAACTCCAGCATAACTACTGAACAAGCGATAATGAGAATTTCGGGTAGCTTGCTGATAAAACTGTCCGGAAGAAGCAATCAAACGATATTGAAAACCAATATTAAACTTATCAGAAAAATTTCGGGTTTGAATAAAATCAAGTGTTTGTTCATCAACTTTTTTCATACTGGAAGAATATTGAATATCCGAATATGGAGAGTTTACATTATAATATAGCGTATTTTCTGATGAAAACAAATAAGGTCTGAATGCCTTTGAATAAAAGGTACCGCTGGAAAATATTTCTGAATTAGAAAAAGAATAAGCAGGTAAACCAATGTTTCCTAAACCTGCAAATAAGGGTCCTCGGGAAAACAAAGGATTATATACCTGAAAATGATCCAATAATGTATCAAAACTATGATAAGTTTTGTAAGCATAGTGTTCATCAATAGACCATCTTTTACCTGCAAATTTGATGCTATCTTTCTTTTGAGCAAAAACATGCAATTGGAAAAACAAAACAACTAACACAAGAACAATCTTTACGAATTTCATCGGAATATTTATTAAATGGACTAAACAATGAACAAATCATCTCCAAAATAATGCGTACGAAACTTTTCAGTCGCTAAGACATTTCATTTGAATACTTGAGATATTCCCTCAAAATAATTAAGCTAAAATTCTATAATAAAAGTACTTAAATATAAAAAAAGTAATCATTTTGTGAAAATAATTTATTGACAAATATAAAAATTAAGATCTTTGGGAAATAATCTTAACATAATTTGTAATTTTGAAATGTTAAAGAAATCTCAAAAATGCAAACATCCATGGAAAATATAACAATACTGGATAAGGAATTCGAGATCTACCTCAGGGAAACTCAGATCATGGAAAGGGTAAGTATTTTGGCAAAACAGATCAACCAAAACCATCGTGATAAGCAAGTTGTATTTACCGGCATACTGAATGGATCGTTCATGTTTGCCAGTGATTTGCTTAAAAACATTGATTTATCCTGCCAAATTAGTTTTTTAAAAATGAAGTCCTATATCGGTACAAGTTCTTCCGGAGTAATTCAGGAATTGATTGGTCTAAGAGAAGATTTAACAGGGAAAACTGTTCTTGTGATTGAGGACATCATAGACACAGGAAATACAATTGAAAGAACGCTTGAAATTTTGAAAAGCCATAATCCTGAAAGTATTCATATTATCAGTTTGATATTTAAACCAGAAGCATATACGAAGACCATTCCAATTGATTATGTGGGCTTTGAAATCCCGGACAAATTTATCGTTGGCTATGGTTTAGATTATGAAGGTTTTGGCAGAAATTTAAAAGATATATACATTCTTAAAAATCAATAAGTATTAATTTTAATCAATAATAATAACAGACTATGTTGAATTTAGTATTATTTGGCCCTCCAGGTGCTGGAAAAGGAACACAATCAGAAAAATTGATCGAAAAATATCAATTGGTACATTTGTCAACGGGCGATATTCTTCGAGGCGAACTAAAAGCTCAATCTACGCTGGGATTGGAAGCCAAGAAATTTATGGACAAAGGAGAATTGGTTCCCGATTCCGTTGTAATTGGTATGATCGAAAATAAAATTGATCAGAATATGAGCGCAAAAGGCTTCATTTTTGACGGCTTTCCAAGAACAACGGCTCAGGCTAAAGCATTGGATGAACTGTTGACAAAAAAAAATACTGCAATTTCTGTGATGTTGGCTCTGGAAGTGGATGATGATGAACTCAGATCACGTTTGCTTCTGAGAGGAAAAGAATCTGGTAGAGCCGATGACCAAGATATAAATATCATCAATAACAGAATAAATGTTTATAAAAGAGATACTTCCCCCTTAGTAGAATACTATGGTGCTCAAAACAAATATAAAGGTATTGTTGGCGTTGGATCTATCGAAGAAATATTCGAAAGTTTATCTGAAGCTATCGATAAGCTATAAGCAACACGCTGCAATCAAAACAAGCTGATAGCAAAATCGAGATGAAACATTATTTCAATCATTGCCCCCCTGAAGTCATTCAAATGAAATGCCTTCGGGGAAGGCTTTGTAAGCTATTTTGATTTTGTATAGCCAATTTCTTCTTGAATTTTCACCTCAAACTGTCGAAAATGAGCAAAAAAAAAGTATTTATTTCCAGATTATTCCCAGAAATAGGAGCTGAATTATTGAAAAATGCCGGTTTCATTGTAAACAACTGGAATGAAGAAAGATCAATGACCCAAGAGGAGTTAATTATAAAAGCAAAAACCCATGATGCTTTATTTTGTACGCTTTCAGATAAAATAGACAAGAATTTTTTTAGTGAATGCCCCCAAATACAGATCATTTCGCAATTTGCGGTGGGATACGACAATATTGACATTTCGGAGGCTACAAAATTGGGTATTCCTGTTGGTTATACTCCTGACGTATTGAGCAATGCAACGGCCGACGTAGCATTTGGTTTAATGATTGCCACATCAAGGAAAATGTTCTACCTACACAAAAAAATATTGAATAATGAATGGAGTTTTTTCCGACCCAAAGCAAATCTTGGTATTGAATTAAAAGACAAAACATTAGGCATATTTGGACTAGGTCGCATAGGAATTGAAATGGCAAAACGCTGCAAAGGTGCTTACAATATGAATGTTATATACCATAATCGTCAGCCAAACACAATATCAGAAAAACAATTACAGGCAGAACATGTAGATTTTCCAGAGTTATTGTCAAAGAGCGATGTTATTTCAGTACATTGTTCCCTAAATGATGCAACGAAAGGAATTTTCAATATGGCTGCATTCCGTCAAATGAAACCGTCATCTATTTTCATCAATACGGCTCGGGGTTTGGTGCATAATGAAGAGGATTTAATCAAAGCTTTGCAAACAGGAATCATTTGGGGTGCAGGTCTTGATGTTACAAATCCGGAGCCGATGGATGCCCATAATCCCTTATTGCAAATGGAAAACGTTTCGGTTCTGCCCCATATTGGATCAGCAACAGTAGAAGCAAGAGAAAAAATGGCAATAATGGCTGCCGAAAATATCATTCAATTTTTCAAAACAGGAAAAGTTCCCAACATCGTGAATCCAGAAGTTCTTGAATTGAATTAGGTTGACTTTTTTAGATTCTTTTGACCTACAACTATAGCCTTTTATACAATTAAACAAACGTTTGAAAAACAAAATGAGGCTAAACTTTTATCCTTTGGATTTTTCATATCTTTTTTATTAGATTCGTATCCAAATATAAATCAATAACCACTTGAAATGAACTCAAAAAACAAAACAATACAACTTGTATTTTCATCCATCTTATGCTTATTTATTGCTTGCAAAAGCCCAGAGCTGGCTTATAAGCCAAGATTTGAAAAAAACTGGAATCAAGTAGATTCCACAATAAGAAAAAACTGGGTCAATAAATCATGCAAAGGTTCCAAATTGCCCAATGCTTTTGCTTACGCTTTTTATTGCAATACACAATTCTATTGGGATACCTATTTTACGCAACTGGGACTTATAAAACACAATGAAATTGAATTATGTAAAGGGGGAGCCAATAACTTTATTTACTTAATTGATTCATTAGGTTTTATTCCAAATGCAAATGAACCTTGGGGTAGTAATCGCTCGCAACCACCCTATTTTTCTATGATGGTCAAAGATTTGTATGCAACAACTCAGGACAAAAAATGGTTAGAATCAGCTTACCATGCATTGCTAAAAGAATATGCCTTTTGGGCTGATCCCATGAATAAAATCGAAGATAATCATACTTCCATTATTGGATTGCTTAGATTTTATAATCATGCAAGTGTTGCAGAACTTTTAACCATGTATGATCATGAGCTTACCAAACGATTTGAATTCCCAGCGGAAAAAGATACCACCAAAAGAATCCAGATTGCTCAACATTTTGCTTCAGAAGCCGAAACCGGCATGGATTTCACCCCACGGTTCGAAGGGCGATGTGGCGATTTTGCAGCCGTTGATCTAAATTGTTTGGTTTATTTGATGGAACAGAATTTTGCATGGATAGAAAAGGAGCTTTCGATTTCGGATGGAAAGATTTGGACTGAGCTGGCTATTTCCAGAAAAAATCTGATCAATCAATACTTTTGGAATGAAGAAAGAGGCCTATATCTGGATTATGATTTTGTTAATAAAAGGCACAGCAAGGTAGCCAGCGCTACAACATTTTCGCCTCTCTATGCCGGAATTGCAGACAAAGAGAAAGCACAAAGGGTGACTGAAAATCTGAAATTGTTCTTAGGGGATTATGGTGTAAGCACCACCGAGTTTTCAGAGCAAAAAATTGTTTATCAATGGGATCATTCATCGGCTTGGCCACCAATGCAAACAATCACCCTGATAGGACTCGATAATTATGGATACAAAAAAGAAGCCTTAGAGGTGGCAATGAAATACCTTGATTTAGTCAGCAAAAACTTCATAAGTCCAGATCCACCAACTTTTAAGGATGACAAAGGAATCCAAGAAAGAAGAAAAGGTGAAATTTATGAAAAATACCTTATCAATGGAAAATTAAACGACAGGGAATATAAAGCTAATTACATGTATGGTTGGTCTGCTGGTACTTATGCGTATTTTTATGATTATTACTTGAAGAATAAGGCACTTTTTAGCAAATAAAAAATTGGATAAAAAAAGGTGTTTCTCATTTTCAGAAGAAACACCTTTGTATTAAGATCTAATTCCACTTTTATTTATTAAATCGTCTTGTTGATTTAGATAAAAGAAATGGTGAAATGGCATTTTTATAATAAATTGAATAATAATGATTTATAAGACCCACCCCCAACCCCCTCCCAAGAGGGGGATGCTGCTAATCAACATTTTATTCTTTATAATATGCATTTCTCTATGAAACAATATTTATTATCCCGTAAGTCATGTTCAAAGCTTCTTTCCCCTCTTGGGAGGGGACTAAGGGGTGGGGCTTGATAAACAATGCTTTACTTTACTCTAATCAAACGAAACGACATAAATTATTACCTAATAATATTTATTCTCCGCGAAGAAGAACCAGATTTTTTTCGATCAATTGCATTCTTTGTTCTACGCAAGCATAAGTTCTTAAAGCATCTGAAGGAGTATTGCAAACGTAATCCAACAATTTTTCAACTGAGGTTGTAGCAACGTGCATTCTTGTATCTGATGAAGCGTAATAAATAAACACGCGACCATCTTCTGTAGCAATCCAGCCATTGGCAAATGTAACATTGGATACATCCCCTACTCTTTCATTTCCTTGAGGTGCAATAAAATAACCAGCAGGAGATGCAATGATTTTTGTAGGATCTTCGAGTGATGTCATGAACAAATAAAGAACGTAGCGTAATCCAGCAGCACAATTTCTTACTCCATGAGCAAGGTGCAACCAGCCTTTTGCTGTTTTAATCGGTGCAGGACCCTGTCCATTTTTTGATTCCTTAATTGTATGGTATAATCTTTCTTCAATCACCGTTTCTGTTTCGATCACGGGATTTTCAATGTCTGCACATAATCCCCAACCGATTCCTCCACCAGAACCAGCGCTGATGAAATCATCTTGTGGACGGGTATAGAAAGCATATTTACCATCGACAAATTCGGGGTGTAAAACAACATTGCGCTGTTGGGGTGAAGGTGTCTTGATATCGGGTAACCTTTCCCACTTTTGTAAATCTTTGGTACGGGCAAGACCCGCTTGAGCAACCGCAGATGATAAGTCTCCTGGAGCGGCATTGGGATCTTTTCTTTCTGTACAAAATACGCCATAAATCCAACCATCTTCATGTTTGGTAAGGCGCATATCATAAATATTTGTATCGGGTTCCGATGTTTCGGGCATTAAGATAGGTTTGTCCCAAAATCTAAAATTATCAATTCCATTAGGACTTTCCGCAATGGCAAAAAATGATTTTCTATCCATTCCTTCTAAACGAACAACAAGCAAGAAGCTACCATCCAAATAAATAGCACCTGAATTCATTGCACCATTGATCCCAATTCTTTCCATCAGGTAAGGATTAGAAATAGGATTCAAATCATATCTCCAAAAAACAGGAGTATGTTTTGCTGTGATAATCGGATATTTGTAACGGTAATAGATACCGTTGGTATCTTTGGATCTTCTGTTCTCTCTTTCGATAAGTTTTTTGTGCTTACGAAACAATTTTATCACCTTCTTCTTGAATTCATTCTTTTTCATTGTGGAATAGTTTTTAATTATAAAAAATGTTCTAAATAAATGTTAAGTGTGCTTCATTGTGATATTTGCTTATTATTAAAGAATATAGAAAAATGAGGATCAATTCCAATATTCTTTTGTTCTGTATTCTTTTGAATTAATAACAATTAAGGAAATACACCCAATTTTTTGCAAGAAGCAAAAATATAAATATGTTTGATCAATCCCAAATCATATCGATCAATCTTTTTTATGATTCAGAACAAGAAATTTGAAGGATAGCGAAAATAAATGATGTGTATTCATCAAAACTTTCATTATACGTTCTTTTACAATATAATAATGACTATATTTCTACTTAAAGTCCAAAACAGGATGAAATTAAAAACCTTCTTATTTTTCGTTTAGCAACTCAACACAAGTACATCGAGAATAGCAAATACACCAAAAACAACACTTGCTACACCATTTGTTGTAAAGAATGCAAGATTTATCCGACTTAAATCATTTACTTTTATAATAATATGCTGATAGAACAATAATATGCCAAAAATTGTCAATCCTATATAAAATAAAATATGGTGGGTATAAAATACCGCAGAAAAAGCAATCAGTAAAAATGAAACCGAATGAAATATTGATGACAAAATGAGCGATTTTCTAATTCCTAATAAAACGGGTATAGAAAATAACTTTTGACTTTTATCGAACTCAATATCCTGCAATGCATAAATAATATCAAAACCACTAACCCAGAACAAAACACCCAATGAAACAAGAATAATTTGAAGGTCAAATTCTGCCGTTGCAGCCAAATAAGCACCTGTTGGGGCTAAAGCCAAACCTAATCCTAAAATCAAATGACAAAGAAAGGTAAATCGTTTGGTATAGCTATACCCCAATATAACCAACAAAGCAATCGGTGAAAGAAAAAAAACCAATTTGTTCAATAAAAGGGTTGACGAAATAAATACAAGACAATTCAATATCACAAACAAAAGAGCCGATTTAGGCGAGATAAGCCCCGAAGGTATTTCTCTATTCTTTGTCCTTTCATTTTCTTTGTCGATATTTCGATCTAAATAGCGGTTGAACCCCATCGCAGCATTGCGAGCCGAAACCATACAAAAAATTACTGCCATCAGGCTTATGCTATCAAATTCATTCACCTTGTTGATGCCCAAAACCAAACCATACATTGCAAAGGGCAAAGCAAAAATAGTATGACTGAATTTCACCATCGTAAAATATTTGGCGAATGCAAAACGCTTTGTTTCCATCAAAATCTATATCTATTCAATATTTTTCTCACTTTAATCGGATTTATAAACGTCCGAATCAATACTTGCAAAAGTATGCGATTTTAAGTTTCGTTAAGCAATTAAAAGAAGAAAAATGTATTATATTCAGAACTCCTGAAACAGCGCAAACTATTATGTTGCATTTTTTCTAAAATATGCTTACAAACCAAAATCAAGGCACTCAACCGAAGGTATGCCGCTGTTGCGGGTTAGCGAAGAAGAAGGATCACGTAATTCCCTTTTGACCGAAATAATTGAAAATCACGCTCCGCCATAAATGGCATAGCTAATGATGGGTTCATTGAATAGCGGTTAGAATTAATTTGAATGAAAATTTTCAATTGAATATGTTTCAAAATAGTTCTTGCGATTTTCCGGGCACTTATCATTAGCCCATGAATTTATGCACGGGAAACAGGACAATTTCTGAAAAACTCCGACCGTCCTTATATTCTTGATTTTTTGTAACTTTTTGATCAAGCAAAAAGTTAGAAGAAAAAATCTTTTCAATCTACAATAAGATCATTACGAAAAACAACAGTAATGTTTTTCGTAATGATTTTGGTAAACTCCTGATATTTAAACAAAGCTTTCAATAATTCTCAATTTAATGATTCAAAATAGATTAATTTAAGGAAAAATTGATTCTTAATTAGGAAGTTTTATTTATCTAAGAATCTTTATTATGTGAAAACCACGAGTTCTGATCTAATATGACAAAAAGGATACAAAGCTCTTATAAAAATTTATATACCAAAGCAATAATGTAATTTTTCGATGAACATTGAGATAATATAATTAAATGATTAAATTTGCATATAATATTTAGAATGCAATACAATTTGAATTCAAACACGGTTCTGATATCGGAGGATCACAGCGATATATAGAGAACGAACAGCTTACTTTCAGAAAGAATGAAAGTTAAAGCAAAAGCTATTATTTTTTATTCATTGCCAAATACATATAGTAATGATATCAGCAAGCTTTTATGGGATATTAATCTCAACATTTATCACTTCGCTCATATTTGTTCTTATTAATCAAGTAAGAAAAACAAATATATACTACCTACTGTATATTTCTTCAATTTTGGTTTTTTTCTACGTTACTGATTTTCAAACACAAATAGATGTTAATACGCATAAGAGCAAATATCTATCTTGGCTTCATGTATTTTTTTCTGCCTCTGTATTTATTTTTATGCTATTGTCATGCGAATATTTGAAATTGAAAAAATATCTCCCAAAATTCAGGAAAAAATATCAAATACTAAGTTACTGCATATTAGCCTCCGGTTTTGTTTTAACCCTGATCAATAATTATTTCAGTTTACATTATTCATTGGCATATTGGCTTCTGATTCTTAGCATTTTGGCTGTAATAATCACATGGATTTCCATCATGCTTTTTTCTTTGGCTTTTCTTTCTACATTTTCATTTCATATTTCGTTCATCATTGCTTTTTTGGGCACTCTCTATTATACATTAAGCCGATTTACGGGTTATATAAACCCGGAATTGAATGAAAATATTCTGAAATCCTGCATATCGCTTCACTTAGTGATATTAACAGCAGCCATGATCATTGAAATGAAATCTCAAATGGAAGCGTCGTGGCGTTTGATGTTACAAAACCTCCAGGAATTGACAGAAATAAAACACATGACAAACCTTGAACTTGAAAAGAAGGTAGAAGAAAGAACCAAAATGTTGAGTGATATAAATTTGAAATTAGAACAGGCAAATGCCGAAGTCAATAATCAACATTCTGAACTGATCAAAGCATTTAAAAAATCGAGCAAACAGCATGTAAAAATGCAAATTGCAATGCAAAAAAATAAAGACCAAAAGCGAGAATTGGAAAAGGCTTTTAAAAAATCATCGGTTCAGCATGTTAAATTGTTAAGAGCACTCGAACAAATCAATGAACAAAAGCTCAAACTAATGAAGGCTAATGTAAAAATAAAAAAGACAACCAAAATGAAGGAAGCTTTTTTGGCCAACACCAGCCACGAAATCCGTACTCCGCTGAATTCAATTTTGGGTTTTACTAATCTTTTACAAATCACAAGCCTTTCGTCTAAGCAAGAAAGTTATTTGAAAAATATCAAAATAGCAGGCGAAAATCTGCTAACCGTACTCAATGATATTTTAGATTACTCAAAAATCGCTGTCGGTAAACTCAATATTGAAAGAATTGATTTTAGCCTAAAAGAATTGCTCGAAAATCTGATTGAAACGATGTACGTCAAAGCAGAAGAAAAAAAAATCATGCTTCTGCTCATCATGCCTGCCAATGTTCCTCATTATGTAATCAACGATCCTGTTCGAATCAATCAGGTTCTTATTAATCTGATAGGCAATGCGATAAAGTTCACAGAGAGCTATGGATATGTAAAAACCCAAGTCACATTAGATCATTTTGAAGGAAATACCAGCTTTCTGACTTTCAAAATTTCGGACAATGGTATAGGTATTCCCAAAAATAAACTCAATACCATTTTCGATAGTTTCACACAGGCAGAGGATAGTACTACAAGAAAATATGGAGGTACAGGATTAGGTCTCACCATTGTCAAAAGATTGGTGGAGCTTTTAGGAGGGAAAATTACTGTTGAAAGTGAAATGGGCAAAGGTTCGGAATTCCTTTTCACCTTGCCGTTTGGAAAAGGCGATTCGGAAAAAGTAGCAACAAAAGACAAGACCCTCATCACAAAAACAGACCTCTCCCGCCACCTGAAAGTGCTTTTGGTGGACGACAATGAAATGAATCGCTACCTGTTTTCAGATACATTGGCTGCATTTAGCGAAGATATTACGGTAGAATATGCCGAAGATGGATCGATTGCAGTAGAAAAAATCAGAAAAAACGATTATGATGTAGTCATGATGGACATTCAAATGCCTGTTATGGATGGTTTTGAAGCAACGCAAATTATACGCAATGATTTAAATAAAACGGAACTTCCGATTATTGCGCTTTCGGCCTTTTCGAGCACAGATGAGAAAGAAAAAAGTATAAAGTCAGGAATGAATGGATATTTAACCAAACCCTTTCTTCCAGATGATTTGCTGAATGTTTTTTATAAACTTTCGAATAATCAATTTATTAAGCCACAAATCACACAAGAATCAAACGACAACAAAAATGGATCAAATGAAGTTGCTTTGTTCAATCCCAATCTTTTAATTAAGATTTATAAAAACAATACTGAAAAACTTACAGGAATACTAAACATATCGATAAAACAAATATCACAATTGATTGATCAGCTTAAAACGAGTTCAAGACTCAACGATGTGAATGCAACAAAAGTTTCCTCACATTCCTTAAAGTCCTCTTCAAAATATTTGGGTATTGTTTCGATGAGCGAAATTGCAAGAGAAATAGAAAACGAATGCAATTCGAGCAGCATTTCACAAGGAATTGTTGACAAAATCATGATGATACAAGAAATATGGGTTCAAGCCAAGGATCAAATAGAGGAATATTTAAAAAAACAAAACAAAGATCAATAAATGAAAGATTTAAGAACATTTTTTCTCAGCCTTATTCTACTTCTCCCCTGTTTTGTTTTTGGACAGGCATTGGAAGCAAGAATTCTGAAACATCCGGAAAAATTAGAAGTTAAGGAGGTAAAAATCTTAAATTCAAAATACAGGGAAACCAACCTGAATATTACACCCAATGGAGAATACCTATACTTTTTATCCACCCGGGGTGGAAATCCATGGAACAATACTTCCTATCCTTTTAAGGGCAAGCCTGAATTTGACGGCGACATCTATATGTCTGTGCGGGAAAATAAAATATGGCAAGCCCCCAAAGCGCTTTTACCCCCAATAAATACAGGTGCGGGTGAAGATGAACCTATGATATCGCCCGATGCACAAACAGTTGTATTTGAGAGTTGGCGTTCGTGGGATAGCCGCGGTGGTCCTTATTATAAGGCTGAATTAGACGGCACACAATGGCTCAATCCTGTTGGTTTAGGAAGTAAGATTACCGATTTCTTTTTACTTGAATCAACGCAATCTTTGGAATTGGCCACAGACGGAGCCTGCATGTCGCCCGATGGTAAGTTCTTTCTTTTTACTTATGGCAGAGATTATGACAAATACTTAGATATTTATTTAAGCAAAAAGACGGATGATAACCAGTGGACTTTTCCCGAAAAACTTAAACTAAACACAGAAAAGGATGAAAGAAGTATCTTTCTGGCGGCCGATGGAAAAACACTTTATTTTTCATCTACCGGATATGGTGGCGAAGGAAAATTAGATATTTTTAAAACTCAATTAAATGAAGATTTTTCAAATACAGAGGTTATCAATATAGGAAAACCCTTTAATACTGCGGATGACGACTATGGACTTATCATTTCGGCTGATGGCAGCGAAGCATACTTTGTGCGTGAAGGAGATATTTTCAGCGTAAAATTAGAAGGAGCGAGCAATGATATGAAATCCGATCCGGTCATTGTTGTCGATGGGCTCATTAAGGATACTTGTGGAAACCATTATGCCGCTAAAATAAAAGTATATAATGAAAAGAATAATTTAATTTCAACAGCCAAAAGTAATTCTGTTTCGGGGAAATTTTCATTCGTGATTCCATTTCTACTTGAAAGAATTAGAATCAATATTGATATCCCGGAACGAAGAACCTTCGATTATTATTTTAACCCCCTTATTGATTCGACATTCCGGCATTTAACTATCCCAACTGAATGTCCAAAGAAAACATCATTCATTATGAAAGATAATCCAATAAAACAAAAACTATTTTATGTCTATTTCGACTATAATATAGATACCATGATACGCACTTTTCACGACACAATTCTTTTTCAATTCCAAGGTATAGCACCTGAAAAAATACAAAGTGTAAAAATAATCGGTCACACCGATAGCGATGGCAGCGATGAATACAATAAAGATTTGAGCAAAAGAAGAAAAGAAAGCGTTTATCAATATTTAATTCGCAATAACTTTGTTCGCAAAGAAAATATACAAACCGCTTTTGAAGGAGAAAAACAACCTGTAAGCAGCAATTCGAGTACATCAGGAAGGGCTACAAATAGAAGAGTACAGATCGTTATTAGTTACAAATAAAACTAAATTAATTATGAATAAACCACTTTTTTGGACTTCAATTGGCGCACTTCTAGCAGGCTATGATGCAAACGCATTCAATATTAAGCAGAAACCTAACATTTTAGTTTTCATCGCCGATGATGCCGGCATGGATTATGGTTGCTACGGAAACCCATTCATTAAGACACCCAACATTGATGCGCTTGCAGCAAACGGACTAATGGTACAAAACGCTTTCCTAACTGCGCCACAGTCAAGCCCATCACGCACAAGTATGCTATCGGGCTGTTTTGCACATTCCATAGGTACCGAAGATCTTCATGCGGGGCTAAACGATACAACCCTGATTGTACCTTCGTATCTAAAGCAACAAGGATATTACAGCGGACTTATGTTAAAATCTCACATGGGCAGTAATGCTATGAAACAGTTCGACTGGACAGATAATGGTTTTAATGATTGGCTAAAAGGAGAATGGCACAACAAAGCCCTCAGTTATTTCAATGAATTCCTTGACAAATCTGAGAATAATCCGTTTTTCCTTTGGGTCGCTTTTGTGGATCCACACAGACCATATACAGAAGACCCAATATTAGCAAACCGAGCGCCAGAAGTACACAACCCGCTAAACACAATTGTGCCTCCTTTTTTAGTTGACACAGAGCAAACCCGCATCGATATTGCACACTATTACGACGAAATACACCGCATGGACACTTACATAGGTTTAATGATGCAGGAGCTCAAAAAGAGGAAACTCGATGAGAACACACTAATTCTTTATATCAGCGATAATGGCATGCCCTTCCCCCGCTCCAAAGGCATAGCCGTCAATTTAAGCCTATAACCTTCACTCAATTAGCACATAACACATTTCTGATAGAAATCCGAAACTCTCTCAAATTGCTAATTTTTAATATAGTGCCAGTATTTGAATAAAAGTAAG